>Ga0207931_1000824_pt1 | contig 10894 bp, 12 predicted proteins | sample NGESurdeep092012_2_FD_184478 | JGI IMG/M metagenome (GOLD analysis project Ga0207931, IMG submission 184478) | Arctic peat soil microbial communities from Barrow, Alaska - NGEE Surface sample 415-1 deep-092012 (SPAdes) | ecosystem: Environmental > Terrestrial > Soil > Wetlands > Peat ...
AGAGACCTCGATCGCATTGGGCTGGATGTGACTGTTACTTTGACTCAAACAAGGATCTAGGCAGTCCGGACTGCCTGATGATTCCGAGCAATGTCCCAGTTTTCAATTCAGCGTGATCTTGCATGGGGACGGTAATGGTGGAATTTCCCCGCTGTTTTTGCATGAGGATGTGACTCCCTTTCTGGCGAACTGACACAAAGCCATTCTGTACCAGAATTTTGCTTACCTCCCTGCCAGAAAGCACCCGTAACTTTGGCATGTTACGCTCTTATAGTTGGTTTGGTTGGAATAACAGGCATGAGCGGCATGATATAGGTTTCTTTTTTCAAACGCCGTTTAATTTATGAAGGCGAAGCAACTTCAAAGAATCCTTCAACCGCCTCCAGCAGATTAAACCGTGCCCCTTCTACCGTCTCGCCCTGGCTGACAATGTCCAGTTCGGGGCAGGTGGCAACAAACCAATCATCTTCGCGTTCGATCACAGCGGTCAGTTGAACAGGTTTACCACTCATCATCATTTCTCCTTCCAATTCCACCATTATACACATATTGACATTCTTCTGCTGTGGCATGGTCTTAGCGAAGCACCCGAAGGGGGCCAACCAATCCTCCCTTCCGCTAATCACCATTCGCCATGCCCCATTAACCATTCACTATTTTCTCTGCCTAAACCTGCCGCTTCCGCAGTTCGAATGTTTCCGAGCCTCCCAGCGCCTTCCACAGCGGTTCTGCCTTCAACGCCATCACCCGGCTGTTGGCGAAATAGCCGAAATCGAAACTGGTCATGTCACCCGCCTGTTTGCCGGGGATCGGCATCAGCCTTGCCGTGAGGGGCTTGTCCAGGCGCAGGGCCAGGGCGGAGATGTCCAGCAGGAGCGCAGCGATCTGCCCGGAGGTGGTGTCTCCTGGCAGAGGGACAGTGTCCAGCCCGGCACCACACACGGCGGAGTAGAGCAGCAGGTCTTTGACGGTCAGCCGCCCCTCGGCGGCCCGTACGGCAAGTATGGCGTCTTCCAGCACGGGCATCATCAGGCCGGAGAACCCGGCGCGCGGGAAGTGCGCCCGCTCTATCGCTTCGGTCAGGATGGCCGCCGCGGCCAGCGAGCCGTGCAGTCCCACCTTTGGCACGCCCATCCGTTCGAAGGCCGCTCCCAGAGAGCGGGTCTCTTCCGGGAAGGGGGCCAGGGAATAGTCGATCCCGCCGAATTTGACCAGGTATTTAAACTTCAAAATGTCGGCGATTCTCGCCAGCGTTTGGGCATTTTCTTCCAGCGCGGAGATCATGGCATTCCTGCCAGCCTCGACCGTTTCTGCGCGATCAAAGGCCTGGACTGCCACATCTGCGGCTTCCATGGCAAGTGCAAACGCCGGTTCTTTCCCGTTGTGATAGGCGGCCGGGAAGAAGGGCGCGCCGGCCGGGACGTTGGCCAGGGCGGCAAAATTCAGGTTGGCAAACCCGTTTGGGTCGAGCCGCGCTGTCTGGACGATCACCTCCGCACAGGCATTGACTGCCCAGAGCGAGATACCGAGCTTAGTGTCTGCCATAACTCCGGAGAAGAAGATATTCTTCGAGACAGCAATGGCATTGGGGAGCACACCGTAACTCTCAGGAATAGCGGGCAAAGCCGGACCGAGGGAGGCGTAGGCGATGCCGATTTCCGGCAGGAGCTGGCTCAACTCCGCGGCCAGCCGCGGTGTTTCAGACACCTTGTCTGCGCCGAGAAACAGCGGGAATGGTGTCGTTGCCAGCCGCGTCGTCTGGACCTCGTAGCCGGCCGCTTCGAAATTGGCTTTAGCCTCAAGGAGAAACGTCCCAGCCGCCTGGAGCTTTTTCTCGTCCAGCGGCCAGCCGGGGTTACAGAAGTAGGTGATGGAGCGAATTTTCATTGGGCCCTCTCATTCCATTTCACGAAGACATAAAGTTTCTTTTTGCCTTATTGGTTAACTCACCTTATGCAAAACGTCCCGCAGGTTCCCGTAATTCAGGCTCACTTTCTGCCCAAACCTGCCCCCCTCACCCTGCCCCCCTCGGGGACCTTCGGCGGGTACTGCGCGGGGATGATATCGGCAGGGACGGTGTGTAACATCAGTGGTTAAGTCCTTTGCCGGACAACCTCAAACATCAGGATTGCTCCTGCCACTGCCGCATTAAGCGACTCGGTCTGGCCGGGCATCGGGATGGACACCTGTGATGTTGCCAGGTCCCGTGCCGGCTGGCTGGCTCCATCCGCTTCGCCGCCCACGATCAGCGCCAGCGGGCTGCGGAAGTCCGCCTGCCAGCATGAAATGGCGCCTTCCATATCGGCCAGGTGGATTTTCAGGCCTTGTGTGATTGTGCGGATTTCGTCCCAGGTTAACGGGTGAATGGGTAATCGGAAATGCGCCCCCATCCCGGCCCGGACGACTTTCGGAGCGAAGGCCTCGGTGGTTTCCGGCGGGAGAAAGACCGCCTGCACCCCCGCCGCGGCCGCTGTCCGCAGGAGGGTCCCCAGGTTGCCTGGATCGCGGATCTGGTCGAGGATGAGCGCAAAAGATAAGGATTGGGGAATGGGCAATAGCGAATGATCGAGGACGGCGAGGATGCCTTGCGAGGTATCAGTTTCACTGACCAATTGCATCAGGTTGTTCGCAACAATTTCTAGCTCCACCCCGCGCGATTGGAGATCAGCCACCAGCGCTTTCCCGCGCTCGCTCAGGCTTTCGCCCGCCAGCACAAACCGGAACGGCCACTCCGAGGCCAGGGCTTCCTCCACCAGCCGCACGCCTTCGGCCACAAACGCGCCTGTCTCCCGGCGTTCTTTTGAGCGTCCGAGCAGGCCGCGCACCAGTTGGATCTTGGAATTATGCGTTGAAGTGATCATGCCAGGCTTTTTGAAAGGCGGCTACCGTGGATGAGTCGTAAAGGATCAACAGGGTGTTCACAAGAATATTTTACCCCCAATAAACGATATAGGGGCACACCAGTGTGTGCCCCTACGGGAATCGTGTTTTGCGTTACGCCTGGCTGGCTTGCTTGACCACCGCTGCGAAAGCCTGAGGGTCGCGAACGGCCAGGTCGGCCAGCATCTTACGGTTGAGGTTGATGCTCGCCTTCTTCAGGGCGGCCACCAGGCGGCTGTAGGTTGTACCGTTCAGCCGGGCGGCGGCGTTGATGCGGGCGATCCACAATTTGCGCAGGTCGCGACGGCGCACGCGGCGGTCGCGTGAAGAATACCACATGCTCTTCAGCATCGCCTCGTTGGCTCGCCGGAACAGCAGGTGCCTGCTCATGCGCTGTCCCTTGGTGTAATTTAAAACTCTCTTGTGACGCAGGTGACCTTGCGGTCCACCTTTTACACGTGCCATTATTTACCTCCTGCGTGCCCCCGGGCGCCGGTGCAGGCACTCGCCTGCGCTCCAGTTGTATACACCCGGTAGCCGCAAATTAAAAAGATATGTTACAGGAAACTCCAGGATACCCGAGGGTACTACGGTTTCATGTGTGGCGCCAGGCGCCGGATGCGCTTGATATAACTTTTTCCTTGGACGGCAACCATCTCACCGAACAAAGCCTTCACCCGATGCGATCTCTTGCGTCGCAGGTGGGCCTTGCCGCCTTTGGTGCGCACGATCTTGCCAGACCCGGTAATGCCAAACCGTTTCGATGTGGCTTTATGGGTCTTCAGCTTATACTTTTTTTCTTTCTGCTTGCGCGGCACAGCTCTTACTCCTTTACACAAGATTCCGCAGGATGTTACTCCTGCGGTTGCTCGATTTTTTCCGGTTGCTCTGGTTTCTCGTCAGCGTCTTCTGTGGCCTTCTTCTTAATGCCTTTGGCTGGCACGAGCATCATGGACATCGCCCGGCCTTCGATGGCAGGGGCTTGTTCCACTGTGCCCACGTCAGAGAGTTCCTGGGCAATTTCTCTCAAGTCTTCGAGTGCAATTTCCGGGTACGTAATTTCGCGGCCGCGAAAGCGGATGGTCACACGGACTTTCATGTTATGTTCCAGCCAGCGGCGGGCGTCATCCACTTTGAAGTCCCGGTGGTGGTCGGTTGTCTTGGGGCGCAGGCGGATCTCCTTGACTTCAACCTTGGTTTGTGCCTTGCGCGCTTCACGGTCTTTCTTTTCCCGTTCGTACAGGAACTTGCCAAAATCCATAATGCGGCAGACGGGCGGGCTGGAATTGGGGGCGACCTCTACCAGGTCAAGATCCGCTTCACGGGCCATCCGCAGGGCTTCGCGGGTGTTGACCACCCCCGCGTTTTCACCTGCTGCACCGATCAGCCGTACTTCGGGAACTCGTATGGTCTCATTGACTCGAAATTCGTTGGCGCTGATACATCTCTCCTTACAAAATAACGGAAGTCCAGCCCGGGGGCTGGTTTAAGCGGGCTGATAATACCATAAAGACAGGGGAATCGTCAATAAAAAGGTCGAGACTGGAAGAAATTGCCCTCAGCCTTTTATCTTTTGTCTGGTTTAGAACTGGCTGGATCGGGTTGAAATCCGGTCTTTGGCACGGGCGATAAACTCTGCCAGTGGGATATTGTCCGCCCGGGAGCCGTCCCGGACGCGCAGGGAGACCTGCCCGGCCTGGGCCTCGTTCTCGCCGACAACCAGCATGTAGGGCACTTTCATCAACTGGGCGGTGCGGATCTTGGCGTTCATACGCTGGGCGCTGACATCCGCGCTGGCGCGGATACCCTGGTCGCGCAGTTGGCGGACGATGTTCTCCGCGTATTCGTTTTGCGGGTCGGTGATCGGGATGACGCGCACGTGCTCGGGCGAGAGCCAGACCGGGAAGTTACCGGCGTAGTGCTCGAGCAGGAAACCGATAAAGCGTTCGTGGGTGCCGAGCGGGGCGCGGTGGATGCACAACGGCGTCTCCTCGATCCCTTCTTTATTCATGAAGACCAGGTTAAACCGCCCCGGCTGGGCGAAATCCACCTGATTGGTTGCCAGCGAGAACTCCTTGCCAATGGCGCTCCAGACCTGTCCGTCAATTTTTGGGCCATAGAAGGCGGCCTCGTTGGCAGCCTCTACGAACGGCACGCCACCATTTGTCATGGCGCGTCGCACCATGTCTTCCGTCTTCAACCACAGGCGCTCGTTATCCACGTATTTCTTGCCCAGGCCCTCCTTGCTGTGCAGCGACAGGCGCATGACGAATTTCGTGATGCCAAACAGGTCGAGATATTTCTTGTACAGGTCAATGACTGCCATGAACTCCTGTTCGAACTGATCTTCGGTCACGTAGATGTGGGCATCGTTCATCTGCATGGAGCGAACGCGCATCAGGCCAAACAGCTCACCCGATTTCTCATAACGGTAACACGTCCCATACTCAGCCAGGCGGATGGGCAGGTCGCGGTAGGAGCGCGGTTTGGAGCCGTAAATCTTGTGATGCATCGGGCAGTTCATCGGCTTGACGTAATACTTGACGCCTTCGATTTCCATCGGCGGATACATGGACTCTGCATAGTAAGGCAGGTGACCGGAATGCAGGAACAGGTCTTCCTTGGCCAGGTGCGGGGTCCGCACCCGGAGATAGCCTGCCTTTTCCTCCATTTCTTTCGCCAGCCGTTCCAGTTCCTCGATGATGACGCCGCCGCGCGGCAGCCAGAGTGGCAGGCCTGGGCCGACTTCCTCATCGTAGGTGAAGATTTCGAGTTCCTTGCCGAGTTTGCGGTGGTCACGTGCTTTGGCTTCTTCGAGCATCTTGAGATAGTTCTTGAGTTCGTCGGGCGTGCGCCAGGCTGTGCCGTAGATGCGCGTTAGCATTTTGTTGTGCTCGTCGCCGCGCCAGTAAGCCCCGGCGATGGACATTAATTTAATCGCCGCCGGGTTGATCTGACGCGTCGTCTCCACGTGCGGGCCTCGACACAGGTCCGTGAAGGTATCGCTCTGATAGAGCGAAATCTCCGGCTTTTCGGCCAGCGGGTTGCCGTATTCGTCCAGCCCGCCTTTTTCGAGGCCGTCGATCAATTCCAGTTTATAGGGTTGGTCCTTGAAAACCTGACGGGCTTCATCGGCGGAAACGACCTTTTTGGTGAAGGGGTGTCCACCGGCGATGATCTGACGCATGCGCTTTTCGATTTTTTCCAGATCTTCGAGCACCACAGGCTGAGGCAGGTCAAAGTCGTAGTAGAAACCATTTTCGACCGGCGGACCGATGGTATATTTGGTCTCCGGATAGAATTCCAGCACCGCCTGTGCCATGACGTGCGCGGCTGAGTGGCGGATGCGGTAGAGTTGTGAATCTTCATAGCGTTCTTCAGGTTGGTTGGACATTTTCTCTCCTTTCGATAACAGCCATGGATGATCAATTGCGGTCCGTCGTCCAAAACAAAAGCTCTCGCCCGAATTCGGGGCGAGAGCGCTTGCGCGATCACGCGGTTCCACCCGATCTTGCCCCGGGTTAAGCGATGGATCTCGCTCTTGCTCGAGGGCATCTCGTTGGGCCGCTAACGGGGCCTGCCGTTCACCTTATCGGAAGACAGTCACACAGGACTATCCCTACCGTTCAGGTTCTCGCTCGCGGGTGGTTTTCTGCGGTGCTTACCGGAGAAGGCTCTCAATCTTTGGCCATCTCTCCCTGACGGCTTGCGGACCGCGTACTCGTCCCGGTCAAAGCGTTTTACATATTCCTGGTCACTGACATCTGACCAAGTGGGCGGAATAGGGCTCGAACCTACGACCTCTGCTATGTCAAAGCAGTGCTCTAACCAACTGAGCTACCCGCCCGATTGCGAAGGCATATTATAACGAGGGTGCCTGAAATTGGCAAGCAGTTCGTTTGACAATCATCTTTATTTACGCTAAACTATACGAAGTAATTGAGTTGATTCTGTCTTCCCGAAAGGAGATTCTCATGTCCGAATCCTCCACAGCTCATCTCACTGTCCAAACCAGCCTTATCCCGGCCATCAACGCTTGGGAATTCTATCTCAACGACCAGGGCCGCTCGCCCAACACCGTCAAGGCATTCCTGTCCGATGTCCGCCTGCTGACCCAGGTCCTGCCCCCCGATTGGACACTGGGAGCCATTACCACCAACGACCTGAACGATTTCCTGCACTGGCTGGAACACGATCGCGGCGTGCCCTGCTCGCCTAAAACGCTTGCCCGGCGTGTCACGGCCATCAAATCGTTTTTTCGCTGGCTCCAAAAAGGCGGCGCTCTCCTGGTGGACCCGGCCGAGAAGGTTGTCCAGCACTCGGTGCTCAGCCCCATCCCCGAGGTCCTGACCGAGGCGGAGATCGAAGCCGTTTTGCTGGCTGCCGACCGGTCCCGCCGGGCCACCCGTCCCGATGCCCGCCCGTATACCCTGCTGGCTTTGCTGCTAGCCACTGGCATCAAGAAGTCCGAGTGCCTGGGCATTCACCTCAATCACATTGACCTGCAGTCCCCCGGCGAACCGTATGTTTTTATCCGTTATGCCAGCCCGGCTAATCGCTATAAGGAACGCAAGTTGACCCTGCCCGAAGACTGGATTCCGGCTTACGAAGAATACCTGACTCAGTACAACCCTGTTGACCGGCTGCTCCCCTGGTCGCCGCGGCGGCTTGAGTATCTGCTGGAAGACATTGGCAAGGAAGCCGGTTTGCCCAAGCACCTGTCCTTTGACATGTGCCGTTGGACTTGCGTCTTGCAGGATTACCTGAATAACATCGAACCGGAGAAAATCCGCCAGAAACTGGGCATCTCGAAGATCCAATGGCGGGAAATTAATCTGAAGCTGCGGCAGTTGGTGGGAAAGGCTGAATAACCTGTCGAGGCGACCATGTCATCCCCGAAGGGGAAGGTCCCCGCGCAGTACCCGCAGGGTGAAGGGGGATGGGGAACCGGTCGCCTCTACAATGTATGGAGGGTTAATATCAACGCCCGTTTCGTTTTTTCGGTGACGCGGAATGGGTGCGCCAGGCGGAACCCCGGCACCCAGACAATTCGCTCCCCTGCACAGACCAATGGCCACCCGGCGCGTGCCCGCCTGGGGATTTTGACATTGATAAAGAATTCCCGCAATTTGACTGTTTGCCTGTTCATACCGAGCGGCGAGAAAACGTCCCCTGCGCGGCGGGTGCGGACCGTGAACCTGTCTCCCGTCAAATCCGCGTCCAGCCAGGCGACGAAGGAATCCCCATTTTTAAGCGCAAACGGTCGGGCTGTATCGACATCTACTTCGAACGCCGACAGGAAGAAGTTTTCGTTGAGATTCACCTGCCCGTTTATCTTCAACTCGTAGACCCCTTCTATCAACGGCCAATGCGCCGACGGGAGGTCAGCCTCCAAAGCTGCAAGGTAGATTGCATCCCCCTCCCGGTAGAGATGGAGACCATCGGTCAAGTCCACCTGCCAGGGAATGAGGTTAGGCATGAGCGAACGCCTCCTGGCGTCAACGAAGTTCGAGGCGCGTTCCAGGGTATTGAAATCCAGGTTGCGCAGATTGGGCCGCAAAGATTCCATTGCCATACGGATGATGTTACGCCTCAGTCCGCTTGGGATTTCTTCCATGACGGAGGATCGAAAAGCTACATAATTAGCGTTTGCCTTCAACACAACCTTCGGCCAGACTGAGTCAACCGCATCTGTCAGGGCTTCATAGTCCCCGGTCAGAACCTCGGCCGTGCGTAGCAGCGTGTTTTTGAAACGCGGATTGTACTTCTCGAGTTCGGGGATCAGGCTGTGGCGCAACCGGTTACGGAAGTAAGTTTCGTCGGTATTGGATGGGTCATGGACGGGCTGGAGATTAAGTTCGCGGCAATAGGCCTCGGTCTCGTGCCTCCAAAGGTGTAGGATGGGACGAACCAACGGGATTTCCCGGTCAAATTCGGTCAGGAAGGTGCGCCCGGCCATCCCTTTCAACCCGGCCAAACCCGCGCCGCGCAGGAAGTGCATCAGGATGGTCTCTACCTGATCGTCGGCAGTGTGACCAACTGCCACCACGCGGGCGCTGTGTGCCCGTGCCTGGGCGAACAGGAAACGATAGCGCAGCATGCGTGCGGCTTCTTCCAGCGAGAGTTTGTGCTCTTCGGCGTAACCGCGCACATCCGCGGACTCGATTACAAAGGGCAAATTCATCTGTTCCGCCACGCGGCGCACAAACTCAGCCTCAAGGTTCGCTTCGGGGCGCAGTTGGTGATCGAAATGTGCTACGATGATATCCAGGTGGGGAATCTGCCGCGCCAAGTGGAGCAGGCACAGGCTGTCTGGTCCACCGGAGACACCGATGACGGCAATATCGTTGGTTGGCAAATGATAGGCGATATAGCGATTGTGCATCATCCCTCAGGGGATTTCATCACGTAGTCTGTTCTCTTGCTGCCAAACAGACCGGCCAAGAGATGGTACATGGCAAAAAGTTCAAGGGCAAAGGGCAGGTAACCGCCGTAACCCAGCAGCGGCATTTCAAAAATGTGCAACCAGTTTCCCCAGGGGACGTGGTAAATCCATTTCGGGTAAGAGAGGGAATTCCACATCTCCCAGAAGAAAGCGGTCAGGAGCACGCCAAGCCAGAGCGTAACTACCGGTCGCCAGTTGCCGTTTTTTGTCCACTCGACCAGCGAACGGTGGCCCAGCCAAATGTTGATGGGTTCGAGAATAAAATAAAGGGAAATCCAGACAAACGGGAAGAATACCCTGGGCCAAGCGACCATCAGCGTCAGCATCGCCCACCCGGCCAGGAAAAAGCCAATCGTGGTCGCTTTCGTCGGGCGGATGATCGGACCCTTCAACGGCTTCGTGAGAAAACTGCGCATCAGTTCGGCACTGCCAAAAACCGCCGGGATGACGGTGGTGAAATTAATCGTAGCCCAGATCCAGAACTGGAGTGTAGAGAATGCTTCGGCGCCATCATAATGCCAGTTCTGTAAGCGCCAGTTGGCAAGTTCGAACAGCCACCAGACCGGCGCGGAGGCAATAAACAAACCAATATATTTCTTCCAATTGCGGACAAAGAGCGATGTACCGGTGCGCCAGAGCACCAGGGCGTCAATCGTCAGGCAGTAGCCCAACCAGAGGGGAAAAAAAGCCCACTGCGTGCGCAGCCCGTTCAGGGTCCAGTTAAGTGTCCAGAAGATGGCTGCCAGGCCCAGCCCAATCCAGCCATGAACAGGGAATCTCTTCACAGGTTTGATCATTTTCCAATTAAACCACAAAGTTCCCTGTTAAAGCGATCACCAGGCACATTGCCTGGTGATCTAAGGGGGAGGGGACACCACCGAACTTGGTCTGCATGGGGGGGACATGCTGACCTTCGATGGCAGACACCTATATACCAATAAAAGGAGAACAGGTGTCTTGTAGGTATATTACACCAAAATTGTCTTAATTGGATTAAAAAAAGATTAGAAGAGTCCAATTTTATCTCCCCCGCTTCTCAAAGAATTCCAGCCACTCCTCCACCTCGTCGGGACTCAGCACCGATTCACTCTTGGATTTCGTCATGCGCCTCGTCTGCGCTTTGACCATCTCCTGGGCGAATTCTTCCGCAGACATTACACTGGCTTGGGCGGCTCCTGCGGCGCGCTGAACGCGTCCATCGGAACTGACCACCGTCCAATTTTTGGCAGCTTTCTTCAGTTGTACAAGCCGGGCTTCGATGGCGGCATCCGCGCTGGAACCCTGGCGGACGAAGTGCGCCGTTACCATGCCTGCCTTGCGCGTGGAGGCCTGTCCCGGTGGAGCGCCGTCAAAATAGACTTCCACCTGGGCCCGGCGCAAACGGCAGAATTCCTGCAAACGGACCAGGAGGTCCAGTTCGTCGTCGAACGAGTCCAGGCGCAGGCCCAGTTTGGGGATCAAATTATGACCGTCAATCAGATATGGCATAAGAATGGAAGAAAAGAAAAAGTGTTACGCACCGTCCCGCCGAAGGTCCCCGCGCAGTACCCGCCGAAGGTCCCCGAAGGG
>Ga0207931_1000825_pt1 | contig 10881 bp, 10 predicted proteins | sample NGESurdeep092012_2_FD_184478 | JGI IMG/M metagenome (GOLD analysis project Ga0207931, IMG submission 184478) | Arctic peat soil microbial communities from Barrow, Alaska - NGEE Surface sample 415-1 deep-092012 (SPAdes) | ecosystem: Environmental > Terrestrial > Soil > Wetlands > Peat ...
CTTCAAGCCCCCCTTCAGGGGGGGTGGGGGCGGGGTCAGAAGTCTTCAATTATTTTCAGGTTTTTTAATGGTGGAGTATGAAACTCTTCATTATGATTTTCTATAAACTGATAATGCAGAAGATGTGTTGAGATAACTGCAGTCAGGACCATATTATCCATCTCTGATGAGATCCCGGTTTTTTCAATTTTAGCAAGCAGATCAGAAACAGATTTATAATTAAATATACCTGCACTCTTAGTATAAGTATCAGATAACATGTATTTTACATATTCGGGAGGGTTTTTAGACAGGAATACACTCTGGATAGGGGCACGGTAAGGTTGTTTTGGCCGTTTGATTATGCTTTCGGGGATCCTGTTTTTCAGGAGCTTCTTCAGCAGGTATTTTTCGTTGAGCCCGTTAAGTTTAAAATCAGAAGGCAGAGAATTGCAGAATTCTATTAACCGGTAATCCAGGAATGGATATCTTCCTTCAACCGAGTTTGCCATTGCCATTCTGTCGCCCTGAGAGGAGAGAAGGTATCCAGACATGAAAATGGTAGTCTCAAGCCATTGTGCTTTTGCCAATGGATCCCAGGAGTTAAAGTTTCCCGGCAGTTTTTTTGTCAGCTCATCAAAAGGAGAGTAACCCTCGAGTTCATTTTTTAAACTTTCCGAAAAATGTTTCTTGATATGGTTTGAATTGTTCCACCTTAATAAATGAGAGTAAAAAGGGTTGTTCACTTCATTTAATTTGTACCCAAAGAACATCTTCAGGACATTTGGATTGGCATTTTTCAGATGAGGGATATCAGGATATAGCTTTTTTAACAGCAAAGGCTGCGTTACTGAATCAGGTTGAGATGCCCATTCCCTTCTGATCATTGCTTCCCTGAAGATATCATAACCCGCAAGTATCTCATCAGATCCTTCGCCTGTAATAACTACTTTTATATTATTGTCCCTGACTAGTTTCGCGAGTAATAACATTGGTGCCGGGGCTGTTCTTGTCATCGGGGTCTCTGCATGCCAGATTACCTTTGGAAAATAATCCGCTATATCTTTTGAGGAGCATTTCATTGATTTATGAGCCGTTTTAAAGTACTTTACAGCCTCTTCCTGATATTTACTCTCATCAAAATCTTTCTCTTCAAAGCCAATTGAAAACGTATTCAGAATTCCTGGTTCAATGCTTTTAATATATGATACAGTCGCACTTGAGTCAATTCCGCCGCTCAGATATGCTGCAACCTCCACATCTGCTCTTAAACGGATTCTTATGGCATCAGAAAATAACTCATGAAAGCGGTCCATTGCATCATGAAAGGAGAGTGTAGAATCAATATTGTTAAAACTTAAATCCCAATATTTTTCTATTCTTAATCCATCCCGGCTATAGGTGGCAAAATGTCCTGGCGACAATTCATAAATATTCTTAAAAGCAACATCCGGTGTAATTGTTGTCCAGAAAGTATAGATCTGAGCTAAACTTTCAGAACAGAATTCCCGTTTGATATTCTTTTGTTGAAACAGAGCTTTTATTTCCGATGCAAATGAAAATATTCCATCATTAATATTATAGAATAAGGGGCGGATGCCCATCCTGTCGCGGGCAATAAACAATTCTTCTTTTGATTTATCCCAGATAGCGAATGCAAACTGTCCGTTTAACCGGTTAAGACATTTTATGCCATTCATTGCATAAAGCTGCACCAGTACTTCAGTGTCTGATTGAGTTCTGAACCGGCAACCTTTTAATTCAAGATCTGTGCGCAATTCAGGGTAATTAAATATCTCACCATTAAAGACTATCCAATATCTGCCGGAAGGATCAGATATTGGTTGTTGTCCGCCAAGAATATCAATTATACTAAGTCGTACATTTCCTATAGTTGCAAACCGTGAATTGTAAATGCCGCTTTCATCAGGTCCGCGATAGCAAATTGCGCGGAGCATCGATACAATTGTGGATTTGCTGTTTTTTTTGCCCCGGTAATCAATTATACCAGCTACTCCGCACATAATTAAGATTTGGTTTTCCGGTCAATAAAATCAGTTATAGCATTTATTGACTCAAAATTTTCCTCGATCAGGTCTGAATCACTGGTCTTGATTCCGAACTCCTCTTCAATGAAAGTAATTAACATAATAAACCCCATCGAATCAAAGTACCCCTCTTTGAAGATCAGTGAATCATCATTTATTTTCTCTTTATCAACATGAACCGCCTGCCGTATATAAGATTCCACCTTACTCTTAATCAAGGAAATACTAATATCATTCTTACTCATCACTCATTACTCATTACTCATTACTCATTACTCATTACTCATTACTCATTACTCAAAACCACAGCCGGAAAACTAACAATCAGATTTTTAATTTCCCAATGGATATAATGGGATTCTCATCCTTTTTGTAGTATCTGTCATATCGTCCATACCTGCTTTTCTTAATATTAAGGTCATTCAGTACGACATCAAAATTTTCAATTTTGTTTATGTTGAATAAATTGAGTGCTTCACTTAATACGTCTTTACGGGTAAAATTATTTCTGCAAACCAGGAGAATAAGAGAAGCATATTTCATCATCAGCGCAGCGTCGGCAACTAATCCGGTCGGCGTAGTATCAATGATCACATATTCGAATTTGTTTTTCAGATAATCAATCAATTCATCCAATGCACCTGCTTCAATCAGCTCCGAGGAATTTGGTAAGACAGGCCCTGCAGGAATAATGCTGAGATTCTCAATATCCGATTTAAATATTATCTCCTCTTTTGGGGTATGATTGATCATATATTGAGAAAGACCGATGGAATTATCAATTTTAAATTTTTCATGGAGAGTTGGCCGGCGCAGATCACAGTCTATAACAACGGTTTTATGACCTACCGATGCGATTGAAGCTGCAAGGTTGGCACAAATAAAACTCTTTCCATCCTGGGGCTGGGCAGAAGTAATCAGTATTACTTTTAAAGGTTCCTTCCTGAATCTTATAAACAGACTGCTTCGGAGATTTCTGAAGGATTCAGCTATAGAAGATCCGGGTGATTCCTTCACGACTGACTCTGTTTTTTGATAATTGGTGTATATTACGCTTAAGACTGAACGGTTAATTAAATGCTCAATATCATAAATGGAAGTTATCTTTTCGTTAAAAAAGTTTTTCAAAATAATATAAATTGTAGGGATCATTAGTCCAAGAAAAATTGCCAGTACCCAGTTTATCATGGTCCTGGGTGAAAGAATAGAACTAGTTATTTTACGTGCAGGTTCAAGGATCTCATAATCGGGATAATTTGATGCCATTGTTATAGCTGCCTCCGATCGTTTTTGAAGAAGAAAAGTGTAGATAGCATCGCTCAGATTGAATTTTCTCTGTATGCTGACCATGTTAAGCTCGGTTCTGGGCAGTTTTGAGATCTCCTTAGACAGCTTATCGGCCCTGTAATTCAGTTCGTTCTGTGTAAGGTTAAGAGTGTTAAGATTATTCTTCACATTCTCTATAATTGCTTGTTTCTGAAGCTTGATCTTGTTCTCGAGCTGGCCCAGAAAAAGGTTTTTTTCAGCATTATTACTTAAAATCGAGGATCTTTCAGCATTTAAAGCAAGAAGGTCGAGCACCATCTTGTTCATAATGGGATCGACCACATTTGCTGCGGATGGGGGTGCAAGTCCTGCTATATCCTGATTCTTATTAAAATAATCAAGTATATAATTATAGTAACGCTCCTGTATCTGCAGGGTTGAACGATCAGCTTCTATTTTTGTCATTTGTCCAATGGCCTGCTGTCCCTGGAAACTAAGGTCTGTTACCTGGTTTGTTGACCGGTAATCCCGAAGCTTCGATTCGGACCGGAGCAAAGAATCTGATATCTCAGAAAGTTGTAAGTCTATAAAATTTATTGTGTTGACAGCAATTTTATTCTTTTTCCCGAGATTTTCGTCGAGATAAGTTTGCAGATATTTATTTAAAAATTCAATTGTCAGATCAAGGTTTCTACCCTGGAAAGACACATTTATCAATGAAGACTTGATGTTGACAGGTTCCACTTTAAGATTTTGAAGATATGCTTTAGTAAGAAGATCCTGGTGATAAAACTCAAAGTAGGAACTGCTTCCAGTTTTAGAACTTTCGGAGTAGGATTCTTCATTAAGTGATACAGAAAATTTGAAATATCTGTTTGTAATAGTTTCATTAAATCTGCAGATTGTATCTACTTTCAGAAAATTATGTCCGCTTACAATAATGTTATCTACATAATTGTACAGCGAAGCCTCTTGCTCAGAGGAAGAGAGCCTGAATGAGGTCTTATCAAGAATTTTAATAAAGAACCTGGCATTTATCGGCTGTAAATGGGATTTGTCGATACTTACCGTATATGGAACTCCATCGTAAATCTGATTAGATTGTTTTAGGATATTATTTTTCTCTGAAAAATATCCGACTTCAAGATTAAGGTTCCTGATTGTAGCAGCTACCAGGCTGAAAGAATTCAGACTGTTTATATCATTTTCAAGATTCCTTGACTGTCCGAATGCCCCCATTCCGCTGAAAAGCTCATTGCTGGATCCAGCCAGCAAAGAAGAACGCTTATCCTCAATAGGTCCGATTACAGAATTTACCTGATAGACAATTGGTGAAAATTTATTTATCATGAATGTGACGATCATACAGACAATGAAGCTGGCTATATAGAAATATTTGTATGATAATGCCTGTAATATAAATTCCTTAATATTAAAAGCTTCAGATTGAGATTCTTTTTGAGTTGGCATTTGAAAATAATTTAAAATTTAACACCTGTAAAAAGTAAGACTGCAATAAGAGTTGTTATAGAGCTCAAAATGGTTGTAAAGGTAATATTTGAATAACTCGAAGAAACTGCCTTTAGCGGTTCTACCACAATAACATCGTTCGGAAGAATGTAATAGTAATCTTTAGCTGCAATTTTAGAGTCTGAAAGATTTAACCTGTAATGCATAACCTTTTCACCTTCCTGCCTGATAAGGACAATATTTTTATGATCTCCGTACCTTGTAAGGCCCCCCCCAAGAGAAAGGGCCTCATATATATTCAGCTTTTCCTGAGTGAATGTATAAACTCCCTGGCGCTGAACTTCTCCCATTATGCTTACCTTATTATCAATGTATTTAACAACAACTGCTGTGTTTGAAATATAATCATTCAGTGCGTCCTGGATTTTTTTACTTGCCTGATCGGTGGTTAGTCCCAAAACATTAATCAACCCGACAAAAGGGAAATTGATATTTCCTTTATCGTTAACCAGATAACCAATTATATTTGAAGAACCCATAGAACCCATCCTCATCTCATCGGAAGAGTTAAATATCAGATTCGTTTTTTCATCGATGCTTATCACTTTAATGTAAAGGTTATCAAAGGGCATAATTGCTTTTTGAGTCCTGGGATTGACTCCTGGTTCATTAAGCTCATTTATATCGTTGAAATAGCTTAATTTACTGAGAGGGACACAGGAGGCAGCGGAAATCATTATTATAACTACTGTTGTTATATAAGAAATAGGTTTCATTTTAATATGCATAAGTTTTTAATAAGTGCCTAGAGTGACTAAAGTGAACTAAAGTGCCTAAAGTTAATTGAGTTAATAAGTTTAAAAGTTTAGAGTTTTAATGTTTTGCCGGTAGATGTAAAGATAGCAAGTATTTCAATTGCCTCTGCCAATACTGGTTTTGTCTTTTCGGGAGTGAGCCAGTTGATCTCTTCAATAATTTCAAGCCAATAAATGCTTTCACTTGATTCACTCTCACAAATTCGTATTTTATTACTGAAATCAGCTTTGCTTCTGGCTCTGTTTGCTTCTCTGTAATTAGCTCCTACACTTGTCCCTGCTTTTGTAAACTGATTTCTTACAACTTTCCCTTCAGGTGACCCAGGTAGTAAAGCAGAGAGCTTTATAACACTGATCGCAAATCTCTTTGTCCTATCTTCTAACTGTTTAGCAAATACTTTATTTTCCATTTCTTCAACTCTAGGCACTCTAGTTCACTTTAGTTCACTCCCAACTTCTTTAACCTCACTTTAGCTCATTATACGAAAATCCAATATAAAGATAATGTTTTATGAGTTTCCGGCAAATAGATGAAACCCGGGAAGGTCAGTAAAATCAATGATTTTTAATATATTAGTCTATGGAATATATGATTATACCATTGATTAAGTATCGTTAATTTACAGAGTAGCGTGATTTATCAAAATTAAAATAATATTTATTTTATAAATGATACATTTGAAAAATGGGTGTAACTACAGGAAGTTTAATTTCATGATAAATCATCTTAATAATTCTCGATTATGGGGAAAACAGCTTTAATTACTGGTATAACCGGTCAGGATGGAGCATATCTTGCCGAGTTTCTTATAAAAAAAGGTTATAATGTTCATGGCATTAAACGACGTAGTTCGCTATTAAATACAGACAGGGTTGACCACCTTTATCAGGATCCGCATATTGAAAAACGAAATTTTGTTCTTCACTATGGTGATTTAAGTGATTCAATGAACGTTACGAGAATAATACAGGAATGTCAGCCCGACGAGATTTACAACCTTGGAGCCATGAGTCATGTCAAAGTCAGCTTTGACATACCTGAATATACGGCTAATACTGATGGAATTGGCACATTGCGTATCCTGGAAGCAGTTAGATTACTTGGTATGATAGAAAAAACCAGGATATATCAGGCCAGTACATCAGAACTTTACGGACTTGTCCGGGAAGTTCCCCAAACTGAAAAAACACCTTTCTATCCCCGCAGTCCGTATGCATGTGCTAAGCTATATGCTTACTGGATAACAGTAAACTATCGCGAAGCATATGGATTTCACGCCAGCAATGGTATACTGTTTAATCACGAATCGCCAATACGGGGTGAGACATTCGTTTCACGCAAGATCACAAGGGCATTAGCAAGGATAGTCCTGGGAATGCAGGACACACTTTATATGGGAAATCTGTCGTCAAAACGAGACTGGGGACATGCAAAAGATTATATAAAGGCTATGTATCTGATACTTCAACAGGACGAACCTGATGATTATGTAATTGCTACCGGAGTCTCCACTGAAATCCGTGAATTTGTCAGGAGGGCATTTACCCTGGTTGGAGCAGAGATAACATTTTCAGGAGAAAAAACAGATGAAAAAGGTTCCATTACCTCAATTGATGACAATCTGTTTATTAAAAAAGTCGGCGAGGAACATCTTGCGAATTTCAAAATAAGATGTAAGAATAATCCTGTAATTCTGAAGGTTGACTCTGCTTATTTCAGGCCGACTGAAGTTGATTTTCTGAAAGGTGATGCAACCAAGGCCAGAGAAAAGCTTGGGTGGATACCTGAATACAGCCTGGATGATCTGATATCAGAGATGGTGACATCCGATCTGACTCTTATGAAAAAGGAGCATTACTTAAAAAACGGAGGATACAAAACACTAAATTACTTTGAATAATTGACTCGCGTATACAGTTATGTATTTTATAATTTACCCCCATCCCAGCCTTCCCCCAAGGGGGAAGGAGAACAAACTAAGCCTCCCGTTCAGCGGGACGGGGAAGGGAGTGGATAGAAGCAATCATATATAATAATTTACCATTAAGCAATCATCGAATTAGAGAATATTTAATTGTCAAGCATATGGAAAAATCATCAAAAATTTATATAGCCGGTCATACAGGGCTGGTAGGTACTTCCATCAAAAGATGTCTTGAACAAAGAGAATATTCAAACCTCATTTACAGGACTCTGGATGAACTCGATCTGATTGATCAGAAATCGGTCAATGGATTTTTTGAGAAAGAACGACCGGAATATGTTTTTCTGGCCGCAGCAATGGTTGGTGGTATTATGGCAAATAATACATACAGGGCAGATTTTATCTATAATAATATTATGATTCAGAGTAATATTATTTATGCTTCGTGGAAATATGGAGTGAAAAAACTGCTGTATCTCGGATCAACATGTATTTACCCAAAAAACGCATCGCAACCGTTAAAGGAAGATTATCTGCTTACCTCACCCCTGGAATATACAAATGAACCTTATGCTATTGCAAAGATAGCAGGACTAAAAATGTGTGAATCATTCAACCTCCAGTATAAGACCAACTTTATTGCAGTGATGCCTACCAATCTTTACGGACCGGGAGATAATTATAACCTTGAAAAATCTCATGTTCTACCGGCATTGTTGAGGAAAATCCATCTTGGAAAATGCCTTGAAGACGGAAACTGGGCAGCCATAAGAAAAGACTTTAATAAGAATCCTATCGAAAATATTAAAGGTGATTCTGAGCAAAAAATCATTCTTGATATACTTTATAAATATGGAGTACTGATTGTAAATAATCTTTCAGATTTTGATAGAACCAGTACCAGGATTCCCCTGGATAAGGTTTTAGTAAATGTCTGGGGAACAGGAACTCCATTGCGTGAATTCATGTATTCACCAGATATGGCTGAAGCATGTGTATTTGTGATGGAAAATGCAGATATCAATGATATTATCAAGATGACAAAGCCTGTTAATCAACCAGATTATCATCCCCCGCATTTCTTAAATATTGGAACAGGTGAGGAGGTTTCTATTAAAGAGCTTGCCTTAAAAATAAAGAAACTGATTGGTTTTAAAGGTGAAATAGTTTTTGATACGTCAAAGCCAGATGGGACTATGAGAAAAACCACTGATATAACATTATTAAAACAGCTTGGTTTCACTCACAAATTTAGCTTGGATAGGGGATTGGCTGAGGCTTATTCAAATTATTTGAAATAATTTCTAACTCTAGGCACTTTAGTTCACTTTAGGCACTTCTTTATAAATCTGTCCTCTGAAATATGGTTTTTATGGTTTTCAGTAAAATTATAAAATCCAACCGAATCGACCAATTGTCTATATAAGTCAGATCGATTTCTATCATTTTTTGAATTTATATCAATTCCTATTAGTCAATATTTGCAAGAAGTACGTTATTCCTGGCTTTACTGAAATGCGTCTTGACTACAATTACTTAGTTGATCCTTATTAATACTTGTTTTTCTTATAATCTGTAGCATTGGATATTACCGGGACAAAAATAAGTCTCTGTAAAATCCAGCCAAAAATTAAATCCAGCAATTTTTGCTTCTCCAACCTCATCCATTTCCTCATATTATATGCTGCAGCAGCCAATAATGTGTTAATCTGGTCTCCTGCAGTGCCGCTGAGGTAATTTCTTATCATCCTGTGATCGTGTTTTACGTGTGATATCAGTCCTTCTATTCCTGCCCGTGACCTGCATCGTTCTTCCCGTTTCTTCTTCTTGTAGTAGCTTTCTCCTTTGAGAACTTTCGGCATTACAATATCTATTCCCGGTATACCGCCCGGTACTTTATACCCTTTGTCTACAATCGCTTTCTTGATTTTGCATTCTGTTAATTCCTTTACCTGATCCAACTGTGGTTTTAATGTTCTTCCGTCATACACGTTTCCCTCTACCGCCATGGCTCCAACTATGATACCGGATTCTCTTGTATATGCGAACGAACTCTTATTCCCAAACTCATATGGCTTATGCTCTTTCCCCTTCGATATGCAAAGTGTTTCCGGTTCGTGTATGCTGTAAACCTTATTCTTGTCATCTCTTTGTTGTGTCAGCACCCTGTATAAAACATCAAATTCCTGCATGTATGATTTGGGTATCGGACTAAGCTGCTTTACAACGTCCTGGTATATTTTAAATGCTATCCGGTGAAGCCTCTTCTGCGCTTTAATATGCTTTTTCATATTCTTGGGCTTGCGTGCAAACCGAAGCTGGTATTTTAGCTTTTTTATCTCCCTTCCATATGTGCGTATAAGCGTTATATCTTCCTTCTTGGCTATTCTCTTGCAATGTTCTATGACCTTCTCTGTCAACTTCCGGTCTGTCGGGAAGGTGATGTTCTTCTCCTGAACTGTTGTATCAACCCGGACCTCTTTTACTCCCCTGCGGATCATATTATTGTCAAACAGGTCTATGCTTGCCTTGAAGATCTTCTCCATCCCTTTCGGGCCGATCCGGTGCCGGAAGTGCACAAAATCACTTGGATCAAACGGAAGCTTATATTGAAAATAAATCTCTCCGCAAAAGTGCTGCCAATATGGATTTTCCAAATATCTCTCAACAACCGTTTCGTCTCCCAGGTTATACATCTGCTTCAGCAACAGAAGACCCACTATGGTCCGGATGGGAACTGAAGGATGGCCAACCTTTCCATACAGAGGTGCGAACTCTTCTTCAAGGCCCTTCCAGTCTATCTTCTTTGCCAATAGACAGAGTTCATGTTCGGGATGTATAAAACTCGTAAGCACTGTTTTAAACATCTCTAGTTGCGGTTGTACGGGCAATTTCTTTAACATGATTTTCAGGGTTTTATTCAAATTTACTGAAAATCAATGCAAAAATCAAGACTTCAAAGAACATAAGTTATTAACATTCAATGTGTTAATAATTATTAAGGATCAACTAATTAACATAACATAAGTAATTGTCCCCATTTTTGAAAATTATCTCCTTTTGCAAAAATTCCGAAGTATAGAAAAGCTATAGCTAAATATTACAAAAAGATTATTATTCTTGAAGCAACTTTTTAAGATAAATAAGAAGATTAAAAGCTACTTTTTCAGAGCCAACACTATTTAGATGTCCATAATCATAAGCATAATCATTTAACAAGTATTCCCGCTTAATTTCTTTTAATTCATTTTCAAGATGATTCATATTGCAAAATTAATATATTTCGACGTTATCCAGGTGTGAATCTATTTAAACCACCTTCTCAACCAAATCTTCCAGTAATATAGTTTTGAGTCCTTTCATCAGTTGGATTCAGGA
>Ga0207931_1000826_pt1 | contig 10878 bp, 11 predicted proteins | sample NGESurdeep092012_2_FD_184478 | JGI IMG/M metagenome (GOLD analysis project Ga0207931, IMG submission 184478) | Arctic peat soil microbial communities from Barrow, Alaska - NGEE Surface sample 415-1 deep-092012 (SPAdes) | ecosystem: Environmental > Terrestrial > Soil > Wetlands > Peat ...
TTGATACACCGTAATAGGGTGGATTTTCCGGAACCCGAGAGACCGATGACGACCAGGAACTCGCCATCCTTGACTTCGAAACTGACATCTTTTAACGCCTGGGTGCCGTTCGGGTAGATTTTCGTGAGATTTTGAACACGGAGCATAGTACACCTTTGAGTGGGAAAAAAAGAGGGAGGGCAAGAGCCCTCCCTCGCTTGGTCGAGGAGCTTATCCGTTGTAGTTGTTGAAATCAAAGGGCGGAGTAAGGGATTGCAGGTAGACCCGGAAGTCATCGAAGAAAGTGTCATCGACGATCTTCGCTCCTCCCCAGCTATAGCCAACGCCGGCGAGCAGTTTGAGACCATCCGGGGTGGAGGCAATCTGGGTCAGCGCATCGCTGATCTTCTGGCGCATATCGGCTGGCAGGTTCATGCCGAAAGCCACCGTATCATTGGGGATGAGCGGATCGGATTTCCAGATGGTGATAACCTTGCTAGCGGCATCCGGGAAATCTTTCGTGATATCGGCCATCGGAACGTACGTGGCGCCGAAGTTGCAGATCTCACCCTTCGGGCTCAGGTAGATCGACTTGACAACCGTCGGATGACCAACTACCCAGGCGCCTGCCGAGATCTTGATTTTATTGGCGGCCAGGAAGCCAGACGGAACTAGGTAGCCGGATGCGGAAAGCGGATCGGTCCAGCAGGCTTTCTTGCCTGCAAACTGGGCCAGGGCCGTGGCGGCATCCGCCGTGTCTTTGCCGGTCTTGGGATCATAATATGCCGTGAATTTCTGGGCTACGTTGGCAATGTACTGGAAAGCATAGTGATCGGCGCCGTTGCGCAGAGCAACCATGGCAACATCCGCATAGCCCTTGGCATGCGCCACGATATAGGCGGCGGGTGGCAGCCAGCCCACCTCGGCATTTCCGGATCCCATGGCCTCGATCAAAGCTGCATAGCTGGTCGGAACAGTGACCTTGAATTCATAACCGGTCAGGGTCTTCAATTGAGCGACCAGAGCATCTCCACCTGTGGTTAACTGGGTAGAACTGGTCGATGGCGCAAATGCCATGACGATCGGGTCAGCAGCGGTTCCAAGCGGGTTGGTCGTGGGAGTAGGGGGTGGGTTGGTCGGCAGTGGAACGGCTGTCGAAGGCACCACAACCGGGGGAACGGAAGTCGGTACAGGGGCGGGAGTCGCAGCGGTACCGCATGCACTGAGTAGCATGGCAGCTGCGACCAGCAGTGAAACAAACAAAAATGCTTTCTTCATTACTTCTTCTCCTCTCATGAGATTGGGTTTTAGGGGAATTTTGTTCCCCATGGACAAATTGATAATAACGCAGGTTTAAATATTTTACAAGTGACATGCGTCAATATTTCAGGATAATCATCATATTTCTTCTTTCAAATTCACTTCGGGGATTTTTGAGTCCAGTCGGGGTGGGCGTATTTTTCCTCCACCAACTCCCTGGCGCGCGCTTTTTCCCCGGGAGTCAGGTCTGCGGGCTGCAGGTCCATGCTGAGCACCGATCCGAATGCATGGACGAACGCCTGGGCGGCTGTCTCCCATGAAAGGACGCCTCCCAGGGCGGTTTCCACGGTGGTGGCACGTGCCAACAATCGTCCGGCAGCAAGCAGGCGGGCGTTTTCATCAGGGAAGGTCAGAACCTGCAGGATGCGTGTCAGGTCGCCACATAATGGCAGCGACCCATGCTGGAGTACCCCCTCTTTACGCCGGGATTGTGCTGAACCAATCAATTTTTTTCCTCCTACGGTGATCTCGTATGTGGAAGGGACTTCAAAGCATACCGGGTTGGTATTCCCTTCACTGGTGCTGGTATGTTCTTTCATCTCTACTCGCAGGTTGAGCAGTCGGAGCGCTTCCATCAGTGCCTGCGCCAGACGGTTGTAGGATTCGAGCACCGCCCCGACGATACGTGGTTCATCCGCTCGGGCAATTACTGAATAGGTCAATTCGTCGGTGTGAAGCACTGCCTTTCCGCCTGTGGGACGCCGCACCAGTTCCCATCCGCGCATTTTCAGGCGGAGGATGTCCACATCCTGGAAAGGTTGAGCATATCCGATGGAGAGACAGGCAGGTTCCCAGGCATACAACCGCAGGGTTGGCAGGCTTTCACCGCGGCCACAGGCATCCAGGATGGCCTCGTCCGTGGCCATATTCCATGCTCCACGGGCTGGGATGGGATCAAGAATGAGCCGCCAGGGATCTTTTGTCATTTGGCAACAGCGCTCCAATCATGGACTACCTGCTCAACAATTTCAGGGAGGATACTTTCCAGCGGTGGGCGAACAGGCCAAAGCGGGAATCCATACTGCCTCGCCAGCAGGGTTTTCAGCGTGGGCGGGAAAGGTGAATATTTCTCTAAAACATGACGGGTCTCTGTCACCTGAGACTGGAGAGCGGATACATCCTCCTTGCGTTGGTAACCATCCCAGATTTTACGTAGCTCGGGGGAGATCAGGTTTGCTGGTGCGGTGATACAACCCCCAGCGTGGTTCTCCATTGCCAGTTGGAGGTACGAGTCGGTTCCTGTCATCACCAGCATGTCATCTCCAAAGAGTTCCCCCAGCAGGCGGGCAAGATCTGGGTCGTGCGAGGAATCTTTGATTCCGGCAAACTGGCGCGGGAACGTGTCTTTGAGTCGTGCCAGCAACGCAGGGGAGAAGCCGATCCCCGCCATGCCAGGAAAGTGATATCCAAGTACGGATCCATCTGCGGGGACAGCGCGGCGGATGAGTTCACTGAAATAACTGAAAAGGCCTTCATCTGTGGCTTTGCGGAAGTAGTATGGTGGCAGGATCACCACCCCGTCGTAGCCCAAATTAAAAGCGGTATGGGTGAGGGAAACTGTCTCGGTAAGGCTGGGTGTCCCGGTACCAGCAAGCAATTTACAGGTGGGATGTATTGTGCGGACATGAAGTGCGCTACGGAAGATCTCGGCTCGTTCCTCCGGTGAAAAGGATGGTCCCTCGCCGGTTGTTCCTAGGAGCAACACGCCATGGCAGCCTCGCCTGCTGAGGAAATCCAGTAGAGGGGGAATGGCATCCAGATCAGGAGAAAAATCTGGTTTCAGGGGAGTGACGGCTGCGGCATATACACCAGACAGGTCAGGCATTATTTCACCTCATCCAGGAAATCTTTTGCGGCTTTTCCAGGGGATGCCAGTTTATGACCCTCACTGCTCAAATATCGCTGGCGGTCAAGTACCCACAGGTACAGGTCAGCTTCTGTTTTCCCGGGGAATTCTTTCAGGATGCTGCTGCGCCGGATGTTACGGATGATGGGCATATATACTTTATCGTACCAATGTGCTACAGCCTCTTCATCAGAAATGTCACGCTGCAGATCCAGCCCCATAAAATAGCGGTGAACGGCGATGTGTTCAAGTAACCGTTCAAAACCATCCGGGATGGTCAGCTTGACGTTGGCTTTGGGTCGGATTCGGTCCAAGTCTGTTCGCTCCAGGAATTCCACCTTCTCACCCAGGATTTCCAGATCTTCCGGTTTGAGATCAGGCGTAATATTGACTTTTGTGGAACATTCGCGCACCTCGGCATCGATAAACTCCTGTCCCTGCTCGCGTGCGACGGAGACGCGGTGATGACCGTCCACTACAAAATAGACCTCCCCAACCTTATAGAGGACAACCGGTGGAAGATCAACTTCCTGGTAAAAGGCACGGTCAATGTTCTGCCAGCGGTTGGCGATCTGGTCTTCGAGGGGTAAAAAGGCACGGTCGAACTGGTGATAGCGATTGAGGCTGCCGACGATTTTGTTGACTTCCACGGTTTTCACGCCACGATAAATGGGCCCGCCGATGTGTAATCTTTCTTTAACTTCATCATAGGAGAGCAGCGTGGTTGGCTGACCGCCCAAGGTGTTGATAATTCGGTTCAAAAAAGCCTTGAAACGGGCATGGGCAAAATCGGATCTGACCCGCCCAGCAAAATCATCAAACATTGGGTTCCACTTCTAGCAATCTGTAAGGATAAACATTAATAACGGTAGTGCTGCCCACCTGCGTGATCGATGGGAGCAGATTGCCTTTATAAACCAGAGCGTGTCCATGGAGAAAATAACGTGGCTTGAAGACCCGCAGGATATCCAGGAAAGCCGAAAAACCGGTGTGAGCCGGATCGCTGTCATCGTGGATGCCGCGCGCTGGTGAATGAGCGATTATTATATCTAAAACTTTACCAGTACGGAACCGATTCCAAAGGATCGCTGGTAGGAGAGAAATTACCCGGCCGTACATGTCTGATTGGGTGTACTGGTTGGGATGGTCAGGTTTATATCGTATACTCCCACCCAACCCGGCCAGGCTCAGACCTTTAACCTGCACCAGGCGACGGTCCAGGTTCACGCACCCCTCTGCGCGGTTGGCTGGATTTGCGTCACTATATTGGGGGTCGTGATTTCCAGGCACATAGAGCAGAGGCACATTCAGAGCTGTGACCAGAAATTCAAGATACTCATATGGCAGGTCCCCGCAGCCAAGGATCATGTCAATGTCACGGTAATTTTGGGTGATTCGGGTATTGTACAGTCGATCGACCACTTCGTCGCTTACGGCCAGTATTTTCACATAAATTCTCCATCTGTATTGTGCCTTAAACTGAAATTCCACGCAAGACCAGGCAGGTTGCCAATACGGATAGTGATGCTATAATTCATTATTCTGGTGATAATTAGGAGATCACTCTGGAAACCCAAAATATTACATCCTCAATAGCGAACGAGCCGGGTGATAATGCATCGAATGTCCAATTGACATCCGGGACGATGCTTGTCGGCCGCTATGTCATCCAGGATGTAATTGGCGTGGGCGGCATGGGCTCGGTTTACCGCGCACGTGACTTGCATTTCCCAAGCGTGGTCAAATTGGTGGCAGTGAAAGAGATGATTAACAGGGCCGCCGATCCACTTGTGAGAAAAACTATTGTTAAGAATTTTGAGCGTGAAGCCAATATTCTGGCAACCCTTAATCATCCTTCTATTCCCCGAATTTATGATTATTTCACCGAAGACAATCGTTCTTACCTGGTGGAGGAATTCATCCATGGTAAGGACATGGAAGCCATGATCAATGAAACTGCTGGCTTTCTGACGGAGGAACGTGTTCTGGCTTGGGCCATCGAACTCTGTGATGTACTTTCATATCTCCATACCCATAAACCTGACCCGATAATCTTCCGGGATATGAAACCTTCCAATGTAATGGTTAATTCAACCGATCATGTTGTTTTGGTCGATTTTGGGATTGCCAAACCATTTCAGGTTGGGCAAAAAGGAACGATGATTGGCACGGAAGGGTATTCCCCGCCTGAGCAATATAGAGGTGAGGCTGGCCTCCATGCTGACATCTATGCCATGGGCGCGACCATTCATCACGCCCTCTCCCGTCGCGACCCGCGCCTGGAACCGCCATTTTCATTTGCTGAACGTCCCCTGCGCAAGATCAACCCCGCTGTATCTTTGGAATTGGAAGCCGTTATCAACACTGCCTTGCAATACAACCCGGATGACCGCTTCCATGATGCAGAGTCGATGAAGGAAGCCCTAATTGCTGCGGGACGCAAGACCGGGTTTTTGGGTCGCGTAAGCGCAGGGACCGCCTCTATCCAACCCTCAGGCGGGATTAAGCCATTGTGGTATTTTCAATGCGAGGACGAGATCCGTGGCGCGCCCCTTTATTATGATGGCGCTATATACATTGGATCGTACGACCATAATCTCTATTCACTGAATCCCGCCGATGGAAAACTGAAATGGAAATATGCAACTGACGGTGGTGTCGTAACCCGTCCGGCGGCTTATGAAGGTGATATATTCATTGGCTCTGAGGATCAGCGGCTGCATGTGATCAACGCCCGCACCGGCAAAGTGAATTGGACATACTACACTGAAGGCCGGGTGCACTCATCCCCGCGTATTGCAGAAGGACATGTATTTTTTGGTTCGGATGATCAACATCTCCACGCCGTTAACCTGGCAAGTGGACGGGCTGCTTGGCGCTTTGAAACAGCTGCACCGGTGCATTCCACTCCTTACGTGTCGAATGATTCCGTTTTTGCCGGTTGTGAGAATGGCGATTTTTACTGTGTGGATTTTCGCGGCGAATTGAAGTGGCATTACAAAGCCAAAATGGCAGTCACTTCCTCCCCTTATATATTGGATGGAGTGGTTTACTTCGGTTCACTCGATAATAGTTTATTCGCTTTGGATACACGCGCAGGCTGGGTCATCTGGCGTTTCCGCATGGGAAAAGGATCTGTTTCTTCACCTTACGTATCTGATGGCATAGTCTACATCGGATCTGCTGACGGCAACATCTATGCTGTTAATGCACATACAGCCAAGGAAGTTTGGCGTTTCAAGACGGAACATCAGGTAAGCAGTTCCCCTGTTGTTTACAAGGATGCGATCTATTGCGGCTCGGCAGATGGAAACCTGTACTGCATTGAAGCCCATTCAGGTCGTTTACGCTGGAAATTTACTACCAAGGGACCAATCACCGGTTCCCCGCTAGTCTATGATGATATCGTTTACATAGGGTCCACGGATCATTTTCTTTATACATTACTTGCATAATCGCTATTATCCAAGGAGACAATTGTGAAAGCTTTTTTTAAACGATTACTGGGCAAAAATACCAAGCCTCTGACTAAGGTTGATGCAAGTACTGTTCCCCTGTCAGGTGAGCAATTTGAGCTCGCCTCCCCACCTCCTCCACGGATTGAGCCGCAACAGTTCATCATTGGTTGTGGACAATCGATTGGCAAGCAGCGCGACCACAACGAAGATAGTCTGTTCACCTTTTCAGTTACGATGGGTGGCGAGTCTCCCAGTTCCCCCCTCGGATTATTTATTGTCGCAGACGGTATGGGTGGGCATCAATATGGTGAAGTTGCCAGCTCTACCGCAATACGGACGATGGCGAATTATCTGCTTAAACGTTTTCATGCCTACCTAATTAATCCTGCCGAAGGCATGGACGATCCGCTTCAGGATATGATGCGGGCTGCTATCGATGAAGCGCAGAAGGCTGTTACCCAGGCTGCTCCAGGCAGCGGTACAACCCTGACAGCTGCAATTATATTAGGGCAGCAAATGACCATCGGTCATGTGGGCGATAGCCGCGCCTGTGCTATCCATTTGGATGGGCGGGTGGAAATATTGACCCGCGACCACTCATTGGTAAAACGGCTGGAGGAGCTCGGACAGATCTCTTCTGAGGAAGCGGCTGCCCATCCTCAGCGCAATGTTCTCTACCGTGCTCTTGGCCAGGGGGAAGTGCTTGAGCCGGATATCTTTACCACGCCTTTCCCCCAGCCGGGTTATTTGCTTCTGTGCAGTGATGGATTGTGGAGCGTTCTCCCGGACGATCACCTGTACGATATCGTTAACGCCGCGCCCAACCTGCATGTTGCCTGCCAGCACCTGATTGCAGCCGCTAATGATGCCGGCGGCCCGGATAACATCAGTGCCATATTGGTACAATTGATCGGTAAATGACACTAAATCAAGACTACTATTCCATTTTTAGATTGCCACGTAATGCCACCGCAGAAGAAATTCGGCAGGCATATTTCGATGCTGCACGCCGATTACACCCGGATAAAAATACTGCCCCGGGTGAGACGGAATTATTCCTCGATGCCCAGCAAGCATACGAAGTTCTCTCGAATCCCAAAAAACGGGCTGAGTATGATCTGACATTGCCGCCTGAGAAGCATTCTGATTTTCCTCTTAATCATCGCATCATATTAAGCCGGCCAAGTTTGGCTCAAATGGACGAACCACAGCTGGTTTATGCCATTTTGGAGTTATTCCCACCAGCCAGTTTGCAGGCTTCCCCTGCACCTTCGATGAATCTCTGCCTTGTGATCGACCGTTCGACCTCTATGCAGGGCAGTAACATGGATGTTGTCAAAGCTACTGCCATCCAGATCATGCGAAAGATGAAACCCCAGGATATCTTCTCCGTGGTTACCTTTAGCGACCGCGCAGAGATGGTCATCCCGGCCAGCCGAAGTGCAGACTTATCTAAACAGGAAGCCCGCATACAGATGCTGCAAACCTCCGGTGGAACGGAAATATACCCTGGTCTCGAAATGGGATATACTGAAATTTCCCGCAACCTGAACAATGCCCGCGTAAATCATATTATTCTGTTGACCGATGGGCGTACATACGGCGATGAAGATAAATGTATTGACCTTGCCCACCGCGCTGCAGAAAAGGGGATTGGGATCAGCGGTCTGGGTATTGGTTCAGAATGGAATGATAATTTTCTGGACGCCCTGGCTTCTTCCACCGGCGGCAGCAGTATGTATATCTCCCGTCCCACGGATATCCAGAAGGCACTGTTGGATAAATTTTCCTCTCTTGGAATGGCTTACGCTGAAGAGACCCACCTGGAATTTAATGTTCCGGAAGGTATTGAATTACGATATGCCTTTCGTCTCCAGCCCGAGCTTGGCGTACTCTCCTTTGAAAGCCCGATGATCCTGGGGCCGGTGGTTTACGAGACCAGCCTCAGGGTTTTGATGGAATTCGTGGTTCAACCGGAGCTGCTTCAACAACAGGTCGTTCCCCTTCTTGATGGAAAGATTTTCGTTACCCTGGTGGACGAAAAATTCCCGACAAAACCATTACCCTTCCATATAAACCGTCCTGTTGGCAACGAATCGGAAACTGATATTCCGCCCAACGAAATTGTGGAGGCACTATCTCGATTAAAACTTTATCGTCTTCAGGAGCAGGCGCGACTGGAGGTTACAGCCGGTGAGTATGACCAGGCATCTGAACACTTGCATCGTCTGGCAACTCACCTCCTTTCCCAGGGTGAGCGTGGCTTAGCTCGGACGGCTCTTTTGGAGGCCGAGCATATTCTCCAGAATAAATCTTTTTCACAACAAGGCCGAAAAGAGATAAAATATGGAACACGCGCCCTTTTAATGTCAGGGAGGAGGACGGAAGATCAATGATTATTTGTCCGAACTGTCAGCATAAAGAGATGAGCGGAGCCATCTATTGTAGTAAATGCGGAGCACAATTGATCGATATGACCATTACAACCCATAAAATTCACACAGCTGAAGCCCGCCAGGAAGCCAATCATCAGCCAGGCCCCATGGCCCCAGCTCCGGCGCGACAGTTTCAATCTTGGATTTCTCTGAATATGATTGAAAGCGGGCAGATCCTTCCTTTGGCTGACCGCACCGAGTTTACGCTTGGTCGTTCGGCCGAGGGCCAGCCTATCGTCCCGGATGTGGATTTATCGCCCTATAATGCATATGCAAATGGTGTCTCCCGTCTCCATGCAGTAATAAAACTGATCAAAGATCAAATTGTCCTTGTTGATTTGGGTTCTTCAAATGGCACATATTTGAATGGAAATCGACTTTCACCCTATATTGAGGCCTCGGTCGCTCACGGGGATGTAGTTTATCTTGGCAAACTTAAGATGCAACTTCTGATTGAATAGCACAGGTCGATAATATGGCTCACACTGTTATCATCCACGTATCAAACGAGGAACCCATCGTTGGCGAATTGGAGCAACTTCCAGCTGCAAACGATACTGTGATTACCATCCATAACCCGAGGCGTCGTGATGGAAAGGATGTTCAAAACCTTTCCAATGATGCCATCACGGTGATATGGCCCATCAATCAAATATTGTTCATGGAAGTAATGCCCGGTGAGGGCGAGGAACGGATTATTGGCTTTGTGCGGGAATAAAAATGGCTGAGGAACCCCTGAAGCGGCGTAAGATCCTTGTGGTTGATGATGAAGAGCGTATGGTGCGCTTCATCCGTCTGAATCTGGAACATGACGGCTATCTAGTCATTGAGGCTTTTAATGGCAAACAGGCTCTCCAGCGTTTGCGGGATGCCACCCCCGACTTGATTTTGCTGGATGTGATGATGCCTGATTTGAATGGTTTTGAAGTGCTGGAAATGTTGCGCGAGATCAGCAGCGTGCCGGTCATTATGCTCACTGCTAAAAGTGAGGAAGACGACCGTGTCCATGGCTTGGAAAAGGGGGCAGATGATTACATTACTAAACCATTCAGTCCTCGCGAACTGGTCAGCCGTATCAAGGCTGTCCTGCGCCGCACCGAAGGGATCAGCGGGGGAATGCACGGTTTGATTGAAGTGGATGACCGTCTGAAGATCGATTTTGACCGGCGCGAGATCTGGTTGGAAGGTAAACTCGTAAAATTACGCCCAACTGAATATCGCCTGCTCTATCATTTGGTGCAAAATGCCGGATGGGTTATTTCCCATGACCAATTACTCTCCAAGGTCTGGGGATACGAATACCGCGACGAGCCACATTACGTCCGGCTTTATATCAACTATCTCCGTCAAAAACTTGAAAAGGACCCGGCGGATCCCAAGTACATCCTGACTGAACGCGGGGTTGGCTACCGGTTTGTGGATTTCCGCCGCGAAAAAACCGATTGAGCTGCCCCAGTCTTCTTATATAATATTGATACAGGGTTTGCGTTTTTTGTTCGCAGGCCATGTATTATATTAATAGATTATTCAAATAAAAAATGGACAACCAAGATTTAGATGTATATAAAGGAGTAGATTTTAAAAGGGATATTTTGCCGGGTTTGTAGGATATCTCGATAAGTAAGATCCAGAAAGCTACCGGTTTTTCTTTGCGTTACTGTTCGCTGATAAGGCAGTGTAAGGTTCCCCATAAACGTCATTGGGGAAATTTGTTTAGCTTAAGTCGGGTTAAAAGAGAAGAATAATCATTCCAAATGACATTTTAATTTCCGCCCGGGTGGACGAAAACAATTAATATCTAAACTGATGTAGAATTGTTATTAACCTAGATGGTGGATTG
>Ga0207931_1000827_pt1 | contig 10866 bp, 8 predicted proteins | sample NGESurdeep092012_2_FD_184478 | JGI IMG/M metagenome (GOLD analysis project Ga0207931, IMG submission 184478) | Arctic peat soil microbial communities from Barrow, Alaska - NGEE Surface sample 415-1 deep-092012 (SPAdes) | ecosystem: Environmental > Terrestrial > Soil > Wetlands > Peat ...
TAGAGATGATGCCCTCCGAGTCGTGGCACGCTCTCTGTGCGACGCCGCCGGCGCGCTGGTGTACGATGTCAGCGTGGTCGAGGGCGAAGAGCTCATCGGCGCCGTGAGCTTCGACGGCGACGCCTGGGACACTGCGTGGGAAGGCTCACGCGTGCCGCAGTCGGACGTACCGGTGCTCTCGCTGCCAGTGACTACCGGGCGCCCCAGCATCGTCCGCTCACACGGTGACGACGATCTCGACCCGCGATTCCGAGAGCGTCTGCGGTCCCGGGGCGACGAGGTCTCTCTGGCTCTCCCGATCATGGTGCGCGACCAGGTGATCGGCGTCGTGGAGCTCCTCGACCACCGGCCTCATGCCTTCGAGCGCGATGTCGGCCTCGTCACGAGCCTTGCCCAGACCGCGGCTCACGCCCTTGACGACGCGCGGCTCGTGGAGCGCAACAACGCAGCTCTACGAGAGCTTGTGGAACTCGGCGCTCTCCACGGGTTCGACGGACCTCCGCGAGGCGGTCCGCGCGCTTGCCCGCCGCCTCATGCAGGCCATGGACGTAGACAGCTGCGAGATCCACGCGATCGACCACGGATCCCTGCGCCTGATCGCGGGCTGCGACGCCGACGGCTTTGCCGACGCCTGGAAAGCCTGGTCGGCGCCGCTCACCGAGCTCCCAACCACTGCCGCCGGGGTGGACGCTGCCGAGGTCGTAGTGGTGGAGGACCTCGACGATCCTCGTCTCACGGATCACGAGCGTGAGCGGATGCGTGACTACGGGCTGCGCAGCGAGATCTGCGTGCCTCTGATGGTCGAGGACAAGGTCGTAGGTATCATCGACGTGTTCGACACTCGCCCGAGGCGCTACGAGGAGCACGTTGACTTTCTGCGCGGCGTGGCCCCCGTGGTGGCGCGCGCTCGAGAACGCCCTGCTCGTCGACCGCCTGCGTGAGACCACCGATGAGCTAGGCCAGCTCGTCGACACCGGGTTCGAGTTCGGCGCCTCGCTCGGCCTCGAAGATCACGTCGAGTTGCTCCAGGGGCTCGCCGAGTTCGCCGTGATCTTGGTGGACACGACGGGGACGGCGCCCTCGACGTCGCCGCCACGTCTTCCCAAGACGCCGGCACCAAGGCGGAGCTCCTCGACAAGGCCGACTGGGCGATGTATCTGGCCAAGCGCCATGGCCGCGACCGCGTGCTCGGCTTCCGCGGCCGCACGGCGGAGCAGCCGAGCTGAGCGACCCGCGGCTTCTCGCCGCCTGCGGGTGCGCGTCACGGGTTGCTCCGCGCGGCCCGGCCCAGATCCTGACGCCGCTCTCAGGCACGCTCAACGCCGAGGCGCTTACACTTCGGAAGGATTCGCCTACGTTTCTTGGCTACGCTGCCGATATCTCTCCTGCAACGCAGCGGGCACTATGGCACGAGGACAGCAGACAAGCGGGCTAGTGAGCGTGGCCGAGGCCGCGAGAGAGCTGGGCGTCAGCCCGGCGACGGTGCGCCGCGCGTGTGACGCGGGGGTGCTCCCATGCCGGCGCAGCCCGGGCGGCCACCGGCGCTTCGAGCGGGCCGCCCTGGAGGGCGTTACGCGCGACCGTCTGTTTCGTTCAGGGCGCGAGGGCAGCGTCGAGGAGCGGGAAATCCTGCGCGCGCTCGCCGACCTGAGCGCGGCTGCGAGCAGCTGGCAGGACATCGACGAGCTGCTGCGCGCCGCGGCCGGATTGATGCTCAGCGCCACTGGCGCCGCTACCTGCGATATCTTCAAGCTCGAGGACGAGAGCGTCCTCCGCTGCCTCGTGAGCCTCGACCGTGAGAGAACGGATGAAACGGTCGTCGGCCACGAGCTACGCACCGATGTCTTCATGGTGGCTGGCGAGGCTCTTCGCACGGGTCAGGTGTTGCTGGTCGAAGACCGTAACGACCCGCGCTTCACCGACGCCGACCGTGCTGTGTACGACGAGTACGGCTACGTGTGCGAGGTCTGCATCCCCCTTCTCGCGCAGGACCGCGTCGTGGGTCTCGTGGAGCTCTACGGCGACCGCCCGGGGGCGTTCTCGTCGGCGCTTGAATACGCTCGTGGCGCGGCGCACGTTCTGGCCGGCGCTCTGGAGAAGGCGCTTCTCCTCGCCGCGCTCGAAGACCGCAACCGGGTGCTGCGCGAGCTCCTCGACATGGCGGGGCTGCTCGCACACACGTACGATGTGGACCAGCTGCTGCGCACGGTGGCCGGCCGGATGGTGCACGCCGTCGGCGCGGCGCACTGCGACGTCTACCGGCGCGAGGGCGACGGGTACCGCTGCCTGGTGAGCGCCGGCCGGGACGGGTTCCTGGACTGGTACGAGGGATCCGAGCTCGCCCTCAGCGACAATCCGACCAGCGCCCGTGCGCTCGAGGAGCGCCGCACGCTGGTGATCACCGACGTCGACACGTCGGAACTCACCGACCCGGAGCGCGAGATCCTGCGCGCCCAGGGTCTGGTGAGCGAGCTGGTGATCCCGCTGGTGGTCAAGGACGCCGATGTCGGCTTCATCGACCTCTTCGACGAGCGTCCACGCGACTGGCGGGAGTGCATAGACTTCGCCGGCGGCGTCGGGCAGCTGGTGGCGGGCGCGATCGAGAGCGCCTCCCTTCTCGGCGGTCTGGAAGACAGCAACCGCGACCTGCATACTCTCGTGGACGGCGGCCTCGAGTTCGGTTCCACTCTGGATACGGGGCGCGTGCTCCTCTCCATCGCGAGGCGGATGCGTGGCGCAACGCGGGCGGCGGAGTGCGACATCTCCACTGCCGAGGGAGAGCTGCTGCGCGTCGTGGTGGCCATTGGCGATCAGGACGACGCCGACCCCGCGCGCGCCGGACGGGAGTCCCCAGTGGCCGACTTCCCGTTCATCGCTGACGCCTTGCGCACCGGCAGGCCGGTAGTGGTGGAGGACGTCACCGAGGACGTTCGCGCCGATGAGCGAGAGCGGCGCCTGTGGGCCGAGGACGGAGTCCGCTCGGGGATCGTGGTCCCTCTCATCAACGGCGCCCAGATCGTGGGCTGCGCGGCGCTGTACGCCGGTGAGCCGCGATCCGCCTGGCAGAGGGATCTGCTGCTGGGGCTCGGCCAGGTGGCCGGCCAGGCCATAGCCAACGCTCGCCTGTACGAGGAGCTTGACCGGAGCGCGCGCCGCGCCGCCCTTCTCAACGAGATCAGCGCCGAGCTGTCCGGCACCCTGGACACGCGCGAGTTGCTCGAGGCCGTGACGCACCGCGTGCGCACCATGGCCGGCGTCGCCGAATGCACCGCCTACCTGCTCGGCGACGACGGCGTGCTGGAGTGCGTCGCGTGTGCTGCGCTGGATGCGCCCATCCAAGGCTCGGAGCTGGGCTCGCGCACGAGTCTCGCGGACTGGCCGATCGCGCGGCTCGTGGTATCCGGCAAGCGCGCGGCAGCCGTCGCTTCGCTGGGCGACTCACGCATCGATGCGGAAGCTCGCATCCTCCTCGAAGGCCATGGCGTCAAGAGCTACCTGGTGGCGCCTCTGGTGGCCAAGGGCACCGTGATCGGCACCCTCGATCTGACGGAGACGCGCCGCCGGCGGGAGTTCTCCGCCGACGAGATCGACCTCGTGGAGGCCGTCTGCCGGGTCGCCGGTCTGGCCATGGACAATGCCCTCCTGTTCGGCGACCTGGAACGGCGCAACCGCGAGGCCGGGCTGCTCAACGAGATCGCTCGGCAGACCACCGCAAGCCTGGACCTCGGTGAGATCGTCGAGGCGGCCGTCGCCGTCCTCAGGCGGCTCTTCCCCATCGAGAGTTACAGCCTGGCGCTTGTCGAGCAAGGCGCGTTCACCATGGCCTACGGCTCGGAGGCTCCTGGCCGCCCACGCCCGGTCGGCGCAGCCGGCGACGAGCTTGCCGAGGCCATTGAGCGCGTGCGCCGGCACCGCGTGGCGATCTTCGATGGGCCGGCGGGCGGCCCACCCTTCGGCGGACACGCCGAAGCGGCCGGCAGCGCCTCGAGCGCCGCCATCGGCCTGTTCGACCAGGAGGCCCTGATCGGCATGCTGATGCTGGGCTGCTCGGTCGAGGACGGTTTCTCGGAGGTCGACGCCGGGGTCCTCGAGCGCGTCGGCATCCATCTCTCGCAGGCCGCCCACAATGCGTATCTCTACAAGAAGATCAAGACGCTTCACCTCAGCAACCTGAAGGGCCTGTCCACGGCGCTCAACGCCAAGGACTACTACACCCTGGGCCACGCGGCGAGAGTGGCCGCCTACATGGTGCTGCTCGGCGAGGAGCTGGGCTGGGAGCCGACTTCGGCAGAAGAGATACGCGAGGCTGCGTACCTACACGACATCGGTAAGATCGCCGTCTCCGACAGGGTGCTGCTCAAGGAGGGACCACTGAACGCCGAAGAGTGGGCGCTCATGCGCCAGCACCCTGTGGTGAGCGCCGAGATCATCGAGTCCCTGTTTCCGGCGCGCCTGGTCGCCGCCGTGCGCCACCATCACGAGCGGTACGACGGCCACGGCTACCCGGACGGCCTGGTCGGCGACGACATCCCCGGGCTGGCCCGGGCCATGTGCGTGGCGGACTCCTACGACGCCATGTCGCTGCAGCGGCCGTACAAGGAAGCGCTCTCCGCCGAGGAGTGCCGGGCCGAGCTGCGGCGCTGCCGCGGCGGCCAGTTCGATCCGGCGATGGGCGACGCGTTCGTGCGCGTGCTGGACCGGCTCGCGACGCTGCGCGACGTCGCGTGCGCCGCCGCCGCGCAGGCGGCGGCGCGCATCGACCCCGCAGGGCACGCCGCGCTGCAGTCCGTGCCCAAGGTGGACGACTCCCGCTACCGCGAGGTCCAGGCGGTGCTGCGCGAGGTCCGCGACGCCTATCCTGAGGTGCGGTACATGACCACCCAGGCTCTGGTGGAGAGGCGCTGCGTCGTCGTCGTGGACGCTGAGGAGCCCGGATCGGCCGAGTTCTCCCCGCCGGGCGAGGACGTAATGGTCGACGACGCGGTGCAGCAGGTGCTGCGCGGCCGGCGGACCCTCTCCAACGTCCTCTTCGTGGACAACTACGGGATGTGGGTCAACGGGCTCGTACCGCTGATCGGGGAGGACGGAGAGGTCGTGGCCGCCGTGGCCGCCGACGCCCCGGTGTTCACTCCCGTGGGGGCTCGGGGGTTCGCGCCAATGACGATGGAGACGCCGGTATGGACACTGCAGGAGGCGGCCGTTCGCCTGAGCCGGGCCGAAGTCGACGCCATCACCGATGGGCTTACCGGGCTGTACAACCACCGCTATCTGCACGAACGGCTTGCCGAGGAACTGGATCGCGCGCTGCGGGAGGGCTTCTCCGCGTCGCTGCTCTGCTGCGACCTCGACTCCTTCAAGGACTATAACGAGCGTCACGGGCACGCCGCCGGTGACGATGCGCTGCGCAGTACGGCGCGCATCCTGGAGAAGTGCACGCGCCGCGCCGACCTGATCGCGAGGTACGGCGGCGAGGAGTTCATGGTGGTGTTGTTGGAGGCCGACGAGGCCATGGCGGTGGAGATCGCGGAGCGTGTCCGCACGGCGATCGCAGAGTGTCATCACGAACACGACGGACTCACGATCAGCATCGGGGTGGCGACGTTCCCTGCCGCGGCCGGCACCAAGGAGAGCTTGCTGGAGGCCGCCGACCGCGCGAAGTCCATGGCCAAACGGCTGGGTCGCGACCGCGTGGTGGCCGCCGGCTCCGTCGGCGCTTGACGGCCGCGGGGCGCCCGCCCCGTCTCAGCCGGTGTGCATGAAGTTGATCACGTCGCCGTCCTTGACGACGTACTCTCTGCCCTCCGTGCGCAGTAGGGCTTTCTCGCGAGCGGCGTGGAACGAGCCCAGTTCGATGAGGTCCTCGATGTTCACCACCTGGGCGCGCACGAAGCCGTGCTCGATGTCGCTGTGGATGCGGCCGGCGGCTTGCTTGGCGCTCCAGCCGCGCGGAAGCTGCCAGGCGCGCGACTCGCTGCTGCGGAAGTCGCCGGTGAAGAAAGTGATGTAGCCGAGGACCTCGTAGGCGGCCCGCAGGAAGACGTCGACGGCGCCGGCTTCGCCGGCGCCGAGCTCGGCGCGGAACTCGGCCGCCTCCTCGGGTTCCAGGTCGGCGAGCTCGGCTTCGAGGCGCGCGGCGACGACGACCACCTGGTCGCCCCGTTCGCGCGCCCTCTCGACGAAGTCGGCGTGCGCCGCCAACGCTGCGTGCACGGCTTCGTCGTCGTCGGTGTTGAGGACGAACAGCACCGGGCGGTCGCTCACCAGGGCGAGCTCGCGGAACAGAGGTGCGTCCTCCGGCGCGCGCTCCACGCTGCGCGCGAGACGGCCCTGCTCCAGGGCGGCGACGAGGCCTTCAAGCGTCGCCAGCTCACGCTGTGCCGCCTTGACTCCGCTGCGCGCCGTCTTGCGCGCCTTCTCGATGCGCCGCTCGACGAGTTCGAGGTCGCCGAGCACGAGCTCGGTCTCCACGAGCTCCACGTCGGCCCGCGGGTCGACGGTGTCGCGCACGTGAGCGACCTCCTGGTTCGCGAACGCGCGAATCACGTGCGCGACGGCGTCCACCCCGCGGATATCCGCGAGGAAGCGGTTGCCCAACCCTTCGCCGTGGCTGGCGCCTTCCGCGAGGCCGGCGATGTCGACGATATCTATGGTGGCGTTGACCTTCTTGGGCGTCTCCAGCACCTCGTCCAGCCGGTCGAGACGAAAGTCGGGGACGGCGACGACGCCGTGGTTGGATTCGGCCGACGTGTACGCATAGGCCGTCGCCGCGGCGTTGCCGTGGGTCAGGGCGTTGAACAGTGTGGTCTTGCCCACGTTGGGCAGGCCGACGATGCCGAGCTTCACGGGCGCTTCTCCAGTTTGCTGGTGAGCAGAGTCTCGAGCAGGCGAGAGAGGTCGGCGAGCTGCCGCGCCACCCGTCCCGGGTAGGTCTTCTCGATGTGGGCCACCGTGTCCGTGCGCGTGTGCCACAGGCCGCCGTCTCCTGCGCCGCCGCCGGGCTCCCGGTCCGCGGACGAGAAGGCGGCCGTGGCCACGTCGGTGAGAGCGAACGGCAGATCGTCGCTCGGGGCGAGCGAGACACCGACCGGCTGGCCGTCGACAGCCGCGCTCGTCCCCAGGGGGACGCCGAGATCCTGGGCGGCGGCGAGGGCGTCGTCCCGCAACCAGGCGGGCCCTCCGAAGCGGCTGGTGACCTGGAGCTCGGTGCCGCCGGCGACCGCGTCGAGGTCGATCATGCCTATCGTGGCGCGGTTCTCCAGAGAGGACATGGCGCGGGCGCAGTAGCGCGAGCCGGCAAGGCCGCGCTCCTCCGCCCCGAAGGCGACGAACACGATGGTGTAGGGAGTCACGCGGGGCTTGACGCGCGCCGCGGTCTCGAGCAGCAGGCCAATGCCGGTGGCGTTGTCGGCGTAGCCTTCGCCCTTCGGCGCTGAGTCGTAGTGCGCGCCGACGATGAGGCGCCTGGCGGATTCGCCTTCCTTGACGGCGATGATGTTGGCCGAGTGCAGGCGTGCGGCGCCGGACCCGGAGATGAATTCTTGGGTGAGCGAGAAGTAGCCGTACCGCTGGAAGGCGCCGGTGATGAACTCGCGCGCCCGGATGTCGCCCCAGGTGTCGGCGACACGCGGGTGCACGCTCTTCGCGAGAGTCTTGGCCGTGACGTAGGCGACGGCGCCGTGCGCCGAGGACGCCACGGCTGCCGATGGCCGGCCGATCTTCTTGACGGGCTGGTCACAGCCGGCGAGGGCGCCGGCCGCCGCCAGCCCGATGGCCAACACCAGGGCGGCTGCAACGACGACTGCCAAGAGGCCTCCTCGTGGGGGAAGCGCCCACATCTCAGACCGGCGCCGCGACGAGCAGGACCCAGCCGGCGCCGAAGAGCAGTCCGAACGCCACCCCCCCGACCACGTCGCTGAGGAAGTGCACGCCCAAGTAGACGCGGCTGAAACACAGCACCAAAGCCAGCGTGGCCAGCGTCGGAACCGCCGCCGGATACAGCGCCCCCGCTGTGAATGTGCCGACCACGGCCATGCTCGCGTGCGAGGATGGGAACGACTTGCTGAACGGCAGCGGGATCTGCTTGCGCTGGAAGGGGTCGGCGATGGGCGGTCGCGGCCGGGCGACGAGTTGTTTGATGACGAAACCGAGGGCCTCGACGGCGGTGACCGGCACGGCGATGTAGAGGGTCTTCGCCAGCGGCCGCGGCTCCCCGAACAGCCACGGAAGCGCGGCCACGACGTACCAGAGGATGCCATAGTTCGCGGTCAGCGACAACGCGCCCAGCGGCAGCGTGAACCAGCGCGGATGTGGCCAGCCGACGGCGGCGCGACGCGAGAAGTCGCGGTCGAGGCGTTCGAAGCGGCCGGAAGGCGGCGGCGCGGCATTGTCGGAGCCGGGAGCGGAGGGCATCGGAATCACCCTCTAGTATACTATCCGCCTGTCTCCGCCCACCCGTACCTGAGGGATCGCCCCATGCGCACGACGGTCATCGTCACCGCGCTCGGCCCCGACAGCCACGGCCTGCTGGCCCAAGTGGCGGTCACCGTTGCCGAGCAGAACGCCAACATCGACGACGTCAGCCAGACGGTGGCCAACGGCATGTTCACGATGATCATGTTCGTATCGTTCGACCAGACCGAGACCACCATGGCCGATCTCAAAGACGCCCTCGAGAAGACCGGCGAGCGCGTGGGCCTGCAGATCCACGTCCAGCACGAGAACATCTTCAAGTTCATGCATCGCATCTAGCGGCGCCCGCCGCCTTCTCAGGAGCCGCCCTGTGGTCTTCATCACCGAGCAGGAGATCCTCGAGACCGTGAACATGATCCGGTCCGAGAACCTCGACGTCCGGGCCGTCACCATGGGCATCTCGCTCTACGACTGTTCGGAACGCGACGCACGCCGTACCGCGGAGCGCATCCACGCGAAGATCGTGCAGCGCGCCGGCCGTCTGGTGAGCGTTGCGCATGAGATCGAGGAGAAGTACGGCATCCCCATCGTCAATCGTAGGGTGTCGCTCACGCCCATCGCCCATGTGGTGGGCAGCGACGATCCCGCCGTCTACGTGGAGGTGGCGCAAGCGCTCGACGCCGCCGCCGAAGAGGTCGGCATCGATTTTGTCGGCGGCTTCAGCTGTATGGTCCAGAAGGGCATGACGCGCGGCGACACTGCGCTCATCGAGGCCATCCCCGAAGCCATCAGCGGCACCCGGCGCGTGTGCTCGTCGGTCAACGTTGCGTCCACCCGTGCGGGCATCAACATGGACGCCGTGGTGCGCATGGCCGACGTGCTGCTGGCCGTCTCCAAGATGACCGTCGCCGACCACTGCATCGGCGCCGCCAAGATCGTCACCTTCTGCAACGTGCCCGAGGACAATCCCTTCATGGCCGGCGCGCTCCACGGCAGCGGCGAGCCGGAGGTGAGCATCAACGTGGCCATCTCCGGGCCAGGCGTGGTGCGCAACGTCGTGGAACACCACCCCGAGGCCTCGCTCATCGAGCTCGCCGACCTCATCAAGCGAACGACCTTCAAGATCACCCGCGTCGGCGAGCTCGTCGCCCGCGAGGCCTCGCAGATGCTCGATGCGCAGATGGGCATCATCGATCTCTCCCTGGCCCCCACACCGGTCGTCGGCGATTCCATCGCCGAGATCCTGCAGAGCATGGGGCTGGAGCAGGCGGGCGCGCCCGGCACCACGGCGGCGCTGGCGATGCTCAACGACGCCGTCAAGAAGGGCGGCACCATGGCCACCTCGTCCACCGGCGGGCTCTCCGGCGCCTTCATCCCGGTCAGCGAGGACGCGGCCATGGCGAAGGCCGCCGCCGACGGCGTGCTGAGCATCGAGAAGCTCGAGGCCATGACCGCGGTGTGCTCGTTGGGCCTCGACATGATCGTGGTGCCCGGCGACATCCCGCGCAACGCGCTGGCGGGCATGATCGCCGACGTCATGGCGATCGGCATGATCAACTCTAAGACCACCGGCGCGCGCCTCATTCCGGCGCACGGCAAGAAGGTGGGCGAGTGGGTCACGCTGGGAGGACTCTTCGGCGAGGCTCCGGTGATGAGCGTGAGCCGGGCCGGCAACGACATCTTCGTAGAACGCGGGGGGCGGATCCCGGCCCCGCTTCAGAGCCTGACGAACTAGAAGCCGCTCACCAGGGCCGCGCCGATCAGTGCGGCGCCCTTGCAGGGCCTTGCGAACCAGCGGAGCCGCCGGCGCGTGGCGTCACATCTGCCCGCGCACGCCTTCCATCATGTCGCGGATCGCCTGCGCCGACTCCTGCATGCCCAGCGCGCGCGAGATCTTCTCGGCCTCGGTGAGCTGCAGGATGGCGTCGATAGTGTGTCCCTCGGAGCGGAACTGCGTCGCCTGGTCGATCTCGAACTTCACCAGGTCGGTGAGCATGCGCCTTACCTCCGGGTCCTGCAGGTCGACCATCTTGCTGCTAGTCGTGACGATGATGTCGGAGAGCGGCACCAGGTCGCCGCCGGCGCCGGACTTCGAGGCCGCCGGTTCATCAGCGGCGGACCCGCCCTCAGCGGGTCGCGCAGGCACCGGTGCGGCCGCCTGAGCGCCGCTCTCCGTGACAGGGCTTGGTGGTGACTCGGCCGCCGTTGTGCCCACGGCCGGCATCTCACCCGTGGTCTGGGGGTCGATGGGCGCCGGGAATGGCGGGGCGCCGGCGGTCGTCTCCGGACCGCCGCGCAGATCATCGCTACGCGACGGACCCCAGTCGAGTCCGAGCCCGCGGTTCTCGCCGCCCTCAGCGGGCGCTGTGTCGGCTGCCGCGGCCGGCTCCTGCGCGCGACGTACGGCGGGATCGACGGTCACGTCCTCGACCGACTGCTCCGCCTGACCGAGGCGGG
>Ga0207931_1000829_pt1 | contig 10847 bp, 13 predicted proteins | sample NGESurdeep092012_2_FD_184478 | JGI IMG/M metagenome (GOLD analysis project Ga0207931, IMG submission 184478) | Arctic peat soil microbial communities from Barrow, Alaska - NGEE Surface sample 415-1 deep-092012 (SPAdes) | ecosystem: Environmental > Terrestrial > Soil > Wetlands > Peat ...
GGGCGCGGCGGCCATCTCGTGCGCCAACCTGGCCATGCGCTGGGGGGTGAAGCGCGAGAACATCATGATGCTCGACAGCAAAGGTGTCATTTACAAGGGCCGCACCGAAGGCATGAACAAGTATAAGGAAGCTTTCGCCGTGGATACCGACCTCCGCACCCTGGCAGAGGCAGTACGCGGCTGCGATGTGTTCTATGGACTCTCGGTCGCCAATGTGCTGACCCCAGAAATGGTCAAGACCATGGCTGACCGTCCCTTCATCTGCGCCATGGCCAACCCGGACCCGGAAATCAGTTACGAACTGGCCAAGGAAGCCCGCCCCGATGTGCTGGTAGCCACCGGCCGCTCGGACTACCCGAACCAGGTCAACAACGTACTCGGCTTCCCGTTCATCTTCCGCGGCGCGCTGGACGTGCGGGCGCGTGCCATCAACGAGGAGATGAAGTTCGCCGCTTCGCAATCTCTCTATAACCTGACCCGCGAAGATGTGCCTGATTCGGTCCTGCGCGCCTATGGCGTGGAAAGCATGAAATTTGGCTACGAGTACATCATCCCCAAGCCGCTCGACCCGCGCGTCCTGCTGTGGGAAGCCCCGGCAGTCGCCAAGGCGGCCATGGAAACCGGCGTGGCTCGCAAGCTGATTGACATTGACGAATACCGCGAGCAACTGGCCTTCCGCCAGGGCAAAGGCGCCCGCGTGCGCTACTTCTTCATGAACAAGGCCAAGTCGGCCAAGAAACTGATGCGGGTTGTCTTTGCCGAGGGCGAGGAGCCCAAGATCATCCGCGCCGCCGTCCAGGTACAGGAGGAAAAGATCGCCATCCCGATCCTCATCGGCCGCCCGGACGTCATCCAGAAGAAAGCTGCTGATCTGGCCGTCAAACTCGATTGCCCGATCGTGGACCCGAATCAGTTCGCCAAGTTCGACGAATATGTTAAAGCCTACCACGAACTGCGCGCCCGCAAGGGCATGACGCTGCCGCAGGCTCAAAAGCGCGTGCGCGAGCCGAACGTACTCGGCCCGCTGATGGTCAAGATGGGTGATGCGGACGCCTTCGTCTCCGGCCTGACCGCTGAATACCCGGATGTCATCCGCCCGGCGCTGCAAGTCCATCACACTCGAACCGGCGCGGCGCTGGTCATCGGCGTATACATCATGATCGTGGAAGAGCGCGTCTTCCTGTTCACGGATACCACCGTCAACGTCGATCCGACCGCCGAGGAACTGGCCGAGATCGCCTGCCTGGCAGCCGGTTTCGCCAGGCAGATCGAGATCGAGCCGCGCGTGGCCTTCCTGTCCTTCTCCAACTTCGGCTCTGCCCATCACCCGCTGGCTGAAAAGGTCAGCAAGGCTGTGGCACTTGTCAAGGCCCGGGAGCCTGGAATGCAGGTGGACGGGGAAATGCAGGCCGACACGGCCGTGGTACCCGAAATCGTGGATGAGCGCTATCCGTTCAGCGCGGTCAAGGATGCCAACGTACTGGTCTTCCCGTCGCTCGAGTCGGCCAATATTGCCTACAAACTGCTGGCCCGCCTGGGCAACGCCCACGCCATCGGTCCGGTGCTGGTGGGCGTGGGTGCCCCGATCCATGTCTTGCAGACCGGCGACGAGGTCGACGCCATCATCCAGGTGGCTGCCATCGCTGCCGTGGATGCCATGAGCCGCAAGTAACATTCCAAGTTTTCGATCAGACCTGACAGGGTTTAAGAAGACCTGTCAGGTCTTTTTTTGTGCTAGAATCAACACATGATAAACCAGCCTCCTGTTGACCGTCCGACCGTCCGTGCCCATAAGCGCCAATTCGCCTGGCAGATCCTGGTGCCGTTCCTGGTGATGGCGGGACTGATCATTGCCGGGTCGGTACTGGTCGTCAGCGGTGGAGCGCCTCGGACCGGTGTCTGGGCCGACATTTCGGCGATCTGGTTTCTCACTCCGGTGCTGTTCTTCGCCCTGGCGATTCTGGTAATCGTGGTCACCACCGTCTATGGCATGGCCAAACTGCTGCAGGTCCTGCCGCACTACACAGGCAAAGCCCAGGGCATCTTCGCCCGGCTTTCTGCCGGGACGCGCAAAGTGGCGGACGGGTCGACGAAGCCCTTCGTCTGGTTCCAACAGGCCGGGGCGGTCATTAAATCTATTTTCAGACGGTAGCGACCTTCATGGTTATCCTGGGCAGGTTCCCTGCCCCTACCGTACGAAAGGATAAAAATCATGGATGAAACCGTAATTATCGAAACACCCCCGCCCGACAACTTGTGGAAATCCAGGACGCTGCTCATCGGCGGGGTGATCGGCGCGCTGGTGGGAATAAGCGCGGCTTTCCTGCTGACCAAACGCGCCGAACAGAAAGGCCAGTCGCTGGCGATCACGCCCGTCAAAGGCGTGCAACTGGGCGTGATGGTTGCCGGTTTGCTGCGCTCTATTTTGTCGCTGGGCGAGGATTGACCTGGCTGGGCGGACAGCGGTCCGCCTGAAAATCACGGATATACCAGGGAACCACGAAAATATTTGAACCAGGGTTCTGTAATTTGTGGGCTATTCGAGACAAGTAAATTCTAAAATTAATATAAGAAACAGTAGGAGTTGAAATGCTCAGGAAAATCTTTGTGTTTTTAGTGGTTACGTCAATTTTGGCAAGCCTTCTTTCCGCCTGTGGTGGGTCCTCTGCAGACAGCAATGCCAAGAAACTTCTGGCGGGACTGACTTCCAAAGCAAAAACTATGATCAACCAGCCCGGCTGGGTGCACGTCACCGAAAAGATCGTCTATGACACCGACAAGCAAGACCGGGGAACATTGTCAAATGGACAGACGATCCCACTGGTTCAGACAGTTGATATCTGGTACCACATCAACGCAGAGAAACTCGTCTATCAGTACGTATGGGCCATGAGCTCGCAGGATGGACAGACCGTCGAGACTATCGTGTTCCTGAATAAACTTCTCTACAACCTGACGACCAACGTTTCCAATCCCCTAAATCCATATCCCCTTACCCTGGACTATCAATTCGCTGATGAGATGGACTACTTTATCTCCAATAGTGGGAATCATCCGGTTGTAACGACGGCTGAGGTAAACGGGAAGACCGCCACCGTATTTACTTTGGATGAGCAGCTTGCCTCGCCGCGCACGACTGAGGATTATACTCAAACAATTAATGCCATCGGAAGCATTGCTTATTTTGACGCAGAAAGTGGATTGCTTCTTAAACTGGAGCGGACTGTGACTCTTGCAGACGGATCGAAAAGGACGTTTTTTACAGACAACATTACGATCGAAACCGGTGTGCAGCCCCCGCTAGACGTCCAGGATTATGTTAACGGTTTTTGGTAAACCCATCTTTAACGGACAGATGAAAATCCGTCCCTTTTTTTTGAGCCCCTGCATAAATACCAATCCTGGTAGAGGCGGGATTCATCCCCGTCCCAAGAGGGCAATCACACCGTAAAAACAAATCGGGCGACCACATACCCTTCGGGAATGATGTCTCCTTGTGGGGATGATATGGGTCGCCTCTAGGGTTTGATGCAAACCAATCCCTTGAGATACACCCCTTCGGGGAAGTTCAGGGCGACCGGGTGGTCCGGAGCTTGTGACAAATGCTCCACGATTTGCGCCTCCACGCCCGCGTCCAGGGCGGCGGAGGCGATGATTTTCTGGAAAAGGAGGTGCCTGTGAAAGCGGCTGTCATTCTTCAACCCAAGTGGATCGAAACGCAAGAAGTGCCCGTCCTGGAGCCTGCTTCAGGCGAACTGCTGGTGAGGGTGATGGCCAGCGGCATCTGCGGCACGGATGTACATATCTTCCAGGGGGAATATCTGGGCAGCTACCCGGTCATCCCCGGCCATGAGTTCGCCGGGGTTGTCGCGAAGGTTGGCAGCGCCGTGACTCGTTTCAAGACCGGCGACCGGGTGGCGGTGGAGCCCAACCTCCCCTGTGACAACTGCGTCAATTGCCTCAACAACCGTCACAACTTCTGCCTCAACTGGCAGGCGGTGGGTGTTACCCGCCCGGGCGGGATGGCCCAGTACGTCAGCGTGCCGGAGAAGGCGGTCTTCGATATCGGGGACCTGCCCTTCGAACAGGGGGCATTCATGGAACCGCTGTCGTGCGTGCTGCATGGGCTGGAACGGCTCGACCTGGCAGTGGCCGCCAGGGTCGCCATTATCGGTGCCGGGCCGATCGGGCTCCTGCTCCTGCAGGGCCTGCGCCTGAACGGGGCCGCCGAGGTGTTGGCGGTGGACAAGAATCCGGACCGGGCTGCCTTCGCCAAAACCCTGGGCGCCGACTGTAGCCTGACCCGCCTGGACGACCTCGAGCGGGATGCCTACGATGCAGTTGTGGACGCGACCGGGGCTGTGGAGGTGATGAGCCGGACGCTGGATTTCGCCCGCCCGGGAGGAAAAATCCTGCTATTCGGCGTGCCTCCGTCCAGCCAAAAGATGACTGTCGAGGCATTCCCCATCTTCCGCAAGGGGCTGACGATCCTTTCCTCGTTCACCTCACTGCGCAATTCATACCAGGCGCTCAGCTTGTTGAAGAGCCGGCGGGTGCTGGTGGAGAAACTGATCTCGCACAGGCTGCCGCTGGATGAATTGCAGGGGGGCATCGAACTGATCGAAAGGGGAAGCGAGCCGGTCTGCAAGGTAATGATCCTGCCGAACGGTTAGAGCGGCGATTCACGACTCAGGGCGACCCGATGGGTCACCTCTAAATTTTGATGCAAACCAATCCCTTGAGATACGCCCCTTCGGGGAAGTTCAGCGCGACCGGGTGGTCCGGGGCCTGCGACAAATGCTCCACGATTTGCGCCTCCACGCCCGCGTCCAGGGCGGCGGAGGCGATGATTTTCTGGAACAGGCCGGCATCAACCCCACCCGAACACGAAAAAGTGACCAGAATCCCGCCGGGGCGCAGGAGTTTGAAGGCCAGCAGGTTGATGTCCTTATAGCCGCGGGCGGCTTTCCCGGCCTGGGCTGCTGTCGGGGCGAACTTGGGCGGGTCGAGGATGATCAGGTCGAAGGAGCGGGCTTCATCCCGAAATTTGCGCAGGAGTTGAAAGACGTCGCCTTCCAGCGTGGTGTGATGGTCGGCGGGGAGAGTGTTGAGCGACCCATTTTCGCGACACAGCGCCAGCGCGTCCGCCGAGGCATCCACGGAGAGCACCGAATTTGCCCCGCCCGCCAGCGCATTGACCGTGAACCCACCGGTGTAGCAGAAGCAGTCCAGCACATCGCGTTCCTCGGCAAGTCCGCGCAGGCGTTGACGGTTGAGCCGCTGGTCGAGGTAAAAGCCGGTCTTGTGGCCGGTTTCGATATTGACGTGAAATTTCAGGCCGTTTTCAGTGATGGTTAATAGAAGATGGTTAATGGCGCCCCGCAATGGACCAATGCGCGGGGCAAGGCCTTCCAGTTCGCGCACATCCGCGTCGGAGCGTTCGTAGATATTTTTCAGGCCGGTCAGTTCGAGCAGCAGGTCGGCAAGCGTGTCTTTCCAGTATTCTGAACCCGCCGTCAGGGATTGCAGGACAAGCGTATCGGCGTAGCGGTCCACGATCAGGCCGGGCAGGCCGTCCGATTCGGCGTGAATCAAACGAAAAGCGTCCGTGTCACGTGTCACGTGCCAGGTGTCACGTGAGGCGATGGCCGTTTTGATACGACGCTGGAAGAAATCTTTGTCCACTGGCTCGGACGGGTCGAAGGTCCAGACTCGGGCGCGGATCTGCGAACTCGGGCTGTAGGCGGCGCGGGCCAGGAATTGCCCATCCGCAGCGAGCAGGTCCACGGTCTCACCGGAGGCGGGGTTTCCATCCAGGCGGGCAATAGCACCGGAGAAAATCCACGGGTGACGGCGCAGGAGCGATTTTTCGCGTCCGGGTTTGAGGATAAGCAAGGGTGACATTTTCTTAGTTTGCGTCTGGATCAAGAATTTCCATCCTGCGCTCCGGTTTTTGGAGAGGCGTGAAACCGACCTGGCGGTACAGGCCGTGTGCATCCCGGGTGACCAGCGCCCAGCGGCGCAGGCCCTGCAGGTCGGGATGGGTCAAGATGATCTTCATCAACCACTTACCAATGCCCTGCCCACGACGGTCCTCCCGGACGATGACGTCGTCCACCCAGGCAAAGGTGGCGAAATCGCTGATCACGCGCGCCATCGCAACCTGTTCCTGCCCCTCGTAAACGTCAAAGACAAGGGAATGCTCGAGCGATGCCTGGATGACGGCCCGGGAGCGGTCCTTCGCCCAGAAGACACCTCCAAGCAGGTCGCAGACGGCGTCCAGGTCCAGGCGCTGCGGGTCGGAGCTGATGGTCAGCTGGTCCTTGTGAGCTTCGATCAAGGTGGACATGTCCATCCTCACATCAGGGGAGTGCGGAAGCGGTTTCTAGTCGCCGGGTTCGAGAAGCAGGTCTCAGGTCGCGGCAGGATCGCAGAGCTCCATCCAGCGTTCGGGGTTCTGGAGCGGGGTATAGCCGTATTGGCTATACAGGCCATGTGCGTCCCGGGTGGCCAGCATCCAGCGGCGCAATCCCTGCAGGTCCGGGTGGGCGAGGATGGTCTCCATCAGCCACTTGCCGATGCCACGGCCGCGGTAGTCCGGGTGGACGAAGACGTCGCACAACCAGGCGAAGGTGGCGTAGTCGCTGACCACGCGCGCCATGGCCACCTGGCGCTCCCCGTCGTAGATGGCGAAGACCAGCGAGTTATTGAGAGAGCGCTCGATGGTGGTGCGGCTGCGGGTATCCGCCCAATAAGCCTGCGCCAAGAAGGCGCAGATCGCCTCGAGGTCCAGGCGTTTCGGGTCGGTGCTGAGGGTCAGGTCGTCTTTGTGGGTTTCGATTATTGTGGGCATGGGTATCCTTGTCGGGGACCGAAGACAGAAGTGCCCGTCGCTTCCCAAATGACGGGTACATATTGGTTATATAATCCCGATTTCCCTGCCCGCCTTCTCGATCACGCCCAGGGCGTAGTCAATCTCTTTCGGCTCGTGCGCGGCTGTGACGGTGGCTCGCAGGCGGGCCAAGCCCTCCGGCACGGCCGGGGAAACCACCGGCAGGACGAACAGGTCTCGGTGCTGGCAGATCTGGGTCAGTTTGTAGGCGCGCTCGTCCGTGCCGCACAGCACCGGCACGATGGCGGTGGTAGTCAGCAGGGTATCGAAACCGGCGTCCTTCAGCCCATTGATAAACTGCTCGCCATTGGCGTGGACCTTTTCGATGCGCCAGGGTTCGTCCAGGATGACCTTGAAGGCTTCGCTGGCGGCAGCGGCCTGCGCCGGGGGCAGGGCGGCGGAAAAGATGAAGGCCCGGCTGGCGTGGCGCAGGTACTGGACAAGTTCCTTCTTGGCGGCCACGTACCCTCCCACCGACGGGATGGTCTTGCTGAGCGTGCCCATCTTGATGTCCACCACGTCACCCAGGCCGAAGTGCTCCTCGATGCCGCGTCCGGTTTTACCGAGCAAGCCCACTGAATGGGCTTCGTCAATCATCAGCCAGGCATTGTACTTCTTGCACAGTTCGACCGTTTTCGGGAGGTCGAGCACGTCGCCGTCCATGCTGAAAACGGCATCAGCAACCACCAGTTTCGCCGCGTCACCCGGCACCTGCTGGAGGCGGTGTTCCAACTCATCCATATCGTTGTGCTTGAAGCGGCGGAACTCCGCACCGGACATGAGACAGCCGTCCACGATGGAAGCGTGGTTAAGTTTGTCGGAGATGACGTAATCGCCGCGACCCATCAGGGTCGAGATCACAGTCAGGTTGGTGACGTAACCGGAGGAGTAGGTGACGGCCGCTTCGGCGTGCTTGAAGGCCGCAATGGTCTCTTCGAGTTCGGTGTGGATCGTCAGCGTACCGGCCAGCAGGCGGACACCGTTGGTGCCAGTGCCGAACTTGTCTATGGCGGCCTTGGCGGCGGCGTTGATGCGCGGGTGGCCGATCAGGCCCAGGTAACTGTACGAGGCGTACATCCCCATCTCACGCCCTCCGACGATGACGCGCGAGCCGCCTTTGATCTCCTCGACCGGCTGGTTATAAAAGTACAGGTCGTTCTCGCGCAGTTTCCTCTCACGCTCGGTGAAGAAACTGATGCGGCGGGCGACGGCATCATCGGTGGTGTGAATATCCATGGGTGGCTCCTTGTGGAAAAAATCTGCGTAAGTATAGCACAGACCTCCGCGGTCTGAGGATTTGGGGGTAACCGCTAAATCAGCCACTCCCGAATTTAGAACATTACACCGCACTCGTACGGGACAAGGTTCTTTTCCAGCACATCCTGAATAGTGTGCGGCATTGACCGGCTGAGGGTATAGGTCTCCTGGTAGAAACCGCCCCAGCGGGTGAACGTCACGAGCTGGACCTCGGCCGTCTGCTCACCGATATTAATGGACGGTCCAACGTCCTTTAGCAGGGCTGCCTTTATTCGCGAAGGGAGCGAAATCCGGTAGCCGAAGTCTCCGTTCAGGCTGGCGACGATGCCGGTTACACCGGCTTTGTCGCAGACGATTTGCGAGTCGTTGTAGCTGGCGTGCCAGTACAAGTAGAACTGGCTGCCCATCATCGCCAGTACCACGAACTGGAAATAACTTTCGGGAGTATCGTCCGTCTGGACGTATTCCAGGTAACTCGGGCTGTCGCCAATGGCTGTCAGGTCCGCTTCGGTGGCGTAGGGCGGCTGGCCGGCCGGGCGGATGTACAGGACCGGGTAGCCGCCCATCCCGTCGAAGTGATAGACATAGTCCAGTACATAACCCGGCTGCATCGAGAGATGGTCGAGCACGCTGAAGTACTGCATCACGTCGAATTCGCCGCCGGTTTTGACCGGGTTCTCGGCCTGGAAATAGGCCGGGAACTCCAATCCGCCCGTCAGAGCGGACATGGCATCCACCGTCGCGCGGCAGGTGGAAATGGCTCCGCTGTCGTCCGAAGCCGGCCCACAGGCGCTGAGTAGAAGCACAAAAACGAGCAAAAAGTTTGGTTTTTTCATGGCATCCTCCAGTCTCCTAACAGAAAGACACAATTTGCCCCCATGAAGTTCCCACAAGCCCGCGCGCGTTCTTTGCCTGCGGCCCGCGGCGGGACAGGAACAGACGGCCTTTCATATCCACAACAAGAGCGCCGGCGCCCACACCGATATAATCAACGCCGCGCTTCATATTCGGTATCATTGGATATCGGGCTGTAACACCACGATCGGGATGTGCCGGCTGGTCATTTCCTTGTAATGTAGATAGGGCGGGTGATGCTCGACCGCGAACTGCCACAGCCGTTCGTACTCCGGACCTTCCGCCAGGCGTGCTTCGACCGGGATGGCCTTACCCCGCACCTCGATCCTGGTCCGGGGCTGGGCCAGCAGGTTGTAGTACCAGGCCGGCTGCTGGGGCTTTCCCCAGTTAGAGCCGATCAGGAAGTAGAAGCCGTCCGTATGGAAATAAGCTATCGGTGTGACGATATACCGACCAGATCTGCGCCCGGTGGTGTGCAGCAGCAGGATCGTCTGTGTGCCGAGGCGGTTGCCCAGGTGACCCCGGCTAAGGCGGATCGCAAAAACATTGGCCGTCATGAACAGTTTCAAGAAGAATTTATTCATGGGATCCCTTTCGGGCTATTTCTCCAGGGTGCGTTTCATGGGCTCCCAGTAATTGTCAATCCAGCCCTGCGTAAACTCCTCTTCGGTACCTTCCGGGACATCCGCATGAGTGAAATCCAGCCGCGTGCCTTCGGAGACGGCGGTGAACTCAAACGTCACGCGCGAGAAATAACCCTCCGGCCAATCCACAGCGCGCCAGTCCTGGACGATCTTTTTATCGGGCACCAGTTCGACGTTTTTCCCGGTGATGTAGTTATCATATGCCATCATGCTGCCGCCGACCGCGCGGCTGATCCTGGCCTTGCCGCCAGTGAAAGCGGCGTGTTTCTTCGAGTCCATCAGCACATCGTAGACTTCGTGCGGGGTGGCCTTGAAGGTGACAGTTTGTTTGATGATCTTCGACATGGCGATCTCCTTTCTGGTGAACTTAATTGTCAAACCACCACCAGTATCATAGCATATTGACGCCAAAATAAAAATGGGGAAAAGGGGGACTCAAAAATTCGAGCTTTAGAGTGTTCCGGACAAAAATCTTGTCAAATGGCAGACTGGTTACCCTGGACACCCGAGCCAGGATGTCTTTCGGAGAAGCCTTTGCAAACCACGATGGGATGAGCCTGGCATTTTACCAGCAGTCCTTTTTTTAACCCGGATGGAGGGTTCCCTGCCCTGAGGCCGGATTATAATAACCAGGGTACACAATCGATAAAGGAGGTAAAAATGGCCATCCCTGCTTTCAAAGAAAAAGTCGTGATCATCACCGGTGCATCGAGCGGCATTGGACGGGAACTGGCTCATCAACTTGCGGACCAGGGAGCCTGGCTGTCACTGGCAGCCAGGAATGCTGAACGCCTGGAAGCTGCAAAAGCCGAGTGTCAGAAGCGGGGAGGCAAAGCCATCGCCGTCCCCACGGATGTCAGGTTCCCCGCCCAGTGCGCGGACCTGGTCCGGTGCACCGTGGAAGAATTCGGGCGCATCGACGCGCTGGTTAACAACGCCGGCATCACCATGTGGGCGAATTTCGAAGAGGTGACCGACCTGAGCATCTTCGAGCAGATCATGCGCGTCAATTATCTGGGGAGCGTGTATTGCACCCATTACGCCCTTCCGCATATCAAACAGTCGCGCGGACAGATCGTCGGTATTTCCAGCCTGACCGGCAAGACCGGCGTGCCCACCCGCAGCGGCTACGCGGCCAGCAAGCATGCCATGGCCGGATTCTTCGACTCCCTGCGCATCGAAGTCGCGCCGTACGGGGT
>Ga0207931_1000830_pt1 | contig 10844 bp, 9 predicted proteins | sample NGESurdeep092012_2_FD_184478 | JGI IMG/M metagenome (GOLD analysis project Ga0207931, IMG submission 184478) | Arctic peat soil microbial communities from Barrow, Alaska - NGEE Surface sample 415-1 deep-092012 (SPAdes) | ecosystem: Environmental > Terrestrial > Soil > Wetlands > Peat ...
AACACCCATAAGCTCAACAGCCACCCGATCCGCTGCTAGCCAGTCGGTGCTTACTACACAAACTCTGTGGTCAACAGGAGTTCCATTACTTGGACCATTTCCTTCCATACCTTCGAATCCGTCAATGACGGCAAGGTGCGGATGAAGGCGGGAAGCAAGGTCATACAGATTATAGTTAATCCCTCTGAATCCGCCTCCATGTATGATCGATTTGTCACTCTTTACACCTTCTTTGCGGTTTGGACCAAATGCAAATCCAGCGTCTTTTACAGGTGCTCCCAATACAATATTTTTTAGAGAAAGAGTGACTATTGCCAAATTATGAGTTTTCATCCTGGCCACTGATACTATATAGGAATCAGGACTGAGTATTACACGAGAAAACCTTACAGGATGTGGTTTGAAATCTTTTTCATCGAATACATAAAGTATTTCAGAACCTTCCTTATCAAGGTCGACAAATTTCACAGGATATTTATTAGCCAGATTAAAATATCCATAATTCTTAAATCCGTCAAATGTGGGTCCGTTAGCGGCTGATTCTGCAATAATTACATTATCCAGTTTTCTGATCGATTTAAGAAATTCCAATATACCTTCAAGGGTATCAACATGGGTAGCGCACAGAGGTATTTCAGTAGAGACATTATTTGGCTTCAGAACGACGCGATGACTGCCGATGGCCTGTCTGATTTGTTTGGAGAATGGCTGGAGAGCACGAAATGCAAGGTCAGCTCTGTTGTCACCTGATGTAATAGCAACACTTGAGGATAATTGTTCCTCTTTACCAAAGGACGCAAAGGCATTCAAAGGACTGATGAAAGAGGCAGCTACTCCTCCTATAACAGTAGTTTTCAGGAAACCCCGTCGGTTGATTGTATTCATGATGGTTATTTCTTAATCAATTAATTTATTTATTCCGGTATTGGCTGATATGACTGGACTGCCTGCATCATTGCCCGGGCATAAGCAACATTGAATACCTGGCCGGTATTTCCGCCTCCGCCCGGATATCCCCTGCCGGCAACATATCCGGGGAATTCTGTATCAATTGTAAAAAAGCGCGGATGTTCAGGATAGATGCCTCTTGTGTATCCAACCTTAAAAAATTCCTGCATAACTGCAAACATATTGACTTCTCCTGAATCGAAGAAAACCTCTTCATATTTGTTATATGGTTCCTGGGTAGTTACATTTCGGTAATGGGCATGATTAATCTGATCACGCGATCCCATATAGTGAAGTACCTCAATAGGATCCAGTCCCATTTCACGACAAACACCGGGATCGTAAGTCATGCCGTTTGCAGGACTTTTGACGATATCCAGCAGGCGTTTCCAGCCTTCGTAGGTGCCCATAATTTGCGGTGAGCCGTGGCTGATTGATGCAGGAGGATCATTAGGATGCAGAGCCAGACGCACTCCAGCCTTCTCTGCAACCGGGATAACTGCTTTAAGGAAGTATGTGATATTATCCCAGATCTGTTCAGCAGTATAGGTGCCTATTTCAGGTTTTGCCGGAAGATTCTTTACCGGAGCATAATCATAAGCGGTAACTCCGGTTCCACCGCGCCCTTTCTTTTCATAGTAGCCCTCCATAAGCCGGTCAACATACCAGTTATATTCAATAACTGGTAGATTAGCAGCGCCCGCCGCAACAATAGATTCCTTGATTTTGGCAATCTCCTCATCACGCCCATCTCTCCCATAGATGGCATTATTGTGTCCGCCAATCATCATATTAATGACAGTTAATCCATTGGCCCTGTATTTGTCCATTGTAGTACGGAGATCTTCAACTTTCCATGGAATTCGCGGGCCGCCCATCAGAACACAATCGACACCCATCTGTTTAATAAGTTGCATCTGTTTCTCATCGGCATTTAAACTTCCCCCAACACATAACTTTGGTGTATCAGGGCCTTCAACAACGGGCCATTTAATTATTTTCGGAATTTTATTCAGGTTTTTTTTCTTGCTGTATCCCGCGTAGCTGTTTAATTCTGCAATAGATAAGCCTGCTGTTAATGAAAGGCTATTCTTAATAAAATTTCTTCGGTCGCTTTTCATAATTTTATAATCCTTATTTTGATAAACAATTTCAAAGTTATACCCTATATAAGACAAAGTCAATTTTATTTCGGATTTTACTTCAATTCCATCTTTTCTGAAATCATGTCGCTGACATCAATATGGATGCAGGATGGTTCGTTTACAGGAATTCTTGGGATTTTAAAATTGAGATAATTCTCAAAATTTATGATATTAAAGAAAAACCTGACTCGGGCATTTTGTTAGAGTGACTTAGTATTGGAACCGCTACTACACCAACATTAAAATGCAGAAAAATCAGTCTTAAAATGTCATTTGAGAATATCAGTCCGGAGCCAGGCCATGATTTTTGACACAACTTTAGAATATAGAACATCTCATTCTTTATATTTGTTTACAGGCTAATTAATTATACTGTCAACTATTAAACCAGATTGTATGAAAACCATAAATGCAACAGCAATGATTGGTTTATTCCTGTTACTCGGAACAAGTGAAACAAATGCACAGAGAGGAACAGAAGCACAACAACTGAGCCGTCAGGAGAGAGTACAGGAACTCATGAATACACTGGAAATTGCCCGATATGTAAATAATGTGAATTAAACGGACATTTACGACAGAAGTGTACTGATGTAGTCATCTTCCAGGGGTTATATGAGAGCATGCAGAATACTTCTCAGAAGGGGAGCAGATCCCTATTTAAAGGACAATGATGCAAGTCGGCCATGGATTATGCAGGAAATCCTGATATTAAAAACCTGCTTAAATGAACCGGCAACCACGACGGTTTTCAGCAGGAGTAAATAAATCAAAGAGTCATAAAGTAACTACTCAAATACAAACGTTCCAAAACTGTTATATTCATGGAACGAACCGTTGGTTTTTTGCCAGGCAAAATGTGAAGCTCCTTTGTCGTAATCTATCCGGTACATGTTTGCCCTCCATTTTGTGCCTGATACCGGAGGAACCTGAGGCAGGGGATTCAGCAGTTTATATGGAATAAAGAACTCTGCAATCCATCCTGACACCTTTCCTCCGCTCTTCTTTTCACCGCCCGCTGCACTTGTGGCATGCACTATTTTCCGGTCACCATCATATTTCCAGGGGAGCCAGCCCAAAAACTTCCCTTTGTAATTGGGGACCATAATTGGCAATTCATAATCCATCGGAGAAATCTCATATTCGAAATATACTGGAAAGTCCTCAGAAGTCCACAGGAATACTTCAACAACATCTTCTTCCCACAGATTAAGGTTGTCAGCCTTCATTGTGGTTGTTAACTTTTCATCATCACAGCTGAAAAGATAATAGATCCCGGTTCCGGAGTAAAGCACCTTGACCTTAGTCTCATAATCGATGTAGTCTGAGCCCAGGGGGACCAGTTTTATCCATTCTGCTTTTTTCCACGTAACTGAACTTCCGTCTCCCGTAATGTTAAAATCCTGGCATTTCCTGACAGTTACAGATCCTGGATCTGAACCTGCTGCAGACAATTCTTCAGTCGTGTATGATGATATATTCTTTTGTGCTGATACAGAAAGGGTGAAAAGCACGGACAATAACAGCATATTAAGTTTTTTCATAGAAAATATTTTAAGCTTTGAAAACACGGTTCAACGTGAGAAAATTAGGTATTATCTTTAAAATATCAAACAATTCGCTCCACTGAAACCTCATATATTTAAGAAAAATCCTGATTTTATCCCATCCATAGTAAAATTTGATTTCCATCCTTCACAACTGGCTACTATTATGTATCTCTAACACTAATCCCCAATTCCGCCTGAAGTCAGGCAACCTAATTCTGGATTTAAAGCCGGAGGCTTTCAAGTCCAATAACCCCGGTTACATCCTGGGAATTGACAGACAGGATCATGCAACCCCGGAGTGGGTTGAAGTTGTCAGTCAGAAAAAAATTATGAAATATAAATCATTTATCATAAATTTGACAAGCTGTATTTAACGTGATTTAGTACATAAGTAATTCAGGGCGACACTTTTTTTCAAGATAATGATTTCCTTTCAGACATTGAATTCAATATCTGGTATCAATAAAGTGTCGCCCTTATGTTTTAATCACAGTAAAAGTTGTCCCTGAAAAAATTAATAAATTGCTGTCAATTAATAATATCGTTCCTCTGTGAACAGATCTGGTTTAAAAATCGCAATATGCTTGTTAATTGCCTCAATTTCGGTTTCAGCCGGATTCCGCGGAAGATCGCAAAGCGATGACCTGAAAAGGGCAATATCGACTCTTAAGCAGATATTCATTTTATTTGACTCCGGACAGGAAAATCTCCTCGATGAAACATACCCTGAAAAACCAGGGAACAAGGTAACATACCTGGCAGGTGACGATACCGTAACCACCAATCGTGTGGCATACCTGTGGCCTTTTTCCGGGGTATTTTCGGGCGTAAATGCATTATATAAAGTAACCGGCGACAGCCAATTCCTTAATCTGCTTGAAAAAGAAGTATTGCCCGGACTTGAGCATTACTATGATTCTCTACGGCAACCTCCCTGCTACCAGTCCTATATCACACTTACAGGTAAGTCGGACCGCTATTATGATGACAATGTCTGGCTGGCTCTTGATTTCTGCGATTTATACACACTGACAGGAAATCCTGAATACCTCGAAAAGTCGGTCAGGACATGGCAATTTGTTCTCAGCGGGTGGGATAATGAGCTTGACGGCGGCATCTACTGGTGTGAACAAAAAAAAAGATCAAAGAATACTTGTTCCAATGCTCCTGCCTCTGTGCTGGCTCTCAAACTTTTTGAGGCAACCCGCGACAGCTCCTATTTCTCCTGGGGACTCAGGCTTTATAACTGGACAAAAATCAACCTGCAGGATCCAACCGATCACCTTTACTTCGATAATAAAAATCTTGCCGGGAAAACAGATACCCGGAAATACACATACAACAGTGGACAAATGATGCAGTCGGCAGCTATGCTTTGCAGGCTGACAGGAGATGCAGCCTACCTTGAAGAGGCTCAACACATCGCTGAATCTGCAATTGATAACTTTACTGAAGAATTCATTACAAGCGACGGAAAAAAGATTAGGCTGTTTAAAAATACAGGCAACTGGTTCAATGCCATTCTTTTCAGGGGTTATGCTGAATTGTACAAGCTCGATGGAGACGATCAATACATAACCATTTTCAGGGATAATATGAATCATTTATGGAACGATATCCGTGATAAAAATGGTTTATTCAGCAAAGACTGGAAAGTGCAAAGGTATGATGAGAATAAATCATTGCTTGACCAGGCTGGTCTGGTGGAAATCTGGGCAGTGCTTGCTTCCGTTTTTAAATATTCTGAATAAATTTACGTTCAGATAAATATGAAATAAAAGAAATGTTGTAATATTGACGGATCCACTTAAAAATTTATTAATTATGAAAAAACTACTTATAAGTATCGGAATTATTTTAATAATGGCATGTGTGGTCGTCCTGTTCATAAATGCCAATGGTTCAAAGAAGGAGGCACGGAAAGCCAGGACTGAAGTTAAGGCAGATTCCTCTGCAACACCTTGTTCACCAACATGCTGTAAATCCACAGCTGATAAAGCTGCTGTCAGCGATCCAATGTCTTCCTGTACTGGTACCTGTGGATTAAAAACTACAAAAGCGAAATAAAAATTCATAATAATTTAAAAAAGATCCGGTGCGTGATTCATTTCACGACCGGATTTTTATTTAAAATTTACCAGCTCATGATAAGTCGCTTAAAAGTATTTTCTATTTTTAGACTGTTATTGACCAGTTAACAATTAATCATATTTCACAATGAAACAAAAGACAAATAAAGGATTAAACCGCCGTGATTTTCTGGGATTGTCAGCTATCGGAGTGACAGGTCTCACTATCCTGCCAAGCTATGTAATAAACGGAATGCGGGTTGCTCCAAGCGATCGTATTCTCATGGGAACGATCGGTCTGGGACGCCAGGCTCTATCCGATTTCAGGGGATTTGCCGGTGCTGCCGGACTTCAGGTCGTTGCCTGTTGTGATGTAGATACCATTAAACAACAGAGGTATAAGAAAACTGTCGAGGAGTGGCAGAAGGCTAAAGGACTTGCTCCCCGCTGTGATACATACGAACAGTATGAACAGCTTCTCGAACGCAAGGATATCGATGTGGTGGAGGTTGTAGCACCCGATCACTGGCATCCGCTGATGACAATTCATGCCTGCCAGGCAGGAAAAGATGTTTATGTCCAGAAACCACTCTCCTACACTATCAGGGAAGCATTGACAATGACCAGGATTGCAAATGACAATAAAAGGGTAGTTCAGGTCGGAAGCCAGCAGCGGTCCAGCAAGGAATTCCAGAAAGCCATCGAACTGGTGCAGAACGGCTCAATAGGACATATTGAGAAGATCTATGCAAAGGTCGGCGATCCTCCGAAACCTTTTGATCTTCCTGCAATGGCTATCCCCGGGAACCTGAATTGGAACCTGTGGCTGGGTCCTCTCAATGATGAAAAAATCGTATACAATTCCGACCTTGCTCCGCAGATCACACTCGATCCGGTGCAAAACGAAAGCATCTGGGGTGCATGGCGCTGGTACCGTGAGACCGGAAACGGCTACACGGCTGACTGGGGAGCTCATATGTTCGATATAGCACAGGCAGCGATCGGTATGGATGGTTCGGGACCATGCGAAATAATTCCAAAAGGTTACAACGGCCAGCCATACATGACTTTTAAATACAAGACCGGCGTTGTGATGACCGAACAGCCTTACCTTGAAGATAATCCCGGTGCACAGGGCATTAAATTCATCGGAACAAAAGGATGGATAGAAGTGGCAAGAGGATATATAGCATGCTCCGATGCCTCCCTTATCCCGCCAGAAATTGCAGGAACCCGCCCACAGCCAAGAACAGAACGGCCAGCAGGTCAGCAGGTACAAAGACCCGCCAACGCACAGGGACGTCAGGCTACCGCTCAGGTACAAGGTCAGGCTCGTCCGGCACCCACCCAGGCAGGACTGCAATTTGAAATCAGTTCACCTCACATGCAGAACTTCATTGATTCCGTGCGTTCGCGCCAGAAGCCGATCGCATCCATTGAGGTCGGCTGCAGTACAGCAATAACATGCTGTCTTGGCAATATAGCAAATGAACTTGGAAGACCTATTAAATGGGACCCGGCCACCTATACATTTGCCGACGATAAAGAAGCCAGCAATCACAGGCTTATGAATTACGAATACAGGAGACCTTATCATCTTTAGGTCATCTCAAGATAAAAAGCCTCCCTAAACAGAGGGGATTTTTTTTCAAACATTTAGCAATTTATGCTTGTCTGTTTGTAAAATTTTATATCTTGTTATTGCAGGATTGATTAAAAATTAATCAGTCGATAATATGTAAAAGTAGTTGAAACTAAAATTTGAAAAAATGGAAAAACTAATTGCCTGCTGCGGATTAAACTGCAAAACATGTGATGCATGGATTGCGACTGAAAAAAATGATGACGAGCTCAGAAAAGCAACTGCAGAAAAATGGCGGGTTGCCTATAATGCCCCTGACCTGACATTTTCAATGATAAACTGTACAGGATGCAGGGAAGAAGGTGCGAAATTCAGTCATTGCAGTATATGCGAAATTAGAAATTGCGTAAAGGCAAAGGGATTCGAAACATGCGGCGATTGTCAGGAGATGGATACCTGCGCTCTTGTATCAGGAATCCATAAATATGTGCCTGAGGCAATTACAAATCTGCGGAGTCTGAATTAGATTGGAATTACTCCCCTTCCAGGGGGGTCGGGGAGTTTTTTCTCTTTGTCCGACGATCTGTTCTAAAAATGGGCAGGAAGCATGGGGCTCAGCTTCCTAAAATAAAATTTGTTTCCTTTTTTTTTGGGTGTAAATTTGGTAACAGAAACCCTTGCAATGAAAGAACTTCAGCTAAAAGGTATTCTGCTATTTCTTCTTCTTTTTGTACCAGGTATAACCTTTTGTCAGGATATCCTATATAAGAAAGGCTCCGGTTCGCAGAGAGTCAATATAATAAACTTCAATGGAAAGACTGTCCAATATCAGTTGGAAGGAGACACTGCCGGAATTAATCATTTCATGAGCAAATCGCGTATTGACAGCCTCAAATACGGCAACGGGAAATCGCTTGATTTTACGTATGGTTCCAATGTCCAGGAACCTCCTTCCAAAAAAACAGACCGGAATTATTTCAGCACTGAACTGGTTAATTTGTTCACAGGCAAACCATGCCTTGATTATGAAAGAATTTCAAAAGATGGTAAAACAGGTTTTGTCACAGGATTGCTTATAAATTTTAATACATACGACGACATATACTGGTATGATTACCACGGATGGATGCAGTTTTATAATTTCAGCCCGCACTATTTTTTCGTAAGGACCGGAGTAAATTTCTATCCGTTCAGTCAGTCTCTTGTAAGGACCGGAGTCACCAGGCTTTCAACAGGATTTTCATTATTGCTCGGTTCTTACAGAAAGATCGACTATAGCACATATTATGATAACGGGTATAAAACTAATCCAGTCCTGGCAGGAAGTCTCATGTGGAATATCAGGGAAAAGATATTTTTCAGCGATCACTTTTTGATCACGGGAGGATTAGAGGTTTCGGTGATTCCACTTTTCACCTTTTTCTGCCCACAAATAGGCCTTTCAGTTGGTTTCTAAGCTACCGATCTAATACTTATTCATATGTTTAAAATTCTTCGCTTACCTGCAATATCCAGACCACTTGTCTGGATAATGATCTGCTCGTTCCTGATTATGACCAGCGGATGCTATTACTTTAAGGTGGTACGACCTTCTGAACAGCCCAGGGATGTCATAAGCAAAATGCAGGATCAGCAGAAATTCATTATACTTCATCTTGACGATAAAGCCTGGCAATTAAAAGATATAATTGTCAATGAGGAGTCTATTACAGGATCAATTTCGGTATTGGTCGGTCATGAAAGATACAAGAGTGTCAAACCTGATAATTCAAACAGATACCTGAAAAGCAAGAGTCCTGATGAATCATACGTTCTTAGCGAAGTACATATCTATATAACTGAGTACTCAGAAGCTGAAAAGGGCAGAATTTCTATCCCGGCAGGTGCTATTGAAAAAATTGAGATTTATGATAAAGACAAAGGGGCAACCGCCGCATCCTGGGCATTCAGCTCACTTGGGGTTGCTGCCGGTGCATTTGGAGTGCTGCTGGTAATTATTGCATTGACAAAATCTTCCTGCCCGTTCGTCTATGCGTATGACGGCAATGATTATCTGTTTTCCGGCGAGATCTTCAGCGGCGCAACTCAGCCCGGCCTTGAACGTGATGATTATATGCTTCTTCCCGACGTCGCTTCTTCTGAAGGAGACTATAGCATCAGGCTTACCAATGAAGTTCATGAAATCCAATCGGTTAATCTTGCCAGACTCCTGGTGGTTGATCATCCCTCTGACCTCTCAGTGCTGATTGATAAAACCGGAAAGGTTCAGACATTCCACGAACCATCCGTTCCTGTATCAGCTGAAAACAGTGCCGGAGAGAATTTACTCCCAGTGATCGGGAAGAAGGATTCATTGAATTATTCAGGGAATCTCAAGGGTAAAGAGGGCACCGAGGAAATCATTATGAAGTTCCTGAAACCAGAAAACTGCAAATCAGGTAAACTGCTTATCAGGGCAAAGAATTCTTTCTGGCTCGATGTTCTTTTTACAAAATTCCATATGCTTTTTGGAGAGAAATACAACACCTTTGCCGCCAGGCAGGAATCAGCATCTGCTGGTAAATTGAACAAATTCCTACTTGATCAGAACATCCCCCTGTCAGTATATATTGAAAAGAATGGAAAATGGAAATCTGCCGGCTATTTTAACATTGCGGGACCAATGGCGATGAGAGACGACATTCTGTCTGTGAACCTTGACGGTATCGATTCCGATACAGTTAAAATAAAGCTTGAAACAGGATTTCTTTTCTGGGAAGTCGATTACGCCGGCATGGATTTCAGCAAAACGGGAAAAGTTGTTCAGTCTGAATTAGCCATCACCAGCGCTCTTGACAGGAACGGAGCTGATGTCATTGAACTGCTTCGTGCCAGGGACGATAGCTATTTGATACTTAAGGAAGTCGGAGATGAGGTAATGATTGATTTTAATGGACCGTCCATTCAGAATTCCTGTAGATCAGTATTCCTTCATACCAGCGGTTATTATAAAATTCTAAGGGATCAGACAGGGCCTGCAGATAAGCAGGCATTGAAAACATTCAGAAAACCAAACCGTTTTCCTGAATTTTCAAAGGAAACGTACAATCTGCTGACTGCCAGGTAACTTCTTCAAGGTTCAGGAATGAAAAACGGATTGATTCTGGGACATGATAGAAATGCCGGAAGTAATATTATTACCGGAACCAGGGCAAAGCTGGTAAGAATTTGCATTGTAACCAATATCCTGTTCCTCGCAGTCATAGCAAATAAAAATCCTTTCACCGGGATAAAGATTCTCTGGAGAGTGCAGAAAAAAAGAGGAACAGTCCAGGGACTTCCGGGATTCACTAAATATATAAAAGCAGGACGAAGGTACTTCTTTTCGGAAAACATTCCAGGATGGCCGTCTGCAGCATTCAACGGGTTTTTCAGGGCTGAAATAGCCAGGTCGTCGGATCAGCAAAAAAGGCCTCCTCTGTCCACCGTTATCTTTGCCATCACTTCCAGATGCCGGCTGGGCTGTCTCCATTGTTATGAATGGAATAATATTTCTCAGAATGATAAGCTC
>Ga0207931_1000834_pt1 | contig 10829 bp, 7 predicted proteins | sample NGESurdeep092012_2_FD_184478 | JGI IMG/M metagenome (GOLD analysis project Ga0207931, IMG submission 184478) | Arctic peat soil microbial communities from Barrow, Alaska - NGEE Surface sample 415-1 deep-092012 (SPAdes) | ecosystem: Environmental > Terrestrial > Soil > Wetlands > Peat ...
CTTGGGGGGATGTGGTAAATATAACCTAATAAACAAACTCCTTTTTGAACTAAATCGTGTTGTACTAAATCATTCATTCAGGGAATTAAACCTGTATCCGATATCTCTCACACTTTCTATAAACCTCGGTTTTGAAGGATTTTCTTCAAGTTTTTTTCTGAGATCAAGAATGAAATTATCTATAGTTCTTGTTGTGGGTAGGGATTCATAGCCCCAGACTTCGTTCAGCAGATCGTGACGGTGGACAGCTTCCCCTTCATGCCTTATAAAATATTCCATTATGGCAAATTCTTTGCTTGACAGCTTTATTTCCTGATTATCCCGGAAAGCCTTTAATTTTTTAAAATCCAATTTTATCTTACCAAAACAATATTCGTCCGGGATACCAGAATTCACTGCTATTCTTCTGAAAACAGCTCTGATGCGGGCCATAAGTTCTGGTATACTGAATGGTTTGGTCATATAATCATTTGCACCGATATCGAGTCCGGATACTTTATCCATTTCAGATCCGCGGGCAGTGATCATGATAACAGGTAATCCTGGTTTTTCGTTCTTAAGTTTCCTGCATATTTCATAACCGTTCATGCCTGGCAGCATTATATCCAGCAATATCAGGTCTGTATTTTTCCTAAGGGCAGCCTGCAAGCCTTTTTCCCCGTTTGTTTCAGTAAAAACGGTATAGCCTTCGTATTCCAGGTTATCTTTCAATCCCCTGAGAATACTGATATCATCTTCAATTACCAGGATTGTTTTCATTCACTTTTGTATGTATAGAAATTAAAAATAGTCTTCAGTCTTCAGTCGGCAATTTAAATGTTATTTATTTTTTTGCCAATTGCAGACTGAGGACTGCAGACTGTGGACTTTAAATTCCACGCAATGGAATAGTAATCGTAAACCTGCTTCCTTTTCCGATTTCGCTGGTAACTGATATTGTACCATGGTGAGCCTCGATAATTTCTTTTACAACAGTTAATCCCAGTCCTGTTCCGCTGATACTTTCCTTTTGTTCAATCCGGTAAAATTGTTCAAATATCCGGGATAACTTATCTTCCGGAATTCCCATGCCCTGGTCTTCAACTTCAATACAGACATGTTCAGACTTTTTAAATAATCTTATGAAGATCTTTTTTGTGTCAGTTGAATATTTGATGGCATTGCTGAGCAGATTGCCGATTGCCTGCATCATTTTTTCAGGATCAACCTCAGCGTAAATGGTTTCATCCAGTTCAGTGACAACCTCAAAATGTTCTTTTTCGAACCAGTAATTCATCTCCTGTATTGAGGCATTCAGGATTGAGGCCAGATTTGAATTGACAAAATGGTATTCCGGTTTGCCTTTTTCCATTTTTGAAAATTCCAGGATATTGTTTATCATCCGTTTTAACCGGTCAGTCTCATTAACAACGACTGATAAATATTCCTTTTGTACCTGATCTGATTTTACCCTTTTCATTAATAGCGATTCGGCGTACATACGAATTGAGGTCAGCGGTGTTTTTAATTCATGGGTTACATTAGAAATAAAATCAGACCTTAAACGGGCAAGATGGTTTTCCCTTCTTATATCTCTTAAAATCAATACCACTCCAAGAAACATTGCAACCAGAAGCAGTAAAGAGGCAATCCCGTAAATCAAACCTCGGCGTTTTATTATATCTTTTATCAGGTTTTCGTCATTAAGTTTTATTTCTATTAATCGCTCCGGGAAAATAGGATTTAGCTGGGAAGTATAAACAAGGTTGTCTCCTGTTGTAGTTGAGTTATTTACGGTTGGGAATCCGATTTTGTAATCAAAATCAAAACCGGATTGAAGGTCTATTTTTGAGATTGTATCAAACAGTTTCTTACGATTAATTAAAAAGCCTCGCGGATTTTCAAAATTCGTATTGATCAGAAAAAACTCCTGATTGGTACCTGAAAAAGAATTTACTAGCTTGAAATCATTCCCGGCTGTAAAATTATTGTTCTGAATTCCCTTCACCAAAATCTCTGAAAGCTCATTTCCGTATATAATGGTAAATTGAACTTGCTTCTTTATGCTTTCTATCAGCTTGTTAATATTTGCTGATCTCTCCCTGTTGCTAAAATTTTTATCCTTTAACCAGTCTGCAATAAGGTTTATTAATTCTTCGGTGTCATAATCCAGAGGGATTGATCCGACGTTCATAGTCTCAAGGTAAAACTCAACTACCTGTGAAGTCTTTTCAGAATTGTTCCTGTTTGCAGTTTTTAAAAGCTGTGGCAAAGCATAGTATGAATACGGCAGTCCGTTCTCATCTGTTACCGTTGAATAGTTTGAAATAATTAAACTGTAATATTCTATTGCATCTTTAAAATCATTTAGTTTTACTGAAGCCCTTCCCAGCGCATTTAATGCTTTGACTGAATCCTTGCCTCCTGTTGAATAACCAAGGCATGATAAATAATAACTCTTTGCTTTCCCAGGGTTTTTCTCAGCAAATTCTGCTTTTTCTCCTGCACCGAAAGCAGAAACAAACCTATTGGAGGCTTTTGTAATGGGAGGATTTTCAGGAATCCCGATGAAATTCGGATAAATGAATTGACTATTATTTTTCAGGATGAATGGTTGAATAATAAAATCATAATCTGCAGCTCTTTTTATCAGTGAGTCTTTTATTAATCCAGGCAGATTGATTCCATTTTTGAAGCCTGCAGTTACTTTGTCTATTTTGGTTTTTACTGCAGATAAAAACCTTGATGAAAGTTCCCTCTGTTCCTCTAGTATCTTTTTTTCAGTCAGCTCTTTCAGGTTTGAAATGTTATTGATGCTGAAATATGTCAAAACACTTCCTGAAAGTATAACTGCAAGAATAAAAATTATTGTAAGCCTTGATGCAGGTTTTAAACTATGGTTCATTCAAGTTTTACTGTATCATTTTTTTTGAGAAGCTTTCCAAGCGGTAAGAAGTTGCTGATCATCCAGAACTCCGCTTCACCGCCGATAGAGCTGGAAAAAACTATCTTCTTACCATCGGGCGACCAGCTGAAACCACTGTGTCTGGTGTCCTTCGGGAGGCCGGTTTGAAGCTCCTGAGGTTTGCCTCCATCAAGTGAAGTTATCCAGATTTTATTTTCGGCATTATGGGCGATCTTTGATCCGTCCGGGGAATAGGCCAGTTCACTGTCACTATCGTACTTTATATCTGCAACCAGTACTTCGGTTTGACCTCCTTTGACCGAAATCGTCTTAATAGCACCACCAGAGAAGAAAGTAATCCGCAAACCGTCGGGTGAATAAGTGATGGCGCCGTCTCCTACGCTATCCGTTTCGGAGCTGATTTGCCTGATCTCGCCGCCTTCCGCAGGGATAACATATACAGCATTAAAACCTTCATCCTTAGACTTCTCTTTCCAACTGGTAAACGCGATATATCGTCCGTCAGGGGACCAGCAAGGATAGTATTCGGCTGATTTATCGTTTGTCAACCGGATTGCAGGTCTGCCACCAAGCGGTATTGTCCATAAATCGACTCCTTCCTCGGGTTTGGACGGTTGCTGATAAGCGCTGATGACAATCCTTTTTCCGTCCGGTGAGACATTGAAACCACCACCTGGTACAATTGAAACAAGCTTTCGATCGGACTGTACAGGAATTTCGACAGGGTCACCACCAGCATCAGGGACATAGACAATAGAAACTTTAACATCTTCCTTGAAACCTCTGAAATAGATGCGATCTCCATTTTTTGACCATCTCGGATATAAGGGATATAGTATCTCAGGCGTTATCTGAACCGCCATGCCTCCCAAAGCCGGCACTGTGTAAATTGCAGCATGTTCCTCGGATTGAATAAATACACCGAGCTCGTCGTTTGGTGTCCATCCTGCGAGTATATTCCAGCTGCTTCGTGGAAGAGCAATTTTACCAGGTTCTCCCACGCCGGATGCGTCAGGTGACAGCGGGTAAACCCATATCTCCTTACTATCATTGTTACCTCCGGGCTCATAGTGGGCAGCAATGTACTTGCCATCAGGTGACCACAAAGGTCCTCTTAGCCGTCCATCCACAGCAGTTAACTTCAGCGGTGTTCCTCCGGCTACAGGGACTACCCACAGATCACCGTTAGGAGTTGAACGCTTTGTGTTCTCGGGCAAAGCATCTCGCTCAGTATAGCCCACATATGAGATGAACTTTCCGTCAGAAGAAAAAGATGGTAACCTGGCCGATCTTGAAGAGACTCTTTTGGATTTCCCTCCGGCTATCGGGATCGTATAGATAGATTTATTCATATTATATGGTGTTTCCGGTGGCATATCAGGGTCGACTGCCGAGAAAGCCAACGTCTGACCATCGGGTGACAGGCTAAGGCGATAGTCAAAGCCCTGGCCTACGCGTTTTGGTATTGGAACAACAAGAGGCTGTCCACCACCTACCGGAATGACATATGCATCATTGCCATCAACCCCTCCATTGACCGCGATCCATTTCCCGTCTGCTGACCAGGCTGTCAGACTTCCACCGTCCCATAAACCTGGTATCCTGGCGAGCCGGACGGGCTCACCGGCAATATCAGAGTTGATCTTACCATGAAGGGGTATGATCCACACCGCGTCTTCAGAGATGAAGGCCAACTTGTTCCCATCTGGTGATAAAACTCCATTTCCCGGTTTTGTCGGGATGTCGATCTTTGTGAATTTTGGGATAAGTGGAGCTTCCGATATTTTCTCAGCAATTTGTATCAACCTTGAAAGCCTTTCCCTGGCAATGGTAACCTCATTTTTTTGTGTAGGGAAGTTTGATACAAGACGTTGATATGCTTTTACAGCTTCATTTGTTCCAAGCTTTTCAAAGCACATACCGATATGTAACAGTGCTTTAGCACGGAGGGAGATACTTGCATTTGAATTGTCAGCAACCTGGTTATATAGATTGATTGCATCCTGCAGTGCGCCTTCTCCTTCCTCTTTCCCCAGTCCTTTCTGATATAATTGTTCGGGAGTCTGGGCTATTGAAGTATTAATGTTTCCAACAGCAAATAAGATGGCTAGAGTGATGGAAATCAAGATTGGTTTCATTTTGTGGTCCTCCTTTTAATTTTATTACAAATCTATGGCGACCAGAAATACCTGTTGTCACGAAAAGGTATAAGTTATGTAAAAATTGTGTCATGGCAAAAACAAAATCTCTGTATTTAAGTCTTGCTCGTTTCACTCGCCTTCCTGAGGTCTTAACGCTTCGCGCTGTCTTGAAGTCTTAAGATCTTGAATCGCGGAGCGATTCCACAATTTACTTCGCTATTTTCTTAACAATTTCCTTAAAATCAGCTTCCCAGAGGACCCCTTCAGGACGCACCTTTTCTTCCACATAAGTGTTGTATGAAAGCCATTTACCATCAGGCGACCAGTTTAAAAACATTTTATAATCATTAAGATTTTCAAAAGCTAAATGTGTAAATTCATTCTTTTCAATGGAATACATAAAAATTGATTCTTCATCCTCATTATAGGCAATAAAAGCAAGGTATTTTCCATCAGGGCTGTACCTGAGGCCGGAAGTATTTCCAATTGTCAGTTTATTTGGAATATCAATTTCTTTTTCTTTTTCCCCATTCATTGAGAGAATTATCAATTTATTGCCTGAAGGCACTGCTATGTTTTTACTGTCGGGTGACCAGATTGATCCATCTTCGCAACCGTTGTACATCACTTTGGAAATCCCCCCATTTGCCGGGATCGTATAAAGCATCCCGGTTTGTTTTGACGGAAATATATATGAAATCAATTTTCCGTCAGGAGACCAGTTAATCCATCGTTCCACTTCAGGAGTATCCGTTATTTTTACCGGATCCCCACCTTCCAGGGGTACAATCCAGATATCTCCTTCGTGGATCAAAGCCATTTTTTTCCCATCGGGAGACCATGAAGCAGTTACATTGAATGCGCCTCCGGCCCAGTCTTCAAAAATCAATTTGGGAGAGCCGACAGTTGTTGCATCCTGCATCGAAAACGGAATCACATACAGATCTCTTTTTCCGTTCTCCCTTTTCACTGTAAAAGCATACTTTGTAAAATCCTGTGAGAATCCAATTGCTTGCTGAATATCTATTTTTGCATCTGTTTTTACTTCCACAGAATTTCCACCTCCTAAAGGAATTATTTTATACTTAGGTTGCTCACTTTCATTTGGACTACAGGCTACCAGCATATTTTTGCTGTCAGGTAACCAGTGGGAACTATACACCTCATCAATTGCCAAAGGTGAAAAGGAAGGCCCACCGGAAACTGATACCACTTTTGATCCCCATTTATAATGATAGGAGGAACGATAAAAAAGTAGTTTTTCCATATTGGGTGAGAAACCGATAAAATTACCAACCTGTTCGGGGGAAGCAATCCTGATGTTTTTACTGGAATCCAGTGAATAAAAATTATCGGGTTCCTGGTGCAACCACTTACCATCCGGCGACAATTGCGGGCCTCCTGCATTTCTTAATATTATTTTTGATACACCGCCATTGGCCGGGATCAGCCAGAGTCCACGTTCTTTCAGGTAAGCAATGGTTTTCCCGTCAGGTGACCAGGCAGGGTAATGTTCTAATCCGGGGGAATCTGTAACAGGTAAAAGTTTCCTATCGGAAAGGGAAAGGGTCCAGATATCCTCGGTGATAGTTTTATCCATTCTGACAAATGCAATCTTTTCCCCGTCCGGTGACCAGCTCACAGGATGTTGATAATTGTAACCTCCGGAAAGCAGTTTTTCAGGCTTTCCGTTCGCACGACCGGTTTCAGGTGAAACAGGTACGATCCAGATAGCGCTGTCGGCAAAAAAAGCGGCTTTTTTCATTCCGGAGGCATATGTTGCCCGGAGTGCTTTCATATCGACTAGATCGAAAGGATCGCTTCCATTCAGAGGGACAACTTTATTCTCCAGAACTACAAACCGGCCATCCGGCGACAGGTGAATACCTCCGATGTCATTTATTACATCATTTTTCCCGACGAAAATTCTGATTTTAGTGTATTTGATTCCTGTTTCGGGGTCAACAATAGTTCTTTCATCAGGATAATCATTTATTATTTTTGAATAAACATCTGCTGCCTCGCTGAATTTATCGGCTTTCATTAAGTTTCTGGCAATAAGATTGAGTAACCGACCTTTAAGAGTGTGATTATTTGATTTCAGGAAGGCATCATTATAAATCGAGACAGCCATAAGATAATCATTCCAGATGTATTCTGCACCTTCAGCATTCTTTATTTGCTGTTGCAGAGAATTGTCATGGGTTACCACAGAAGTACTTACATTTTCTTCAAATCCAGTTTGGAAAAGCGGGAAAAGCGGCTCTGCATTTCTGTAAAGAAGGAATACAATTCCTGACAGTGAATCTTTTTCAAAAACTTCAATTAACAATTCTTTTATGACAGGGTAATCCTTTTGGCGGAATGAAGGGTAGTTAGCGAGATTTTTAAGCCTTTCCCCAATGTCCGCCAATTTCGTTTCAATTTTGCCTTTTATACTGGCTGCAATTTGCAATTGTTCATTTTCAATCTGTTTTTCCAGTCTGAATTTTTCATTGCGCAGGGCTATAATACCAAAAATACTGAGTGAAACTGAAGGAAGGAAAATGGTAATAAAAAAAAATACCAGCAGCTTTTTTTGTTGTTTCACTGCTATTTTCAGACCCTGGAACATATATACCCTCCGTGACAATTACATTAACAAAGTTACGCCCTCATTTAGCTGAAGTCAATTTTATTTTAATTCTTCCTGCATTTCTTTCACATTAAAAAATCCTGAAAATATATTAATGTTCACTACACTTCAGATATTGGTCAATATGGGTAACCTGTAAAAAACTTGACTCAGCTTGTCAGATATAGTAACTTAGCAATGAGTTTCTAAATCCATAAAGAATTATCTCATGAAAACCATCCGTTTTATTGCAGGAATACTCCTGGTTATTTCAGGGGTTTTGCACGTTATCTTGTACATTAAAACTTCTGATAATCCAGGAACCGTCGGCTTGCTGGTTTTTGGGATTATTTATGCCGCGATAGGCGTACTGCTTTTTACCCCGAAATTGTACCCTGTTTACCTCGGACTTATTATCCCATTTATAGGGATGACACTCTCCATGATTAAATTCGGAATTCCGGAGCTTATCTCGTTGCTGACCCTGTTCAAGGTAATAGGGGTAATAGTGATTGCCTTATGTGCTTACCTTTTACTGAAAAAACCAAAAACTGTTTAACCACGGAATAGAAGGGGAGTTTTACTTTTGGAGCACCGATTACAAATCGGCGCCAGCTATTTGCTTTGTGGTTAAATGATTTTATTCCTTAACGATTTTATACGAGTGCCTTTTTTCTTCACCGATCCTCATAAAATAGATACCGGAATTCAACCCGGAAATATTTACTGTTGAGTTTTCCGAATTCAGCCTCCCTGTCTTTACAATCTGCCCCGACAGGTTTATCAATATATAATCCGCCGGAAGAAGGTCCGTAAGGCTTTGTATTGTCACAAATTCACGGGCCGGGACAGGCGAAATAATAAAATTGTTTTCTGCATCGGGATGATGAACTGGAAGATTCAGGTAGTCTCCCAGGAAAGGGCTTAAATTCAGCAAGTGAATTTTTTGCGTGGTTTTAATAAACGGAGACATCGAAAAATATTCGTTTGTGATGAAGTATTTTATTCCATTTGTTGTTGCAATACCCTCTATCTGATGATAAGGCAGCAATACATCGATCTTTCTTTTATTTCCGCTGAAAAAATCGGAACCATTAAAATCATAGAGAAGATAAATAAAAGGCTTCAATCTATCACTGTAGCCTGATAGTACAATGATCCTTTCCTCTTCGAGATAAACGGCACCGGTTATCAATCCGTTGACATTAAAGGACGATCTTGGTTTTGCCACATAATTGCCCGGAGTTTTCGGCAGTGAATAGACACTCGTACCATTGCTTACCCATTGCTTTGTAAACAGGTAAATACTGTCCTTTGAAACAATGAATGCCTCGCAGTCAAAGTCATTATTATTGTCATTGGGAGTAAAATCAGTCTGGTCAGAATAAGTGAAACAGACTGAATCAAACACGGCGGAATTATTCAGAATCGAATTTTTCCCTGCCCTGTATATTTTCAGGTCAGCGCGGATACCTGAATTGTTGCCGATATCACCAATATAAATGTAGTCCTCATCCTGTGAGATCTCTTCCCAGTCGGTATTAGTAATCCTGCTCAGGGGATAGGACTGGACTATTCTCCCATATAAAGTATCGAGCGCATAAATGTTGGTATCACTGTTGTCGTTATGTGTCCAGAACTGATTTTCCCAGAAGATGAGTCCTGATGTTTCGGAAAGAATTCCATCAAGGCTCAGGCTCGCCAGCGCTTCGATATTGGCCGGACTATATCCACAGGTTCCGTCATTAATTGTTGCGAACTGATCGTAATTAATTGCCAGGCGGTCGGTACAGCCATATTTTTGGCCTTCAGCATGGCCAGCAATCAGCATGAAAAAGATCATTAATATAAAGTACCGGAAATACATTAGTACTAACCTCTTTTTGTATAAGCCGTTTTAATGTTGTTCAAGTTTAAAGATAAGAATAAAAAGTATATTTTACAGTTACACAGAGATCCATAGAGTAACCTCAGAATTCCACTGAGAAAAAATCTGCATTGATCTGCGTTATCTTCGGGAAAATAAAATTCTTTTTGTTCCCGCTGACCACGCTGATTTTCGCAGAAAACTCCGTGTACCTACGCGAAACTCCGTATCACTTCATGGGTAATGTTTAAAAAACTATATTTGAATACTATTTAACTATGAATAACACACCGATTGAAAACCACGGTAAGCAAATCAAGCGCCCTGATGGAATTTCTGTCAGAACAGTATCCCGATTCGCCAAGGACCAGGATAAAGAAGCTTTTGAAGGAAGGCACTATCCGGGTAAACGATAAGCCAGTCACTCTCTATTCATATCCACTAAAGCCGGGAGACATTGTCGAGGTCAATAAGCTTGCAGGCAACGCGGCAAGGGCGGGACTCCCTTTCCCTGTTCTATATGAAGATCAGTTTGTGATAGTTATAGATAAACCGCCTGGCAAACCCACCTCAAGCACTGATGGCAGCCTCAGTATTCAGGAGATCATTTCGGAGTTTCTGAAAAGGCAAAGCAAGGGAAAATTCAGGGCACATGTTGTTCACCGTCTCGACAAAGAGGTTTCGGGTGTTCTCCTGTTTGCCAAGACGAATGAAACTATGGAGATTATCAAGGAAAACTGGCAGGCTACCGAAAAGCATTACTATGCACTTGTGGAAGGAATTCCCGAAAAGGAAGAGGATACGATCAGAAGCTGGCTTATTGAAGATGGATCGCAGAAAGTACATTCCACCAAAAATACAGCCAACGCCAAGCTCTCCGTAACAAATTATAAAGTAATAAGACTAATAAAGGATCACGCACTCCTTGATGTCAAAACGGATACAGGCCGGAAAAACCAGATAAGGGTGCATCTTGCCGATATTGGTTGTCCCATTATCGGAGACAGGAAATATGGTGCTTCTGATGAATTCAAGCGAAGGGTCAGGCTGCACGCATATTCACTGGCGTTCCCTCATCCTGCAGATGGCAGGATCATAACCGTAAAATCCCCGATGCCGGAAGGATTCCTATCCCTCAAAATGAAGGATGAAAACTACAAATAAGGCGGCAAACCACTAACCACTCTAACTTATTTGCTTAATAGAATAAGTTTTTTACCCATTTCTTTTGTTCAAAATCCATGTTACTTTCTTTTCTTTCTTTGTTCGTCTGAAATCAATGTTACTTTCTTTGTCTTGAAA
>Ga0207931_1000835_pt1 | contig 10828 bp, 7 predicted proteins | sample NGESurdeep092012_2_FD_184478 | JGI IMG/M metagenome (GOLD analysis project Ga0207931, IMG submission 184478) | Arctic peat soil microbial communities from Barrow, Alaska - NGEE Surface sample 415-1 deep-092012 (SPAdes) | ecosystem: Environmental > Terrestrial > Soil > Wetlands > Peat ...
CGTGATCGCCGCCGTCAGCGTCGTCTTACCATGGTCAATGTGACCCATGGTCCCTACGTTCATGTGCGGTTTATTCCGCTCATACTTCTGCTTCGCCATGGAACATCTCTCCTTATAGAGTGTACAAAAGAACTATGAATTTAGGATTTCACGTGCTACAGCTTCCGGAACAGGTGCATAATGGTCAAATTCCATCGTAAATACGCCACGGCCCTGGGTAGTAGAGCGCAATTCGGTTGCATACCCGAACATTTCGCCAAGCGGCGCAATCGCATTGATTGCCTGGGCATTACCCGGTCGCATTTCCATGCCCCGGATGGTTGCCCGGCGTCCATTCAAGCCACCGATGATATCTCCTAGGAACTCCTCAGGTGCAACTGCTTCCACTTTCATGATGGGTTCCAGCAGGACAGGCCCACCCTTCTGGACACCTTCCTTGAAGGCAAAGGTGGCTGCCATCTTGAAAGCCATCTCATTCGAGTCAACTTCATGGAACGAGCCATCGAAGAGGGTCACCTTGATATCAACGACCGGGTACCCGGCCAGCACACCGCTTTCGGCAGCTTCCTTGATGCCTTTTTCCACAGCTGGAATGAATTCACGCGGGATGGCACCACCAATAATCTTGTTCTCAAAGATCATGCCACTGCCGCGGTCACCCGGTTCCAGGGCAATGACCACATGCCCATACTGGCCGTGGCCACCCGTCTGTTTGACGTATTTGTAATTCACCTTCTCCACCGGACGCGTGATCGATTCCCGATATGCCACCCGCGGTTTGCCAACATTGGCTTGTACATGGAATTCACGCCGCATGCGGTCTACAATCACATCCAGGTGCAATTCACCCATCCCGGAGATAATGGTCTGTCCGGTGTTCTCGTCCGTGCGAACCCGGAAGGTCGGGTCTTCCTCGGAGAGTTTGCGCAGGGCTTCGCCCATTCTGGACTGGTCGGCGGTCGTTTTAGGCTCGATAGAGATAAATATGACCGGGTCCGGAAAAGTGATGTTTTCAAGCATCACAAGTTTATTCTCGCAAAGGGTATCACCGGTAAAAGTATCTTTAAAACCCAGCACTGCAGCGATATCCCCAGCGCGTACTTCGGTGACATCCTCACGGTGATCGGCGTACATGCGTAACAGTCGACCGATCCGCTCACGCTTCCCTTTGGTCGAGTTTGTGACCATTTGGCCCTGGCTCAATATCCCGGAATAGACCCGGAAATACGCCAGACGTCCAACATAAGGATCAGTGACAATTTTAAAGACCAGGGCGCTCAAAGGCGCATCATCACGTGCGGGCAATTCAATTATTTCATCCGTGCGAGGGTCCGTTCCGTGTATGGCGGGGACATCCAGAGGGGATGGAAGATAGTCAATGACTGCATCCAAAACCAACTGAACGCCCTTGTTGCGCAACGAACTCCCACAGAAAACCGGGGAGGCTTTCCCTTCCAATACCGCCTGCCGAAGAGCGGTTTTTAACTCATCAACACTTATATCTTTGCCTTCCAGATATTTGACCGTCAGGTGGTCATCACATTCGGCTATACGCTCCACCATCGCATGGTGGCTTTCTTCGGCTTCCTTCTTCAAATCCGCAGGAATTTCCGCCTCACGCGGTTCCCTTCCCAGTTCATCATCCCAGAAGACAGCTTTCATTGTCATCAGGTCAATGATACCGAGAAAGGATGATTCCATGCCAATTGGCATCTGCATTGCGATGGGATTGGCACCCAAGCGCAGCTTGATGCTTTCAATCGTTCGATCATAAGAGGCACCGGTGCGATCCAATTTGTTCGCAAAACAAATCCGCGGTACCTTATATCGGTCAGCCTGACGCCATACTGTCTCACTCTGCGGTTCCACACCCTGGACGGCATCAAAAACCACAATACCACCGTCAAGCACACGCAATGAGCGTTGGACTTCTGCCGTGAAGTCGATATGGCCGGGCGTATCAATAATATTTACTTGATAACCCTTCCACTCAGCTGTCACAGCCGCAGACACAATGGTAATGCCCCGCTCACGTTCCTGCTCCATCCAGTCGGTGACGGTTGTGCCGTCATCGACGGAGCCAAGGCGATGGGTCTTGCCCGTGTAGAACAGGATACGCTCTGTGGTGGTCGTTTTACCGGCATCAATATGGGCGATGATGCCGATATTCCGATACCGTTCGAGCGGGAAGGCACGTGCCATGCTTAATATCCTAACTTGATAAGGTTCCAGGTGGTAATTTACATGCGGTAATGGGAGAAGGCGCGGTTGGCCTCAGCCATTTTATGGGTTTCTTCGCGCTTGCGAATGGAAGCGCCTTCATTCTTAAAAGCATCCATAAGTTCGTCCGCCAATTTCTGGGCGAACGATTTTCCCGAGCGAGCGTTGGCTGCATCGAGCACCCAGCGGATGGCCAGGGTGGCCCGGCGTGCTGGCGGGACTTCCATCGGGACCTGGTAAGTGGCACCACCCACGCGGCGGGGCCGGACTTCCATGCCAGGCGCAACATTCCGCATGGCGGTATCAAAGATCTCCACTGGGTCTTTTCCACCGCTGCGCTCGCGGATAATATCCAAGGTATCATACATCACTCTCGTCGCCGTACTTTTCTTGCCACGGTGAAGCATGTGATGGATCATTGTCTGGATTGTGGTACTTTTATAGCGGATATCCGGGAGGATCTCACGCTTTTCTGGCTTTGCACGACGCATAGGTTTACTCCATCAAACAAAATAACTAGGTGGTAGTTTCTTTAGGACGCTTCGAACCGTATTTGGAACGGCTCTGTTTCCGGTTATTGACACCCGTTGTATCCAGTGAACCACGCACGATATGATAGCGCACACCTGGCAGATCCTTCACACGACCACCGCGTACCAGTACAACCGAGTGTTCCTGTAACTGGTGACCTTCACCCGGAATGTAAGCGGTGACTTCGAGCCCATTGGTCAAGCGTACGCGGGCAATCTTCCGCAGCGCTGAATTCGGCTTCTTGGGGGTCGTAGTGCGGACGACGGTGCATACACCACGCTTTTGCGGTGCACCTTTTGCCTGGCGCACACGGCGCTGTTTCTTTGTGTTGAGTGTATACATTAACGCCGGGGCCTTGCTCTTAACTTTCTTTGACTGGCGTCCTTTGCGGATCAATTGATTAGTTGTGGGCACGTTCGCCTCCGAATTATTTCCATGCAAAAAAACTAGGTTTTGTCAATAAGTGAGGCCATCAACAATGTTACAGATGGCCTCACTCGTACGAACTACGTAGTGGGCAGCGCGATGCAACCGCCCTGATAGGCAACGAAGGGCAATTCTATCACGATGGATAGAAGCCCGTCAAGGCAATTGGCTATAATTCTCCGCCTTTAGGACCTTTCAGCAAGTCCTCGCCAAGATCAATCAGACCAGTTGTGTATTTGGGTGGATGGACTTTTTCTTCATCCTTGCCAAATTTTATGATCTCGCCGGTATCAGTAACAGCCTCAACAGCCAAACCCAAGGACTGTAATTCTTTAACAAGTACGCGGAAGGATGCCGGTATACTCGGCTCTTCGATCTGCTCACCCTTTACAATGGCCTCATAGGTATTAACCCGGCCTTGCACATCATCTGACTTGACCGTCAACATTTCTTGGAGAGTATAAGCTGCCCCATAGGCTTCAAGCGCCCATACTTCCATTTCGCCAAAGCGCTGACCGCCGAATTGAGCTTTACCGCCCAGAGGCTGTTGAGTCACCAGGCTGTAAGGACCTGTGGAACGAGCATGGACCTTATCCTCGACCAGGTGGTGTAATTTGAGCATGCTCATCACACCGACAGTAACAGGTTGGTCATAGGGTTCACCCGTTTTGCCATCCCGCAAAACCTGTTTTCCCAGGGTCGGAGCTGGAACTCCCCATTCCATAGTGACTTTTTGTATCATTTCTGCCAACTTTTCATCCCGGACATCATCGTGACCAAAGGTATGCAGCCAGAGTTTTAAACAGGCTCGGACGGCATTCTGATCACATGTCTGCCTTTGGGATGGCGCTGGTATTTTATCTGTGAAGATGGTTCCCGGGTCATAGCCATGGTCCCGCAGCCATTCAGTAACAGTTGCATGGCGGGCATAATCGACTTCATTCAAACGATAAATATCATAACCGCGTTCGCCCAGCCATTGCTCCAGATAAAGACGACAGACTTCGTCGTCGTCTTCGATCATCTCCGGGCTATATTCCTGTTCTTTGATCCAGTTCCAGGCGATCTCTGATGTTTCTTCCCATGCATAATCCACCATCCAAGCACGGGCCAGTTCGGCTTCGATTTCTTCCTCAGTTGCACCGTCAAAGACCGGGGTAATCGCCCTAAAGCCCAATTTCTGAGCCGCCCATCCTAAATGGACTTCCAAGACCTGGCCAAGGTTCATACGGCCAGGGACGCCAGTCGGATTCAAAACGATATCCACAGGTGTACCATCATCCAGGAACGGCATATCCTCTGCGCGGACAACGCGGGAGACAACCCCCTTATTCCCATGGCGACCTGCCATCTTATCACCTGCGGTGATCTTTCGGCGTTGAGCCACAGAAACACGAACCATCCTGTCCACTCCCGCAGAAAGATCTGCATCGTCTGCGCGTGTGAACTCTTTGACATCTACAACTTTGCCGCGTTCGCCATGCGGCATTCGCAGGGAGGTATCCTTTACATCCCGTGATTTCTCTCCAAAGATAGCCCGCAGAAGACGCTCTTCAGGGGTCAGTTCCTTCTCACCCTTGGGAGTGATCTTGCCAACCAGAATATCGTTGGGTCCTACTTCCGCGCCGACGCGAATGATGCCATTCTCGTCGAGATCTTTAATGGCCTCTTCACCGACATTTGGAATGTCGCGGGTGATCTCCTCGGGTCCGAGTTTCGTGTCACGGGCTTCAACCTCATATTTTTCAATGTGAATTGAAGTGAACCGATCATCCTGGACAAGTCGCTCAGAGATGACAATGGCGTCTTCATAATTGGCACCTTCCCACGACATGAATGCCACTGTGACATTCTGTCCAAGGCCTAATTTACCTCCTTCAGTCGAGGAAGAATCAGCTATGATATCACCAGTGTGAATTACTTGTCCTTTAATAACTGCAGGACGTTGGTCAATACATGTGGACTGATTTGAACGCTGGTACTTTCGTAAATTATAGGTATGGGTGGAACCATTCTTCTCTTTAACAGCAATGAAGGAGCCAGTTACCGAAATCACATCCCCGTCTGCCTCTGCTACGATTACCTGGCCTGAATCCAGTGCGGCATAGGGTTCCATGCCAGTGGAGACGATCGGTATTTCCGGCCGCACCAATGGAACAGCCTGAGCCATCATGTTCGAACCCATCAGAGCCCGGTTGGCATCATCATGTTCCAGAAAAGGAATAAGCGCGGCGCTGATACCGACCACTTGGTTTGGTGCCACATCCATATAATCCAGGTTCTCAGGCGCGGTGAAAATGAAACCGGAATGGTATCGGCATGAAATGCGGGTGTTCTCAAATTCACGCTGTTCAGTGAGGACTGCATTCGCCTGAGCAATAACATACTTGTCTTCAGCATCCGCAGATAGGTATTCAAATTCGTCCGAGACGAACGGCGCAATGGCAATATCCCGTTTCCCCTTAGCGATCGTTTTGAGCATCTTGGAAGTTATCCGCTCACCTGCTTTGATCAATACTTCCCCACTCTTCGGGTCGGAGTAATCTTCGCGTAAAGTACGGCCTTCAAGTGCCGGGTCATTGAATGTCATCTGTTTAATCACGCGACGATAGGGTGTTTCAATGAAACCATATTCATTGACCCGTGCAAAGGATGCCAGACGGCCGATTAAACCGATGTTTGGACCTTCCGGTGTTTCGATCGGGCAGATACGGCCGTAGTGGGAGTGGTGAACATCGCGCACATCAAACCCGGCACGCTCACGCCGCAGGCCACCTGGGCCCAAAGCTGAGAGGGTTCGTTTGTGACGTAACTCGGCCAGGGGGTTGGTCTGGTCCATGAATTGTGATAATTGGCTTGATCCAAAGAACTCACGTAGGGCAGCCACCACTGGCCGAATATTGACCAATGTGACCGGTGAGATCTGTTCCTGGTCGCGAATTGACATGCGCTCTTTGATAACGCGCTCCATCCTACGTAAGCCGATCCGCAATTTGTTCTGGATTAGTTCCCCAACGGTCTTGACACGGCGATTGCCCAGGTGGTCAATATCATCAGCTGGTTCAATACCGTTGTTGATAAGGATCATCCGCCTTAACAATCGTATAACATCAGCTTTGGTCACTGTCCGATGTGGGATGGGGATATTCAGGTCAAGTTTCTGGTTCAGCTTATAACGACCGACGCGTTCAAGATCATAGTGGCGCTGGTCAAACAATTGTTCTTCGAGGAATGCGCGGGCGTTATCCAGTGTGGCAGGATCGCCTGGGCGCATACGCTTGAAGAACTCGATAAGTGCTGCCTCGGCGATTGTTATGCCACCAGAGAGATCCCATTCAGGCTCCTGGCGTAGTGTGGATGCAATAAACATCCGTTCTGGGTTAGTATCAACCTCTTTGAAGAGACTTATCAGTTCATCATCCGTACCAGAGGTCAGGATGGGGTCACCGGTATTTCCATCTTTCACAGTAGATAAGGCTCGCAGAAAAACAGTGATCGGTACAGTGCGCTTGCGGTTGAACTTTAGAATTATGTAATCGCTCTTGCGTGTCTCAAACTCCATCCAAGCCCCCCGGTCTGGAATAAGTTTAGCCATGGCCAGCGGGCGACCAGTTGAACGGTCTGTGGGTGCTTCAAAATAGACACCAGGCGAGCGGATCAATTGTGATACGACCACGCGCTCGGTACCGTTTATAATGAAAGTCCCCTTATCCGTCATTTCTGGAAAGTCACCAAGGAAAATGTCCTGCTTGATCGGTTCAGGGACGTCCGCTCCTGCCAGCAAAACGGACACGTAGAGTGGGCTGGCATAAGTCAGGTCCCGCTCAACACATTCTTCAATATTATGCTTCGGGTCGCCAAACCAATACTTCAGACCCCATTGTTTTGATTCGGGTCCGCGACTGGGGAAAAAAAGTTTCATTCCCTTGTTGTAGGATTCAATTGGCGAAATTTCGTGGAAGAGATCCCCTAAACCTTCAGCTTTAAGCCGCTTGAACGAGTCTAGTTGGATTTCAATAAGGTTAGGGAGTTTAAGCGTAACCGGGATACGCGCGTAATTCTTCTCGGGTAAAACAGAATCCATAGATTTCTCCTGATTGTGGTACCCTGGGCGGAAAGGAAATGTTCCAGCGCGACCCCCACCAAGGGAATTAGCCGCGAACATGCAAAGGTTCATTATAATAACTAAACAATACAAAGTCAAGTATATTTAGGTTCATTTAGGTTCATTTTTGTTCAATTTGCTAGCATCCTGCGAAATCGTTGACAAAAATGCTCCCCCATAGTAATATCTAGCCCTCTTGGCGAGGTAGCTCAACGGCAGAGCAAGGGCATCATAATCCCTAGGTTGTGAGTTCAAATCTCACCTTCGCCACTCAGTTTTCCGCGATCACTATATGAGACTTGCATCAGGAAGTGATCATTCCCTGTAAACCTGCCTAAGGCAGTTTTTTTGTATGTCCGCATAAACAACTTGCTCATCCTGGTGATTTCTGCTAGTTTATTCAAAATACTCCTGGAAAATGCCATGCATATCTATCCCGTCAAAACCAAGAAGGAGCTTGCCAGTTTCATCAACCTCCCCTACCAGCTTTATAAAAATGACCCGGTCTGGATCCCACCATTGCATGATGAGCAGCGTGGACAGTTCGACCCCAGACGCAATCCGCTGCTCGATCATTGTGAATGGCAGCTCTTCTTATTGGAAGATAACGGTAAATTCATTGGCCGTATTGCTGCGTTCATCGATGTATTAGCCGTGGAATTCTGGAGGGAACGCATCGGTTTATTTGGTTACTTCGAGTGCCCCTCAAACCCGGTAGCTGCGCAGGTATTACTGGAGGCTGCGCGTGGATGGCTTAAGTCACAGGATTGCACATCCATGCGTGGACCATGGAGTTTCGTCTCACAAGAGTGGGGACTGGTTGTGGAGGGGTTCGAGCCTTCACCAGTTGTCATGGCTCCATACAATCCGCGTTATTATGAAAAACTCCTGATTGGCTTCGGGTTGGAAAAGGTAAAGGACTTGCTGTGCTGGTACATCTCAGCTGCGGAGACATATAAAATCCCTACTAGGATCATTTCCTTGACGGATGCAGTCCAGAAGCGTTATAACGTCCATATCCGCCAATTGGATATGAAACGCTATGATGAGGAAGTCAAGATCATAATCGAACTAGCCAACTCGACCATCATTGACAATTGGGGCTATTCACCAGTCACCGAAGCTGAAGTCATGGCAATGGCGCGGGATATGAAGCCGGTACTCCAGCCAAAAGGAGTTCTCTTCGCTGAAGATGCCACCGGGAAACCAATTGGCTTCGCCATCACTCTTCCTGATGTGAACACATTACTCAAGGGTTTGAACGGGCACCTCTTCCCGTTGGGTTTCATTAAAATGCTAACTGGTATCCCGCGCCTGCGCCGGTACCGCATGTTCGCTCTTGGTGTTATTCCAGAATACCAGGGCAAAGCTATCGATAGTCTGCTATACCGCGCCATGAATGATACGCTTTATTCTCCCGATCTCTGGATGGAAATTAATTATGTGTTGGAAGATAACTGGCCTATGGTCAATGCCATTAAAAAACTGGGAGCCACTCCTCTTCGTAGATATCGGGTTTTTGAAATGAAAATCTAGCAACCCGGAAAATCCTCACATTCCAAGTGGAGTGATTTTCCCATCAAATTATCCAAAATCGCTCAATCTCATCCATCCTGACCTTTCTGAGTAAGTCTGTGTTTTTTTCCATAGACTTCTTAGAAAATTGAGGTTCTTTCCGACATGTTATAATCTTTCAAGAGAGGGTATCATCTTCCTTTTGAACCGTCTCATCCTTCGAAAGTGAGAATAATGACCGCACGGAAAAAGGGCATAATCTCCTTAACGGACCGAATTGCCATCCTTTTCGATGAACTGGAGATGGCGATAAAATGGGATCGACCCTGCATTTTATTTGCGGTTTATCAATCTGAATACATCAAGGAAGAGGTACAATCCGTATTACGACATTCTCTAATAAAACAAGGGAATGACGTGCTGAAGTATACAGTGGACAAGACTCATTACGATGTCGCCATTGATCTGCGCGACCAGGCTGGGCGGAATCAGTCTGTATTCTTCATCAGCGGATTGCGCTGGGGAGGGGGTAAGGGATGTTCAAGGGCATACCATGCCCTGAATATGCATAGAGAATACCTTGTGGAGGAAAAAATCAGATCGATTTTTTGGCTTACAAAAAAAGAGGCCAGACTCCTGCCACGGTATGCTCCTGATTTTTGGGCCTTCCGTTACAATGTGATTGAATTCTTGGATTACCCATCCAAACCCATGGGGAAAACATCTGACACTCCAGGTGTGGATTATCAGCAAACAATTGAAAGAATCCTGGCCAAGCTTTCAAAGAATCCCCATGATGTGGTTCTGCATAATAAAATAGCCAACTTATATAATAAACTGGGATTTTTCGAAGATGCTCTTGCCCATTATTACAGAATCTTGCGGATTTCCCCGAAGGATATAAATATCTGGCTTGATATCGCTGAAGTTTATAAAAAAATGGATCACGCTGATAATACGGCTCGCATCTTAAAAAAAGTATCCCGACTGGAGGAAATTGATATAGCGATATTGGGGAAAAAAGGAACAACTCAACCTGATAAAAAAAGGCTTTAATAAAAACCGTATCAAGGTTACAATGACCTTAATCTCGTAAACTACTTTCCGGCATGTTAATTTTTATTTGTTCTATGAACTCTGAAACCACAGGATAATCCAAATTGAACATGGTATTTCTGCTGTACCTGGTAAAGACTGCTGTAATCATTACAACCCTTATCGTTGGTTTTGTATTACTCCTTTTACGCAATAAAGCAGTAAGCGGTTCTTCAAGTATCCTTGCCTATGCGGCTTGCCTGGTCATGGCTACATTTTTTTATGTATTATCCCAGCAGAACTTTATTCACAATCAAACCTACTTGGACATTTTAAAGGCGCTATCTTACTGTTTAATTTTCCTTCTACCTGTTATCGTCTTTACCTTTGGACTTGAATATAAAAGTCACCGGCATTGGCTTTCCCTTCCAATTCTTGCTCTTCTGGGTTTTTTCCCTCTTCTAACACAATTATTTCTGCATCTGGGGTACGGATCGATCGCGCTGTATGCCGAGACCACCAAAACAGGCATAATATATATATCATCGCTGAGTGCCTGGGGATGGTTAAATCTTGTCTTGGCGATTGGTATCTTGGCGGCCGGGTTGGTGATTTTGATTATTCCATATAATATCCTTAATGTGACACCGTACAAAAAACAACCGATGAGGTTTTTTACAGGATCCATTATCCTTGCCATCGTTATTAATTTGTTTGGTTTTAGCAGTTTGATACCAATTCCTAATCTTGATCTAATGTTGATTGGATTCTCCCTGATTGGCATATCATTTATCTATTACACTGTTATTTATCATCCCGAGGAGATCAGCCTCATCTCCCGAGATGAGATTTTTCTTGGACTTGGGGATGGCGTGATTGTCTTGAATGGACGGGAAAATATCATAGACATGAACTCTGCTGCGGAACAAATAATAGGCACCTCGATCCGCGAGGCGTACGATAAACCCGTTAATCAAATCGTCAGCAATTGGAGTG
>Ga0207931_1000841_pt1 | contig 10789 bp, 10 predicted proteins | sample NGESurdeep092012_2_FD_184478 | JGI IMG/M metagenome (GOLD analysis project Ga0207931, IMG submission 184478) | Arctic peat soil microbial communities from Barrow, Alaska - NGEE Surface sample 415-1 deep-092012 (SPAdes) | ecosystem: Environmental > Terrestrial > Soil > Wetlands > Peat ...
GGCGCTCCGGGGTGCGTCAACGGTAAGGGTAATCTCCTGGGCGGCAAGAGTGAGTGCCGTCAGCAGATAAACCATAGTAAGCATTAAGCTTTTCATCGCCGCCAAAATTACCAATTTTTAATAACCCTTACCTTGACCCTTGCAGCCTTGTCTTTCTGCACTTTTTCCTGTGTATCTTTCTCATTTGCAGCCAGAGCATCCAGCAGACGCTTTGCATCTTCGCGACTTATAGCAGGCTGTTGCTGATCCTGCCCCTGCTGCTTTTGCTGATCCTGCTGCTGCTGATTTTGCTGATCATCGTTCTGTTTCTGGTTATCCTTGTTCTCATCCTTCTTGTTTTCGTCCTGCTTCTGGTCTTTCTTCTGTTCCTGTTTCTGCTGTTGTTCCTGTTTCTTCAGCTGATCCTGAGCGTAAGCAAGGTTGTATTTTGCCTCAACATTACCGGGATCAAGCTTCAGTGAATTAATATAAGCCTTTATGCTTTCCTCAAACTTCTGATCTTTCAATAACGAATTCCCGAGGTTATAGAAACTTTGTGCCTGCTTCATCGAATCTGCCTCACTGCCTTTCGATGTACTCATAAATTCATTTGCAGCCTCGCTGAACCTGCCCTGTTTGTAAAGTGCATCGCCAAGGTTAAAACCGGAATCGTATGTCGATCTCTCCTGTGCCTGTGCCCGGCGGTACATGCCTTCGCTCCCAGGGAACTCGCTCTTTTTGTATAACCTGTTTCCCTTTCTTATGTACTCTTTCTCCTGCTGTCCCAGCAAAGTGGAATGCATCATTAACAGGCATGCTGCCGCAATAATTATTTTATTTACGCTCAATACTGTCATGACCGATGATTTTTAGCCTGTGCTTCAATTATTCCCAATCGTCTCAGTATATGGTTTTTACGATCAGTCAGCAAGACATCTATAGCCAGCAGTATAAACATTATTGCAGCCGGTACCAGGAACTGATCATTATATTCAGTGTACATGACGGTGTCGGCTTCCGACTTCTTCATGCGGCCTATATCATTATAGATCTCATTGAGACCCAGGCTGGTATTGTTTGCTCTTACATACCTTCCTCCGGTAACTGAAGCTATCTCCTGCAATCCCTTCTCATCGAGTTTTGATATCACGGTATTTCCATTCCCGTCTTTCAGATAATCACTTCCGCCGCCGGCTTTCAAAGGAATTGGTGATCCGTCAGGTGAACCGATACCTATGGTATGTATTACAATTCCTTTTCCGGCAGCAGCCCTGGCAGCTTCAACGGCATCGTCCTCATGGTTTTCACCGTCAGTGATTATTATCAGCGCCCTGCTTTTATCGCTTTCAGGTGAGAATGATCTGATACCAAGGTTAATAGCCGCTCCGATAGCTGTACCCTGTTTTGAAATGGCATCTGGTCCTGCAGATTCCAGAAACATCTTTGCAGAGAGATAGTCATTGGTGACTGGTATCTGTGTATAAGCATCACCTGCGAAAAGAATAAGTCCAATCCTGTCATCCCTCAGCTGGTCGACGAGCTGTGCTATTGCCTGTTTGGCCCTTTCCAGTCTTGAAGGAGTGATATCTGCCGCCAGCATTGAGTTGCTAACATCAAGGGCTATTATGACCTCCACGCCCTCACGTTTGACCTGCTCCAGCCTCGAGCCGAACTGCGGTCTGGCGACCGTAAGCACTGCGAAGACCAATGCCAGCAATCTTAAGAAGAACTTGACCGACATCCTGCCTGGTGAATAGTCCGGCGACAGTCTCTTCACAAGGTCAGGTTCGCCAAAGCGCTTCCGAGCAATTCCCCTTCTCCTGTTACCCATGATCCATATTAAAATGAGCACCGGTACCAGGAGGAGCAGGTAGAGCATATCAGGCTGTGCAAATCTGAACGTATCCATCGCTACACTATGACAAGTTTCTCATAAACAGATACCTGAGAAGCAGCTCAAGGCTAAGTAATATGGCTGCTGCCAGAGCCCATGGCATGAATACTTCCTCACGCTTGCTGTGTTCTCTTGTTTCTATTTTTGACTTTTCGAGTTTATCTATTTCATTGTATACCTTCTCCAGGCTTGTATTGTCGACAGCCCTGAAATACTGCCCGCCAGTGAGGTCAGCAATCTTTCTGAGGAGTGCCTCGTCAATCTCAACCTGCATTTTCTGGTACTGAATGCCGAAAGGGGTCTGTACGGGATAATCTGCATATCCCATACTTCCTACACCGATGGTATATACCCTGATGCCAAATGTCTTTGCTATCTCAGCTGCAGTTACAGGGTCGATAGACCCCCTGTTGTTAACTCCGTCAGTCAGCAGGATTATCACCTTGCTTATGGCATCAGAATCTTTTATCCTGTTGATGGCCGTTGCCAGGCCCACTCCGATTGCCGTACCGTCTTCGATGATGCCGCTTTTCACCTCCCTGAGGAGATTGATCAGCACTGCATGATCAGTCGTCAGCGGGCACTCTGTGAAGCTCTCACCGCTGAAGACTGTCAGTCCGATGCGGTCATAAGGCCTTCCGCTGATAAACTCAGTTGCGACATTCTTGGAGGCTTCAAGCCTGTCAGGACTGAAGTCCCGCGCAAGCATGCTGCCTGAGACATCAAGAGCCATTACTATATCTATTCCCTCGGTGGTTGAGCTCTGCCATTTGTCAACGTTCTGTGGGCGTGCAATCACTATAATTACAAGAGCAATCACCGCTAGCCTCATAGCAAAAAGCAGATGACGGAGCCAGTGACGGAAGGTCTTCCTGCCACCCTGTAAAAAACTGGCCGTGGAGAGCTTTATGGCAGCATGGGACTTGCCCTGGCGATAAATATAGTACGCCAGGAGGAGAGGTATAATAAGGAGGAACCAGAGGAACCATCCGTTCTCGAAGACGATGTTATGCATCCTTCCCTCCTTTCCCGTTGCTGTTCTGTGCAGCAGCCACTTCCGGCTCACGTGTCAGATCTACAAACCTTATAGCGTCTCCAATTGACTTCTCATGTATCTCGCTCTGCGGCACATATTTGGCAAACTTCACCATATCTGAAAGCGACAGAAGCTCCCTTACCAGTGACATCTCGTCATGGGTAGTCACGGCTGCCTTCTGAAGCATCCGTACAGTCTCGTCCGTAGTCATCTCCGGAGACATTATACCATACCGGTTATCAATATACCTTCGTAAAATGTCTGACAGCCTCGAGTAAAATTCCTTCACCTCTCCCTTCTGCCAGACCTCTTCCTCTCTGAGGCGGTTCAATTCGCGAAGTGCGATAATATGCGCCGGCTCGCGCGGGACCGGAGGCCTGATAAATCTCTTCAGGGGATTTCTTGGCAGGAACCTTGCCAGCAGGTATATGACTGCTGCTGCTATTAAAGCTATTACAAGCCACGGAAGGATATCCCTGAAAGTCAATGGTGCAGTGCGGGGAGGCACTATGTCATAAATGACATCTGTCGTGTCCTTCGGAGTAACGTCAGGACGCGCCACTTGCAGGTATGAGTAATCTGAATAATATCTTCTTATGCTATCACCTGAAAGGAACTCCGCATAGAACGGGGGTATTGAATATGTGCCTGAATCAAACGAAGTAATAAGGTATCTGTCCGTCACAGTCAGATTCCCATCAGGTGATTTGACGGTATCACGGGCACTCCTGCCGAGAACTATGATCTTGCTTGCCAGAGTGTCTTTCATAGTGCTGAGAGTAGCATTTATGCCTGAGGGGATGGTAGCCGATACTGAAAATCCGATCTGATCGCCGATTAGGATGGCTGTTGTGTCAGGAGAAGACTTAACGGTTATCTTCTGCGAATATGCCGCAATGAAAAGTGATAATATGGCAACCAGTGCAAATGCTCTTCTCATTTTATTATCTGTGTTTGAAGAGTGATATCAGGGGTTTGATGTAATCTTCACCCGTGCTGATGGTTGCCGAATCAATGCCACAGCTGATAAATGAGCTGCTTACGGTCTCCTCATGACGTTTCCAGAGGTCGGCATAATCCTTCCTGATCTTTGCGGAAGAGGTATCGATCCAGTTTTCGTTACCAGTCTCTGGATCAGTCACACGCATAAATCCAACATCAGGAATTTCTTTCTCGCGTCTGTCGCTTATGTTAAGTGCAACAAGGTCATGCTTGCCGGATGCAATCCGAAGCGCTTCAACAAATGGCGGAGCCATGAAATCAGACAGTATAAAAGCCGTGCATCTCTTCCTTATTACATTTGTAAGGAATCGAAGGGGTTCACTGAGTGAAGTTCCTGACGATTGCGGTTCATAGCTTAGCAACTCACGTATGATCCTTAGCATATGAGCCCTCCCTTTTTTCGGGGGAATATATTTCTCCACCCTGTCAGAGAAAAGCATCAGACCTACCTTGTCATTGTTGGCAATTACAGAGTATGAGAGGACGGCTGCTATCTCGGTCATCATTTCCCTCTTTGTACCTGTGACGGTTCCGAAGTCTCCCGAGCGGCTGACATCTACTAGCAGCATTACGGTGAGCTCCCGCTCCTCCTCGAAGATCTTAACATAAGGATGGCCGAACCGTGCCGTGACATTCCAGTCGATACTGCGGATGTCGTCGCCGAACTGGTATTCACGCACCTCGCTGAAAGCCATACCTCTGCCGCGAAAAGCACTGTGGTACTCCCCGGCAAAGATCTGGCGTGTCAGACCGCGTGATCTGATTTCAATTTTCCTGACCTTCTTAAGCAGCTCTGTCGTTTCCACTTTTGCCCTTTTGCTGTATTTTCTGGTAGGTTATTGTGAAGAACCATGTCTCATCTTCAAGGCGGACAGATATTTCATTTCCCCTTGACTTATAAGTCCAATTGTCATTCTCCCCTGAACGGTAAAGAGTGCTGAGCTCTTTTCTCCTGTCATTAAGGAACCTGTTATCACAGGTTATCCTAACTCCGTTGCATTTTCCTTTCTCATCGATGAATATGACCCATGTTTCGTCTTTGTCTTCAGAGCAGTATTTAAGGTATCTGAATGTATCATTCTTCACCTTACTATCTATTATCATACGAGGGTTTTTCTCAGACATAATCTGCCTTATGTTCTGCTCATTCAGGCCAATGAAATCCTGTGCTCCGGCAGAGATGGCTGAAACGAGAAATATTAATATGAGAAATGATCCTTTCATCGGGACTATGGAACTTCCACAGTATTAAGTATCTCTGTAATTATCTGGTCCTGAGTTACATTCTCTGCTTCAGCTTCATAGGTAAGCCCTATACGGTGTCTCAGCACGTCAGCACACAGGAACCTTACGTCTTCAGGGACTACGAATCCTCTTCTTTTAATGAAAGCGAATGCTTTTGACGCGATCGCCAGGTTGATGCCGGCTCTTGGTGAAGCACCGTATGAAATCAGCGGTGAGAATTTTGAGAGGCCATACTTCTCAGGATCACGTGTGGCAAAGACTATATCAAGGATGTAGTTCTCTATCTTTTCATCAATATAAACCTCTTTCACCACGCTGCGTGCCCTCATAATATCCTCAGGTTTGAGTATAGTCTTTGCCGTCGGAAATTCGCTTGCCAGGTTCTCACGGATGATCATTCTCTCTTCTTCCTTTTCAGGATAAGTGATCACTACCTTAAGCATGAACCTGTCTACCTGAGCTTCCGGCAGAGGATAGGTTCCCTCCTGCTCTATGGGGTTCTGCGTGGCAAGGACCATGAATGGCTCATCAAGCTTGTACGTATTTTCTCCAATGGTCACCTGTCTTTCCTGCATGGCTTCAAGCAGCGCACTCTGCACTTTAGCCGGCGAGCGATTTATCTCATCGGCAAGAATGAAATTGGCAAAGATCGGTCCCTTGCGAACCACGAATTCCTCTTTCCTCTGACTGTAGATCATTGTTCCGATGAGGTCAGCCGGAAGGAGGTCGGGAGTGAACTGTATCCTGCTGAACTTCGTATCAATGATCGAAGCCAGGGTCTTGATAGCCAGTGTCTTCGCCAGACCGGGTACTCCCTCAAGCAATATATGCCCGTTGGACAGCAGTCCGATGAGCAGCGAATCGGTCAGATGACGCTGCCCCACAATCACCTTGTTTATCTCCTGCCTCAGCAAATCAACAAAGGCACTCTCCTTTTCGATCTTCTCATTCAGGAGCCTGATATCGGTTGTGTGTTCCATAATTATTATTGTGTTGTTACTACTCTGCGAAAAAACATCCGCAAAGATGAGTTCCCATATTAAAAATCCGTGTTAAAGATTGTTAAAGAAGTGTTAAAGCACCTTGCCGAATTCACAATGCTTGAAAAGCCTGACCGTGATAATGAGTACCAGCGGTATCAGGGCCGGGTTAATGCCCTGTCCTGCAATGAGTGATACAGGTACCCAGAGTATAGAAATAACGAATGCGATCCTGCTCAGCTTTATAGCTTTCCTATTTGCCAGGATAAAGCCAAGAAGTACCGGTATAAGCGGATTAATGCCAAGGATCAGGAGATTATAATGGAGAGCGTCATGCTCCGAAAAGAAATTCGTGAATATCAGCAGAAGGGCCAGTATCGAATAGATTATGTAGAGTACAATATCCGTAATACGTCCCAGCAATGGCATGCCAATGACAAAAGTGACAAGAATGACATATAGAAGAATAATATAAAATATAAGCTGTGGCATCCATATCGGTGCTCCTGATGAGGCAGGCGGCAGGTCAACGATTGTAACAGATTCTCCCAGGATCGGTTCACGGTTATTATCATGAATAACGACAGAGGCACTTAAGTTATCTTTCAGGTGGTCCGGGAGAAACATTTCATCGGCCGGTGTAGCCTTGCGATCAGCCTGAAGCCCAAGAAGCATGTCAGCTCCGAAGTCGATCCAGGGCAACACCTTCTGTTTAGGATCAATGAGTTGCCTGAAGGTCTGGGCCTTCTCCTTTACCGGGAAAATCAATGAATCTGATACTGCAGCTGCAAGTATATCGCGTATCCGTGTAGCACAGTTGTCAAAGAAAAAATCATACCTGTACTTGACATTCTCAGGCTTTAGGTTTTCACTAATGAGTCCAAATAGCTTTTCCTTCTCCGCAGTAGTAAGGTTTATCTTCTGGGACCATACTGAGCGACCTTCTGAAAAGTATTCATTAACGAAATGGTCATAGTCGTATGTACCGAGCATATAATCAAGTCTGCCCTTGGCAAAACGAAATGCGAAATGGGGGGTTGAAAAGTCGAATATGCCCCAGTTATAAACCCTGTCGAAGTTTGAGCCCCTGACATTGATTCTCAGTGCTGTATGGCCGTAGATGGAGTATGTTGCATTACCCGGTGCGCATGTAAGCAGATAGACATCAGCGCTGTCCGCCACCTGCGCCCTTGTCAGCGGGGAAAACAGTGCGATTAATAAAACAGACAGAAGAGCGGTTCTTTTCATCTCCTTGATACCAGAATGTAAACATAATGAAAAAACTGATTGTACAGAGCTGCAACCATTAAGCTTCTACTTCCCGTTTGCCCAGGCTTCCGCGGCTCTCACTGCCCGTTGCCAGCCTATGATCAGCGACTGAGTCTCTTCGGGCTTCATGACCGGCATAAACACCTGGTCTGCCTGCCATTGCCTCCTGAGCTCCTCAGGTCCGCTCCAGTACCCTGTTGCCAGTCCTGCCAGGTAAGCAGCACCCAATGCTGTAGTCTCGGTGACCATGGGGCGAATGACCTTTGTCTGCAGTATGTCTGACTGAAACTGCATCAGCCCCTTGTTGACAGTAGCACCACCGTCTACTCTTAACTCCTTGATAATTATACCTGAATCATTTTGCATTGCAAGTAAAACATCAAGTGTCTGATAAGCTATGCTGTCGAGGGCGGCACGGGCTATATGTGCTGCTGTTGAGCCGCGGGTAAGGCCTGTGACAGTTCCTCTAGCATGCTGATTCCAGTAAGGAGCTCCCAGACCTGCAAAGGCAGGAACAAAATACACACCTTCGCTTGATTGTACCCTGGCAGCAAGCTTTTCAACATCAGCTGATGTATTGATAACCCCCAGACTGTCACGGAGCCACTGCACTACGGCACCGGCAATAAATATGCTCCCCTCGAGCGCATACTCTACCTTATCACCTGTCTTCCATGCAACTGTGGTAAGCAGCCTGTTTTTTGACTCTATAGGTTTTTGCCCGATATTCATCATCATGAAACATCCCGTTCCGTAAGTGTTTTTAACCATTCCCTGGTCAATGCACATCTGTCCGAAAAGTGCCGCCTGCTGGTCGCCTGCCATACCTGAAATAGGGATCTGATCCGGGAAGAGACCGGATGTCAGGCCATAAACTTCACTTGAGGAACGTACGTCCGGAAGAATGCTCTCCGGAATATCAAAAAGTCTAAGGAGGTCATTATCCCATGTCATTGAATGAATGTTAAAGAGCATTGTCCTCGACGCATTTGATACATCGGTGACATGGAGCCTTCCTCCCGTGAGGTTCCATACCAGCCATGAATCGACTGTCCCGAAGGCAAGCTCTCCCTTTTCTGCAAGAGACCTTGCACCGCTGACATTGTCAAGTATCCATTTAACTTTTGTGGCAGAAAAATATGCATCAATGATCAGACCGGTCTTTTCACGTATCATCCTGTCATACCCTTCTTCCTTAAGCTGGTCACAAAAATCAGCTGTGCGCCTGTCCTGCCATACTATTGCGTTAAATACCGGTCTGCCGGACTTTCGGTTCCAGATGACGGTTGTCTCACGCTGGTTTGTGATGCCGATGGCAGCGATATCAGAGCTTTTGAGGCCGGCCCTGGTTATTGCCTCAAGGGCTACGCCTGATTGCGTCGACCATATCTCGCCGGGGTCATGCTCGACCCATCCCGGCCTGGGAAAATGTTGTGTGAATTCCTTCTGTGCCGTGGCAACAGGTAATCCCTTGTGATTGAATACAATGGCCCTGGAGCTTGTTGTTCCCTGATCAAATGCAAGAATGTATTTATTCATTATCTGGAGTTAGGGGGATTGTCAGGTTTTGTAAACTGGATCAGAAAACCGTATCCGCGCCAGATTATTTCCAGGCTTTTATTGATCATATTGCCGGGAATAAGATCTACCGGCGGAGTAACTTTATCATTCGCTCCGGTGAAGATGTTGAACAATCTGGCAGCTTTATCCGTCTCATCTGCAATTACGATACGGGTTCCGGGCCTTGCAACCCTGATCATTTCCTCAATGGCTCTTCCTTTGTCGGGGAAAAGGTTTATTGCGCCAAGGTGGAACACGACATCAAATTTTTCATCTTTAAAAGGAAGGTTCGTTGCATCAGCCCGGAAAATCTCAGCCTGTATTCCCCATTTTTGTGTGTTTTCCATGCAATGCACCATCATTTGCTTTTGAATATCGATACCATAAAACCTTAGGTTCTTAGCCTTGCTATTCATCCACAGATAGTTCTCCCCCGCTCCCATGCCGGTTTCCAGAACAGAAAAACTGTCTTTCAGATCAAGCCTGCTTAGGACCTCTCTTCGGGCGTTCCCGGCACCTCCGCAGAAAAGGAAAAGGAAATTATTAACAGGGGTATAAACTTTTGCATACAATGTCCTGACTATTTTTTCCCGTTTACCGGAATATTTCAACCCGGTCTCTCCCAGGAAATCAGGATACCCTTCCGTATCCGTAAATTCCTTGCCGCAGTTACGGCAGACCATGCTGCTGTCTGAATGACCGGAACTGTCTGAAGTTCCGGCAAATGCGAGCTCCCCCCTGCATTGCGGACAGCAAAGAATATCAAGTGAATCCTGTTTCATCTTCATTTATGATTTAGGTATATACAAATTATGCAATGTTTTTAATTATATCATAATATTTGAAATGAAATAGCAGGATTTCTTCTGCCAAATGTCGAAAAGATGCCTTAAATTGTATCGTTCATCCGAAACTAAATTCAAAATGAATTATGAAAGTACTCATCACAGGATCTTCAGGGTATCTGGGAAGTTTGCTTATTAATTCTCTGGTTTCAAAAAAAACAGCCGTTGTCGGAATTGATAACAGGACGAGTGATGCCGTTCTTCCCGGGGAGTATTTTAAATTTTACCTGTGTTGTATCACCGACAAGGCTCTGCTTGAGGAAATCCTTTTTCGGGAACAACCGACACATGTCGTTCATTTTGCCTGCACATTTAACAAAGTGCGGAACAGGAAAAAAGAACATTTAATAGATGTGGACGGTTCAGAAAACATTCTGGACGTATCAAACCGCACTTTATCAGTTCAACAGCTTATCCACTCCAGTTCAGCTGCTGCCTACGGAGGTTGGAAGGATAATCCCGAATGGATTAATGAAACCCATAAGCTCAGGCCCGGGAAGTACCGGTACGGAACGAACAAGCAAACCATTGAGCAGATGTTTCTGTCTTACGGGGTACGGGAAAACCTCCGCATTTTGATTCTCCGGATATATACTGTGACAGGGCCTTCCTTTACCAGCGACAGAATAGTCCTGAGATTGCTGACACAGTTTCCCTTTCTTCCGGGATTCTGCAAAAATTACAAAATTCAGTTGTTACATGAGGATGATTTTGTTTCTCTCCTTGACAAAGTCATAAATGATGATCTCATTGAAGGGGTTTACAACGTTGCTCCGGACAGTTGTGCAGCTATACGTGAGATTGTTCCCGATAAAAAATATTTCATGTTACCGGTTGGTGTCATTAAAAGTCTCCTTTGGGTCCTGTGGAATCTGAAACTCCTGAATCTTCAGCCTGCTGGCATTAATAACAGTATCCACTCTATCATCCTTGATCCCGCAAAATTACAGAGCCGTTACAATTATAAGTTCAGGTATTC
>Ga0207931_1000842_pt1 | contig 10786 bp, 7 predicted proteins | sample NGESurdeep092012_2_FD_184478 | JGI IMG/M metagenome (GOLD analysis project Ga0207931, IMG submission 184478) | Arctic peat soil microbial communities from Barrow, Alaska - NGEE Surface sample 415-1 deep-092012 (SPAdes) | ecosystem: Environmental > Terrestrial > Soil > Wetlands > Peat ...
GCCCGAGCGATGACCCGATGCGGGCGCGAGCCGCGCTGCAGCCGCCGACCGCCGCCAAGCTCATCCGTCCCTACGCCCACGACGTGGTCTTCAACGCCTACGCCTCCGGCATGCACAGCAAGGGCAGAGCCGCTGGTCTCAGGGCGTTCCGAAAGAACGTCGCCGAGTGCACGGGCGTGCGCTGGCCCGCGGGCTACGCGGGCCGCGGTTGGCTGGAGGTCTTGATGACGTGTCCCGGCGACGGGAGTCGGCCCTGTGCAGGCAGTCTTCCACGGCCGCCGCCATCATGCCGACACGACCGAGTCGACCGCCAATGAAGACGATGGCCTGGCCCGGAGCTTCGTCGGTCGGCTGCGCAATTCGACACCGACTTTGCTTGCGGCGCACGATCGCGTCACCGGACTTCCGACGCGGCACCCTACTTCCCGGGCTCAGCCCGGGCCCTGAGCGCGAACCAGCGGACAGGAGAGCGCAAGGGTAGAGTGGTCTGCAAAGGCCCTGTTCCGTCAGAGGAGGCAACGTGAAGCAGTCACTCGGCGCCAAGACGCTGCTCTACCCGACCCCGGTCCTCGTCGTCGGCACATACCACGCCGACGGACGGCCGAACGTGATGACGGCGGCCTGGGGTGGCATCGCCTGTTCCACGCCGCCCTGCGTCTGCGTGTCACTGCGGGCCGCGACCGCCACGCACGGCAACATCGTCGCCCGCAAGGCGTTCACCATCAGCCTGCCCAGCCGCGAGCAGGCCGCCGCGGCCGACTACTTCGGTCTGGTCTCGGGACGCAAGTCCGACAAGTTCGCCGCGACTGGACTCACGCCGGTGAAGGGTGAGTTCGTCGATGCACCGTACGTGGCGGAGTTTCCGCTCGTCGTCGAGTGCGCGGTCGTGCAGGTGCACGAGCTCGGCCTGCACACCCAGTTCATCGGCGAGATCAAGGACGTCAAGATCGACGAGGCCTGCCTCGATGCGCAGGGCCATGTCGATGTGGGCAAACTCGACCCCATCGCCTTTGCACCCGACACGGGTGCCTACTTCGCCCTGGGGGCACTCATCGGCCCCGCGTACTCACTCGGCAAGGCGTTCATCGCGAAGGTGAGCTCCTGATCGGCGCCGCGGAAGCCCCAACGTTGCCACGAACGATCCTGGTCACGGGTGCCAACCGAGGGCTCGGCCGCGCAACTACTCAGAAGCTCGCGCTGGGGGGCCATCAACTCATCTTGGCCGCGCGCGACCCGCAGAAGCTCGTCGTGGTCGTGCGCGAGCTGCGCGAGCTCGCCCCCGGGTGCGTGCTCGACGCGGTCCCGCTCGACCTTGCGTCCTTGGCTTCCGTGCGCGCGTGCGCCGAGACGCTGCAGCAGAGCTCGATCGACGGGCTGCTCAACAACGCGGGGGTGATGCAGCAGTCGCGCGTGCGCCGACAGACCGTCGATGGTTTCGAAGAGACGCTGCAGACCAACGTGCTCGGCCCCTTCTTGCTCACGCGGCTCCTGCTCCCGACGCTCGAGCGCGACTACGAGCCGCAGCGTGCCTACAAGAACTCGAAGCTCGCGCTGCTCTGGTTCACCTACGAGCTCGCACGGCGCCTCGCTGCCGAGAACGTCGAGCATGTCACCTGCAGCGCGGTGTGCCCGGGCTTCGTGCCGGCTACCGCGGCGGACAGCACGTCAGGTCTCCAACGGTTCTTCCTTCGCCGAGTGCTGATCCACGCCCGCTTCGCGACCACCGTCGAGGACGCGGCGAACGCCTTCGTCGAAGCGCTCACGGACTCGTCGCTGGAGAGAGAATCGGGGATCTTCCTGGCCGACCACCGCGAACAGCGCTCGAGCGACGAGTCATACGACGAGCAGAAGGCCAAACGCTTCTGGACGCTCGCGAGCAGGCTGACCGGGCTGCCCGACCGCTTCGTCTCCGAGCTGGAGCTGTACAGGTGAGCGTTTCTCACTGGCGCGCGGGGTGTTTCCTCGGTTGCGCAGCCCACCTCCGTCTATCCGGTCGCAGGCGGGAGAGGACTCGCCAGAGGAGGAGCGGGAGGGCGGCCGTCTTGTGTAGCCGTCTTGAGTCGGCAGCGTAGCCGCCCTCCCTCCGCAACGAATCCTGGCTCTCGCGCGCACTCGAGGGAAGGGCGACGATCGCCAGGCGAGGTTCACAATGCGCTGGAGCCGGTGCGAGCGCTGTCCTTCCTGATCGCGCCGCTGGAGGTCATGGAGACGTGCCCGGCTCTCAGAATCCGTCCGTTTGCTGGCCTTCTCACCCCCGTGCCGACACCACGCCGACGCGTCGCCAGACACTCGATCAGCGTCACGGCGAGACCTCAGCCAGCGCGAGATCGAGCAGGCGGCGACCGTAGCCGAGAAGGTCGAGGATCCGCACCTATTTCAGGCACTGACTCTCCAACTTCCTTGGCACGGAACACATTCACTTGTTCGCAGACGAAGAAGCGCGCCGGCGCTGCCAGGTCTTCGTCTGTCCACATGGCCAGGGCGCCTGAGTGCTGACCGGGATCGCCGAGCAACACGCCGTCACCAGCGCCGCAGGTCTTGCGATCGGCGCCTTGCACCCCGTGGTCGCTGTCTGCTCGACCTTTCTCAACCGCGCGTTCGACCAAGTACTTCTCGCCGTCGCGTTGCACGGCTGCGGCTTGACGTTCGTGCTCGATCGATCGGGTGGCACAAGAGTTCCTCGACCCTGCCAAGCGCGAGGTGATCCTAGGGCGGATCGGTCTGACGCCGGAGGCAATCGTCGCTGACACCATTGCCCACGCCTCGAAGAGTGCATTGCACTCCGCGCTCGCGTAGTTGTAAGGTGCGGGGGTGTGGGGACAGGGGACGGCACCGACAACCTCGAGGAGGGGCGATGAGCCACGGCAGTGTGATGCGTACCAAGTCGGTCGAGCAGTCGATTCGCGACACCGAGGACCCTGAGCACCAGCTGAAGAAAGAGCTCGGCGCGCTCGACCTCATGGTCTTCGGTGTTGGGGTGATCATCGGCGCCGGCATTTTCATCCTGACCGGACAGGCCGCAGCCAGGTACGCCGGACCCTCTGTCGCGCTCTCGTTCGTGCTGGCCGCCGTGGCCTGCGGCTTAGCTGGCCTCTGCTACGCCGAGTTCGCCTCCACGGTCCCCGTGGCCGGAAGCGCCTACACCTTCTCGTACGCGACGTTCGGCGAGCTGATCGCCTGGACCATCGGGTGGGATCTCATCCTCGAGTTCACCGTCGGCTCGGCGGCGCTCGCCTCGGGATTCTCGAGCTATCTCGCCAACCTGCTCCACGGCACCCCCTTCGAGTTACCGACCCAGCTCTCCTCGGCGGCCACCGGCGTCGTGGACCTGCCGGCGATCGTCCTCGTGCTGTTGGTCGCGTGCGTGCTGATCCTCGGCATCAAGCTGTCGAGCCTTATCAACCAGGTTGTCGTCGCGATCAAGCTGGTTGTCATCGCGATCGTCATCGTGGCAGGCATCGGCTACGTGCACTTGAGCAACTACAGCCCGTTCTTTCCGCCTCCGGCCTCGCCCGGCGGAACGACGGGGGCCTCGTTCTGGAACACCGCGTTGATCCAGTCTCTGCTCGGCATCCATCCGTCGGTCTATGGATACGCTGGCGTGATTTCGGCCGCGTCGGTCGTCTTCTTCGCCTTCATCGGATTCGATGTCGTCGCGACCACCGCCGAAGAGTGCCGCAACCCCCAACGGGACGTGCCGATCGGTATCCTGGGCTCCCTGGCGATCTGCACCGTGCTCTACGTGGCAGTGTGCCTCATCATCACCGGCATGCAGAGCTACCGCAAGATCAACCCAGAGGACGGCGCACCGCTCGCGACCGCGTTCAAGGTCGTCGGGGCGCCGTGGGTCGGCCACGTCGTGTCCGTCGGTGCCTGTATCGGGCTCACCGTCGTCTGCATGATCTTGATGCTCGGACAGAGCCGCGTCGGCTTCGCCATGGCGCGCGACGGTCTGCTGCCACGAGGACTCGCCCGGGTGCACCCGAAGTACGGGACTCCCTCCCGGATCACGCTGATCACCGCCGTCGCGGTCGCTCTCATCGCCGGCTTCGTCGACCTGACGACGCTGGCCAACCTTGTCAACATCGGCACGCTCTTCGCGTTCATCCTGGTCAGCATCGGAGTCTGGCTGCTGCGGCGCAGTCGTCCCGACCTGCCGCGCGCCTTCCGGGTGCGCGCGGTACCGGTCGTTGCGATCCTGGCGTCCGGCTGCTGCTTCTACCTCATGCTCAACCTGATCGGAGAGACGTGGCTGCGTTTCGTCGTCTGGATGGCGCTCGGTCTCATCGTCTACTTCGCCTACAGCCGGAGCCACAGCCGTCTGGAGACCGAAGGAGATGCTGATCCTGGATCGAGCTCCACGGCAAAGTAGTCTGAAGGCAGCTACGACCGGAGTACAATTCGTTGCTCCGGTCGTAGCTGCCCACCGGCAGCCGCCCGACGCTCGTCTACACCCTCGACGGGTTCTTGGGAGCAGGCTCGGCCGCGAAGCTGGCCGCGGCGCACCTCGCGGACGGCGACAATCATCAGCCGCACGCGTTAACCGCTCTGCCCAGCCTGAAGGCCTCGAGATTGACGTCGACCGTCTTCGGCGGCACCGAGCGGCGGATCACGGTCTCCATGGCCTCCGCGGAGAAAGGCAGTGCCGAGGCCACGGCGCCCAGCATGACCACGTTGGCGGCCTTGACGGTGCCGGCCTGGGCTGCCAGCGCGTTGGCGTCGAGCGCACAGACGTTGTCCCAGGCGGCGGCGATACGGGCGTCGATGTCCTCCGGGTACTCCGCCAGCCCCGCCGACACGGTGCTGGAGTTCACGCGCACCGTGTTGTACGCGAGCAGGCCTCCGGGCCGCAGCCAGTGCACGTACCGTGCGGCCTCTACCGACTCGAACGAGAGCAGCACGTCCACCGTGCCCGGCGTGATGAGGGACGAGTAGACCCGGTCTCCGAAACGGAGATGGCCGGTCACGGACCCTCCGCGCTGCGCCATGCCGTGGACCTCGCTCTGCTTGACGTCGTAGCTTTCGGCCAAGGCTGCCTGGCTGAGCACGTAGCTGGCCAGCACGACGCCCTGGCCACCCACGCCGCTGATGAGGATGTTGAACGTGGGGCGAGTGCTCACCGGGCATCCTTTCTGTCGCCGGCCTCGGGGCCGGAGATGGCGCCGACCTTGCACATCTGGGCGCAGACGCCGCAGCCGTTGCACACGTCGGCGGCGATCTCCACCCGCCGCGTGCCGTCGTCCTCGTCCTCGTTGGCCAGGCTCAGGGCGGTGCACCCCGCCCGCAGGCAGACCTTGCAGCCGCTACACAGATCCGGATCCACCCTCCATGCCGGGCGCCGGATCTTGAACTGCAGCACGCAGGGCGACTTGGCGATGACCACCGATGGCTCGCGGGCCGCGAGCTCCTCGCGCAGCACGCGCTCCGTCTGCTCCAGGTCGAAGGGGTCGACCTCGGCGACCCGGTTGATGCCCAGCGCTCGGCAGAGCCCGGGGATGTCGACCTCGGGCGCCGGCTGCCCGGCGAGCGACGTGCCGCTGCCCGGATTCTGCTGCCCGCCGGTCATGGCGGTGGTGCGGTTGTCGAGGATGATGGTCAGCACGTCGCTCTGGTTGTAGGCCACGTCCAGCAACGAGGTGATGCCGGAGTGGAAGAAGGTGCTGTCGCCGATCACGGCGACCGCCCTGTTGCGCGCGTCGGCCGCCTCGTCGACCACCTTGGCCATGCCGTGCGCCATGCTGATGCCGGCGCCCATGCAGGTGCAGGAGTGCACAGCCTCGAACGGCGGCAGCCCGCCGAGCGTGTAGCAGCCGATGTCGCCGCTCACGAACGCCTTCATCTTACGTAGCGCCACGAAGACGCCGCGGTGCGAGCAGCCCGGGCAAAGGGTCGGCGGGCGGTCGGGAAGCTCGCCGGTCGCCGGTTCCCGCAATTCCAGCAGGCCGGCGTCGACGCCGGGCGCGCCGGCCGCCGACAGCGCCCGGGCCACGAGGCCGGGGTCGAACTCGCCGCACAGCGGCACCAGGTCCTTGCCGCCGTCGACCTCGATTCCCATGAGCCGGATGAGCTCCTCCAGGAACGGGTCGAGCTCCTCGACGACGTAGAGCTTCTCGACCCGGGTGCGGAAGTCCGCGATCAGCTTTCGCGGCAGCGGATAGGTGAGCCCCAGCTTGAGGAAGCTCGCTCCAGGGACCGCCTCGCGAGCGTAGCCGTAGGCCGCGCCCGAGGCGACGATGCCCACGCGGGGGTCGCCCAGCTCGACGCGGTTCAGCTCGCTGGTCTCGGCGTACGCCGCCACGTCGAGCAGACGCTGCTCCACGAACACGTGCCGGCCCCGCGCGTTGTGCGGCATCATCAGGTACTTGGCCGGGTCGCGGTCGAGCGCGGTGATGGGCGGGAGGTCCGCCACCCGGTCGCCAAGCTCGACGATGCCCTGCGAGTGCGACGTCCGGGTGGTGGTGCGCAACAACACCGGGGTGTCGAAGCGCTCGCTCAGCTCGTAGGCAGCCTTCACGTACTCGCGGGCCTCCCCGGCCTCGGCCGGCTCCACCAGCGGCATCTTGGCGAAGCGCGCGTACTGGCGGTTGTCCTGCTCGCCCTGCGAGCTGTGCATGGCCGGATCGTCGGCCGAGACGATCACCAGCCCGCCCTTGACGCCGACGGACGAAGCCGAGAAGAACGGGTCGGCGGCCACGTTGAGGCCCACGTGCTTCATGCACACCAGGGCCCGGGCGCCGGCCATGGCCGCGCCGGTGGCGGCCTCCATGGCGACCTTCTCGTTCGGCGACCACTCGCAGTACACGTCGTCGTAGCGGCTCAGAGCCTCCAGGATCTCGGTGCTCGGGGTGCCGGGGTAGGCCGACGCGAAGCGCACGCCGGCCTCCCAGGCGGCGCGGGCGATCGCCTCGTTGCCCGACATGATCTCGACTCGCCGCTCAGCGCCGGGCCGTTCAGGTGCTGCGGTCTTTGCCATGGGTCGTCCTTCAGTCGCGGTTGTCGGAGGAGCCGGCAGCGTGCCGCCGGCGGTAGTCGCCGTACCAAGCCATGCGGTCGAGTGCGAGTGCGGCGGCCCGCGGCGACGGGAGCACCACCGGCGCGTAGCGGCCGTCGCACGCGAACACGGCCTGGCGGATCGGCAGCTCGTAGACGTTGATGATGGGCTTGCCGGTGGCCTCCATGAGCTCGGCGACGCACCTCAGGAACTCGCTCTCCCAGGCGCTGAAGCCGTCGTACTCGCCGCCGGCGCTCTCCGGGCGAACGTCATCGCCGGTGTTGGGCACGCCCAGCACCGTGAGTACGATCACGGCGTCAACCGCGTCGCTCTTGGCGAAGGCGGTGACCACCTGGCGAGCCACGTCGCCGCCGGCCGCCGCCACCAGGTCGAGCGGATTGCGGCGGCTCCAGAACGGTGGGAGCAGCCCGTCGAGCTCCTCGAGGAGCGCCGGCGGGAGGTCGGCCAGTGTGAGGCTGCGGCGCGCGGCCTCGTCGGCCGCCAGCACGCCGGAGCCGCCGCCATTGGTGATCACGGCTAGGCGGCGGCCGCGCGGCAGCGGCATGTGCGCCAGCGCCACGGCCAGGTCCAGCGCCTCGTCGGGGGCGGTACAGCTGATCACGCCAGCTTGGCGGGCGGCGGCTTCGTAGATGGCGGCCGAACCGGCCAGAGCGCCGGTGTGCGACGCCGCCGCCCTGCCGCCGGATTCGGTGAGGCCGCCGCGGACCACGACTACCGGTTTGACGGCCGTGGTCCGCGCCGCCACCTCCATGAAGCGGCGCCCGTCGTCGATGCCCTCCAAGTACATGAGCACGCACCGCGTGCGCTCGTCGGTACGCAGATGGTCGAGCACGTCGATGGCGCTCACCTGGGCCTCGTTGCCGACGCCGATGAATTTGTCGATCCCGATGGCCCGCCGCTCGGACGCCTTGACCAGCTGCACCCCCAAGTCGCCCGACTGCGAGACCAGGCTGAGGGGCCCCTGCGGCGGGTGCATAGTGATGAAGCCGGTGGCGTGCAGGCGCGTCTCGTTGGAGATGAGCCCCATGCAGTTGGGCCCGATCACCGTGACTCCCTCGGCCGCGGCCGTCGCAGCCAGCTCCAGCTCGGCCTGCCGGCCCTGGTCGCCGGTCTCCGAGAAGCCGGCGGCGATGACCACGGCGGCCGGCACCCCCCGGCTCCCGCACCGCTCGAGCACCGCGCCGACTTGGTGGCCGCCGACGGCGAGCAGCGCCAGGTCGGGGGCTTCGGGCAGCTCCTCGACGCTCGCGTACACCGGCAGGCCGAAGATCGTCCCGCCGCGCGGGCTCACCGGGTAGACCGGACCCTCGAAGCCGCCGTCGAGGATGTTCTTGAGGGCCGAGCCGCCCCACTTGGAGACGTCGTCGGAGGCGCCCACCACGGCGACCGACCGGGGAGCGCACACGGCGCGCAGGTTGGGGTGGAAGTCGTGACGCGGCACGGGCGCAGCCGGGGTGCTCGAGAGCACGACGAGCGCGTCGGCGGCCACCGGCCGATCGCCGGCGATGATGAGCGGGTTGACGTCGATCTCGGCGATCTGGGGGTGCTCCTCGGCGATGCGGGCGACGGCCAGCACGACGTCGATCAGCCTCCGGCGGTCGACGGCCGGCTGGCCGCGGAACGCCCCGAGCAGCTGCTTCGAGCGGATGAGACCGAGGAGCTCCTCGACCTCGCGCTCGTCCAGGGGAGGGATCGCGAGCGCGATGTCACCGAACACCTCGGTCATGGTGCCGCCCAGGCCGAAGGCGACGACGGGCCCGAAGGCGGCGTCACGCTTCATGCCCACCATGAGCTCGCGGGTACCGGCTACCATCTCTTCCACCAGCACAGCCTCGAGCGCGGCGCCCGCCCGCTCCGCCAGCTCGCCGTAGGCAGCGGCCACCTTTTCGGGCTCGCGCAGGTCGAGGAGCACGAGCTGCGACTCGGTCTTGTGCTGGATGTCCGCGCCCACGGCCTTGAGCGCCACCGCACCGTCGATCGACGCGGCCAAGGCGAGCGCTTCAGCCTCCGAGCGCGCAAGGCCGCCGGCGGGCACCGGGACGCCGTAGGCGGCCAGAAGGCGCTTGGCCTCGTGCTCGTCCAGGGCGGTGCGCCCCTCCCGCAGTGCCACCTCGACGATGGCGGAGGATGACTCCGTGGGCTGCTGCGTCGCTGGCTGCATGAGCGCTCCTTCAGATGTCCCGATGGAATTGACTGTATGGTATGCAACTAGGTAGTAGTGTCAACGGCCCGCATTGCCTCTCTATGAAGAGGGGCCGGTCGTCAAGCTGTAGCTGCTGCCCGTGGGACCACGGGCCCGTGGTGGAGTCTTGCTCATCTCTCTATCGCCTCCTTGGATGGAGGATCAGGTCGGATGGGAGCTTGCCTCGGTGGCCCAACTCAGAAGAGGGTCGTCTACGCGACCAGAGGCAATGCGGGGCCTGCCGGGGCAAACGGTTGGGAGCGGGTGAGCATGTACCAGATCGCCTCGCTGAGCTTGCGGGCGACCTCGACGCGCGCCACCTTGGCGCCGCGCTGGCGACCGAGGCGCTTCTTGGTCTGCTGGTAGTGGGCTGCATAACAGGGATGACGGGCGGCGTGCACGGCGGCCTCGACGAGCGCCCAGCGCAGATGCTCGGGGCCGTTCTTGGCGAGCGGTCCGCGGCGGTCGCTGGCGCCTGACTGGTAGACGCGAGGACAGAGGCCGGTGTAGCCCGCGAACTTCTTGGGGCTTGCGAAGCGCTCGATCTCGCCGATCTCGGAGGCGATCGTGTAGGCCAGCACCCAACCGATGCCGGGGGCGCTCATGAGCAGCGGCACGTAGGGATGAGCGGCGCCCAGGCGGCGCAGCTCGGCTTCGCAGGCGGCGATCTCGTCGTCGAGGTGTTCGATCACGCGCAGGCTCGCCGCGGTGGTGGCAGCCCAGGGCTCGGGGAGGGCGAGGTGATCGAGCAGCTCGCGTCCATGCAGGCCGAAGAGGTCGCTGACCGGACAGGAGAGGCCGTGGGCGATGAGGCTCGCGTGGATGCGCGCCTTGAGGGCGGCGCGGTGGCGCACGAGGTGGAGGCGGAAGCGCGCCCGCTCGCGCTCGGCGCGCACCCCCGGCGTCGGCAGCCAGATGGCCGGCACCAGGTCGCGGCGCGCCAGCTCGGCCAGCACGAAGGCATCGATGCGATCGGTCTTGGCGGCCAGCGGCGCCAGGCCCTTGACCTTCTGGGCATCGGCCAGCGAGACGTCCCAGCCCAGCTGCTCGAGCTCATCGCGGACGAAGCGGGCGCCGTTCATCGACTCGATGGCGGCGCGGATCGGCTGGCCGCGACTGGCGAGCCGCGCGGCCAGGCCGCGCAGGCCGTCGGCGTCGGGCGGCGCGGCCGTCGTCTCGAGCCTCGTTCCGTGCTCATCGAGCAGGCACACGTCCACGCGCTTCCTTGACAGATCCAATCCGACGTACAACATGGTGTGGGGCCTCCTGGTCGCTTCGCGGTGACACACGGAGCATGCCACCACGGAGGCCCCTCTTCATGGCATTCAGAAGCGCTATCGCCTCGAGGAGATCATCGCCAAGCTGCGTGAGGCCGAGGTGCTGCTCGGCGAAGGTAAGAAAGTCCCGGAGGTCGTCAAGGCTCTGGGGATTCACGAGGTCACCTACTACCGCTGGCGCAAAGAGTACGGCGGCCTCAAGGTCTCCCAGGCGAAACGGCTCAAGGACCTCGAGCGCGAGAACGCCCGCTTGCGCAGAGCGGTCTCCGACCTCACCCTCGATAAGCTCATCCTGCAGGAGGCGTCCCGGGGAAA
>Ga0207931_1000847_pt1 | contig 10759 bp, 8 predicted proteins | sample NGESurdeep092012_2_FD_184478 | JGI IMG/M metagenome (GOLD analysis project Ga0207931, IMG submission 184478) | Arctic peat soil microbial communities from Barrow, Alaska - NGEE Surface sample 415-1 deep-092012 (SPAdes) | ecosystem: Environmental > Terrestrial > Soil > Wetlands > Peat ...
ATAAGTGGGGTGAAACTGATATGTGTGGCGCCGGCGATAATTTTAATATCGATGCCAAGCTAAACGGGGCTTATATCATTATTGGCTTGCTTTATGGCGATGGCGACGCTACGAAAACCATGGAAATAACTACCCGTTGCGGGCAGGATGCAGATTGCAACCCATCAAATGCAATGGCTGTTTTGGGCATTATTAAAGGATTCAGCAACCTTCCTGAGAAAATGCAAACTGATGTTCTATCCATAGCAGACTCAACCTTTGAACATACCACTTATTCATTCAATAAAGCCGTAAGCAAAACAATGCAATATGCTATTGAAGACATTAAAAATAATGGCGGCAACCTCAATGATAGTACTTTAACAGTCGCCATTCAACAACCTGTGGCACCTGCACTTACCCAATCGTTTCCAGATGTAGTTTTAAGCAAAACGGTTTCAATATTCGATTCCACAGCATGGGTGAAAAAAGGAATCTGGAAAGATTTTCTGGTTAATTATTGGTGGGTCGAGAAACCATACCGACAGGCTCTTTATGGAGACAAAATTGGAGATGAAATCAGCATCGATTTCGAAGGAACAGGTTTCTCCTTAATAGGCAACTGGCAAAGAGATGGAGGGAAAGCAGATATTTATCTGGATAATAAATTCATGAGAACCATTAATACATGGTATTTATGGAATGGTTTTCAACAGGAAGGCAACATGGATTTATTCCATAAATTTAATTTGCCTGACGGAAAACATACAGTAAAACTGGTTGTGAAAGGCGAAAAGTATGTAAAGTCAGAAGGCACTGCAATTTATATTAATGAATTGCGCGTATTTAAAACAGCACCGAAAAAGAGTGAAACCTATAAATACAGCTTTGAGAAGTGAGTACAAATCGTAGTTTGTTGTTAACAATTGAACATGAAGTAAATACCACTTTCATTTTTTAATTTGCTTTAGCCGACAAGGGCTCCAGTAGATAAAATGAGGTATGACAGATGACTGTTCTATTGACATTTGAAACAAATGATTCATTCTAACATCTTTTCAAAATACTATAATTTAAAAAGTCAAATGAAAACAGAACTTTACTTGATTACGATTACATTTCTATGTTTAACTGCCTGCAATCCATCCACAAAAAAAGACAACAAGCAAAACCCGGTTGTAACTTTCGATTCATTGGCCGTTACTCCTCCAATGGGTTGGAACAGCTGGGATTGCCTGGGGCTTGATGCCAACGAAGACCAGATAAAAGCGGTGGCAGATTATATGGCATTGCACTTAAAACAATATGGCTGGGAGTATGTCGTAATCGATGCCGGCTGGTATCATCCCAAAGAATTGATTACAGCCAACTCACAGGTAAAAAATCCCTCTCAGAATATCGACAACTTTGGTCGTTTGATCCCTGATACCGTTAAATATCCATCGGCTAAAAACGGAGTGGGATTTAAGGCACTGGCTGATTATATTCATAGCAAAGGGTTAAAATTTGGAATTCATGTGATGCGCGGGATTCCCTGGAATGCGGTTGCCAATAAATCACAGGTAAAAGGAACCAATTATTTTGCCCAGGATATTGCAAACCTTGCTGATACCTGCTCCTGGTCGAAAATTATGAAGGGGGTAAATATGGAGAAACCCGGGGCTCAGGATTATTATAATTCTGTATACGCATTATATGCCGAATGGGGTGTCGATTTTGTGAAAGTCGACGATATTTCGAATCCCTACCATACGGCAGAAATTGAAGGGGTTCATCAGGCCATAATGAATTCAAAGGCCCCCATTGTTTTAAGTTTATCTCCGGGTCCGGCGCCTGTTTCAGAATGGGCACATTTAGAAAAGAACGCTCATATGTGGCGGATTTCCGGTGATTTTTGGGACGATTGGAAATGGCTTAAACGGCAATTCGGAATTTGTAACCAATGGGATTCCATCCACAGCCCGGGTCACTGGCCCGATGCGGATATGCTCCCCATGGGTAAACTCCGTAAAACAGGTGGCGATGCCTGGATTGCCTCCCAGTTAGGCAGGACCATAGCTGAAGTTACTGATGAATATTCGCGATTCACCGATACAGAAAAATATACCTTGATGACCCTTTGGAGCATTTTCAAATCACCACTCATGCTTGGTGGTTACCTTCCTGAAAATGATTCTGTAACCTATAAAATTATCACTAACGACGAAGTGATTGCCGTTGATCAGCATAGCGAAAACAATCATGAAGTACGAAACCAGAATGGCATTGTAATCTGGACTGCCGATCAACCCGGAACCACATCAAAGTACGTGGCTGTATTTAACACCAATGATGGGAAAGCTGAACCCATTTCCGTTTCATGGTCCGAAATTGGCGTAACGGGCGAACGCAACGTGCGCGATTTGTGGGCCAAAAAAGATATGGGAAATTTCAGTGAAAAAATTTCACTCAGTATTAAACCGCATGCATGCAGGTTATTCAAAATCGGCGAATAAAAATTGAACTTATTTGTTTCCATTACAAACAGATAAAATCTTCATAAAATTAACATCATGAAACGAACCACCTTCTTAGTATTTATTGCGCTGATTTGTAGCATTAGGGTGTTTTCACAAATTGATAGCCAACCAAATGGAGGGACAAATAAAGAAATGAAATTTGTCACAATCCCGGTTGAAAAGGTGATCGATAAAATTAGGGGTGGCTTATTGGGCCAAATCCTTGGTGATTTGAATGGCCTTCCTCACGAAATGCAATACATCAATGAGCCTGGGAATGTTAAAAATTACATTCCATCACTGCCTTCAGGGGCCTGGACCGATGATGACACTGATTTCGAGTGGTTTTATATCTGCGAAATGCAAAAAGACCGAAATGTATTTTTACCGGCAGATACCATCGTAAAACTTTGGAAGGAACGTGTAAACAAAGGAGTCTGGTGTTCAAACCGTTTTGCCCGTTACCTGATGGACCTGGGTTTTAAACCTCCTTTAACAGGTTACACCGTTTTCAACCCCTGGGCTGAGTTTAATATTTCGGGGCAATTTCTTTGTGAAACATATGGGTTGGTTGCACCGGCAATGCCTCAAACGGCATCCCGAATTGGGTTGAATTATACCACGGTAGCCATCGGCGGCGTGCCTGCACAGACAACTCAGCTCTTTACCACCATGATTTCAACCGCATTTGTTGAAAACGATATCAGTAAGATTCTCGATGCGGGCATTGCTTCTCTCGACAAAACCAGCATCATTTTGAATGTTATTAACGACGTGAAAAACTGGCATAAGGCCTTCCCGGAGAATTGGAAAGAAACCCGACGGTTATTGAAAGAAAAATATACACAGGAAGAAGGTAGGATCAGAGATAAGAACGGATATGAATTAAATACAGGAGCAGTTATCGCTGCATTGCTGTATGGAGATAGTGATTTTATTGAAACAGAAAAAATGGCGTTTAATTTTGGTTGGGATGCCGATTGCGACGCAGCTACTGCCGGAACGATTGTGGGTGTTACGATTGGTTATCGCAAAATGATGAACCGCAACGATCGGTATAATCCTGAGTGGCAAATAGTCGACCGTTATAAAAACACCACCCGCGACAATATGCCAATGGATGAAACCATCACCAGTTTTGCTGATCGCATTATTGAATTATTCGAAATGGTGAATGAAGCAAACGGGGGAGCGAAAAAACTGGTAAACAAGCAGATGGTTTACCAAATACCTTCAGAAAGTCCTGCTCCCATGATAAAATTATACGCTCCGGAAATTCAAAAACAGCAGTTAAAAAACGAGTTCGAGGCAAAAATTGCGGATCAGATTTTGCATGGCAACAGGGAAGAAAAAGCCAGGGCGGCGTATATGGCAATCTGTCTGGACATGAACGAAGACCTCCGGAAAAACAACCCGAAACAGTGGAATGAAGCTTGTTTTGAGTTAAGCGGCTACTGGAAAATAATGAATAATATATTCTTTGTGGATGCAAAATCTCTGAAGTTATTTCGGGAAAAATTCGAAATGGCTGGTTTTAAAAATCCCAGGAAAGAATATAGCGATAGTCAAATATACGATGACCTCGTATTCCGGAAAGATCCTAAAGAATTATACCAGTGACTTTTTAGGATTGAATGACAGCATTATCAACATTAATCATTTAGAAATTGGAAATTGAAGAATTTAATTGCACTATTTAAAACGATCGTTGTCTTGCTCTTATTTGCAGGATGTGGGAAAGAAAATACCACAAACGCAACAAGCCATTATTATATCAATAGTCTGACCGGAAATGATGGTAATAGCGGGGCTTCTGTAAATTCACCGTGGAAAAGCCTGAAAAACCTGGAATCAGCAAATTTCAAGGCGGGTGATAGTATTTTATTTGCTAAAGGCTCAGAATTCCAAGGCGGTTTTATGTTGAAAAACTCAGGCGAACCTGGCAAACCCATTGTATTAAGCAATTATGGCCAGGGTTCAAATCCAACCTTAACCAATCCTGATTACGCTAATCTGCATGGTAATGTAATTCAGGTAAAAGGAAGCTATGTTGTTATTGATGGGTTATCCTTTAAAAACTGTGCAAATTCAACCTCTAAAGTTGACAAAGAAATATTATCGGTCGGCGCTGTTTATGCTGTTACAGGAGCGGATTATCTTACCGTTAAAAATTGCGAATTTACTGATTGCCCCATAGGAATATACATCAACAGTCAGCACAGTTTAGTTACCAACAACCATTTGCACGATTGCAATCGTTTTCTGTCGGAGCCGGATTGGGGTCCCTTGGGAATAGTTATTGGTAATGCCTATAATGAAATCGCCTATAACGAATGTTCAAATTATATTAAGGTTGGAGGAAACTATGGTGCCGATGGAGGTTTTATTGAATTTGATGACCGGTACTTTGGAAACAAGGTGCATGATGTCAAAGTTCATCACAATAAATCTTTTGCCAACATGGGATTTCTTGAAATAGAAAGGCAGATAACAGGTAATCATCTTGACGTTTATTATAACCTAAGCGATGATTTTCAGGAGTTTATATTTTTCTGGGGAGGAGATAATTCTAAAATTGAGAATAATACAATTATTAGAACAAGACCTTCTGTTAACGGCGCCGTAAATACCGTGTTTACTATGGCAAACGGCAATTTCACCATCCGTAACAATATTTTCCTGGTTGCCAATGGCGTCCAGGTATTCGTAACCGCTCCCTATGACATTGGGAATTATGATAACATAAGGCGTGATCATAACCTGTATTACTGTACGGATGGAAGCACTGCCAATCCTTGCGGAAAAACGCTTGGAAATGGAGAACTGCATGCTGATCCACAATTTGCCGACATGAGCAATGCCGATTATCATCTTGGTTCTGAAAGTCCGGCTATTAATGCTGGAGCGTCCCTTGGATACACATCGGATATTGATAATAACATGGTTCCATTTAATAATAAGCCAGATATGGGGGCTTATGAAAGACAGAATTAACAGAATTTTATTAAATAAGGGTAATAGAAGAATTGAATTCAAATTCAACTTACAGATCATTTTAACTTAATCACTTAAAACTATGGTAATAATTAATTCTTATTCCGTTGCTGTGTTCCTCACCATTATTACGATGCTCTGCTGGGGCTCATGGGGGAATACCCAGAAACTTGCCACAAAGACCTGGCCCTTTCAGCTATTTTACTGGGATTATACTTTTGGTATTCTGATTCTTTCCCTGCTGCTCGCACTAACTATGGGCAGCACCGGATCTGCAGGCAGAAGTTTTATACCCGATTTGTTACAGGCGGGTTCCCATGCCATTTTACTGGCTTTATTAGGTGGCGTAATCTTTAATATTGCAAATCTACTCCTTGTGGCCGCGATTGACATTGCCGGACTTGCAGTTGCGTTCCCCATAGGAATCGGTCTTGCACTGGTTCAGGGTGTGATTGTAAACTATATGGGTGAGACCAGCCACGGGAATTCAACACTTCTCTTTTCAGGAGTTGGACTTATAGCCCTCGCAATCATAATGGATGCACTTGCCTACCGTAAACTTTCAGCTGGCCAGGGTACAACCAGCAAAGGGATTATCTTATCCCTTCTGGCAGGTTTTGCCATGGGCTTCTTTTATCGTTTTGTAGCCGATAGCATGTTTAAGGATTCAGCAAATCCTGAACCTGGAATGTTGTCACCCTATACAGCCGTATTTATTTTCTCAGTTGGTATTCTTGTATCCAATTTTCTGTGGAACACGATCTTCATGTATAAACCAGTTAAAGGAGAGCCGGTTAAATATTCCATGTATTTTAAGCTGGGGACTCCGAAGCTTCATATGATTGGTATATTAGGTGGTATTATCTGGGGGATTGGCATGTCTCTGAATATACTGGCTTCTGACAAGGCAGGAACAGCTGTAGCTTATGGTCTTGGTCAGGGAGCGACGCTTGTATCTGCTATCTGGGGAGTTTTTATATGGAAGGAGTTTGCCAAAGCTCCAAAAGGAACGAATATTCTGCTGGTGGCCATGTTCTTATTATTTTTTGCAGGATTGAGTCTCATAATTATATCCAAAATTTAAAGGAATGAAAAAAATTGCGGTTGTAGGGAGCTCAAATATAGATATGATCATTAAATCGTCGCGGCTTCCAAAGCCGGGAGAAACAGTAGGCGACGGAATATTCGCAAAAGCAAACGGAGGGAAAGGGGCAAATCAGGCAGTCGCAGCTGCACGTGCAGGAGGAAATGTTGTTTTTATCAGCTGTCTGGGAAATGATGATTTCGCACATACCATGCTCAACGACTTTAAAAATGGCAAAATCGATACTCAGTTTGTTTTTATCGAGGATAAAGAGCCAACAGGAATCGCTCTTATTCTTGTGGACAATTCCGGAGAAAATTGTATTTCAGTAGCGCCTGGAGCAAATCACAAACTTAGCGTTGAGCATATAAAAAAGGCGGAAACTATCATCAAAGAATCAGAAATTATTCTCTTACAGCTTGAAATACCTGTTGAATCTGTGCTTTTTGCAATTGAACTGGCGCATAAGCATAAGAAAAAAGTCCTTCTGAATCCTGCACCGGCCCGACAGATTGATGATAAACACCTGGCAATGATTCACAGTTTGGTTCTGAATGAGACAGAAGCTGAATTTTTAACCGGATTACCTGTACGGACTGATTCTCAAATCAGGGAGGCTGCCAAAGCATTGATGGAGAAAGGGTCTCAAAATATCGTCATAACTCTTGGAGCAAAAGGTGCATTTGTGAAAAATTCAGAAAGGGACGAATTCCTGCCTGGGTTCAAGGTGGAGGCAGTTGATACTACCGCTGCAGGAGATGTCTATTGTGGGAACCTGGCCGTTGCGCTCGTGGAGGGCAAGTCTATTTTTGAAGCCGTAAGATTTGCTTCAGCAGCTTCAGCAATTTCAGTGACCCGGCTGGGTGCCCAGCCTTCAGCTCCGAAACTCACGGAGACGATTGAATTTCTTAAAACACATTCTCTGTAAAAATTAGTATAAATAAAAATTCTAAAAATAATGAAAAGAGTAAATTTATTGATCTGTTTATCAGCTATAGTTTTGATAACATTTTCATGTAAAAACGCAACAGAAGGATTCAGAACAATTCAACCTGATGTACTGAAAGACAAAATTGCCGGCGGCTGGGCAGGTAAAATGATTGGTGTAACCTACGGCGCTCCGACAGAATTCCGAGCACAGGGCAAAATTTATTCCGATTCCATAAAATGGAAGCCATCTGATGTCAAAGGAAGCATGTGGCAGGATGATATCTATGTACAGCTGACTTTTTTAATGTCTATGGATAAGTATGGGATTGATGCCCCAGCAAAAAAATTTCAGGAAATGTTTGCCAAAGCCGGTTATCCGCTCTGGCATGCAAATGTTCAGTCGAGAAAAAATTACTACGATTCAATTTTTGCTCCTGAGTCGGGCAGACCGGAAAATAATTTCCATGCCGATGATATTGATTTTCAGATAGAAGCTGACTACATTGGCTTTATGTCACCGGGAATGCCCAGGACAGCCGCAAAAATAGCAGATAAGATCGGCCATATAATGAATTATGGCGACGGAGTCTATGGAGGTATCTTCGTTGGAGCTCTCTATTCACAGGCATTTTTCAGAAATGAGATCCCGGGCTTAATTGATTATGCTCTTAAATCGATCCCGGCTGAAAGCGACTATTCCAAAGCTGTTAAGGATGTAATAAAGCTGCATCAGCAATATCCATCCGACTGGCAAGCCGCATGGCAAGAGCTTGAAAATAAATGGGGAGATTCACATATCTGCGGAGCAGGTTCAACATTTAATATCGATGCAAAATTGAACGGAGCATATATCGTACTGGGCTTGCTTTATGGTAACGGAGATCCTATGAAAACAATGGAAATAACTGTAAGGTGCGGGCAGGATTCGGACTGCAACCCCTCAAATGCAATGGCTGTCCTCGGAGTTATGTATGGCTTCAAAAAGCTTCCGGCTGATCTGACAAAAGGAGTTATCGAATACGGTGATTCAATCTTTATCAATACCAATTATTCTTTCAACAAAGCGGTGGAGAATACTTATAATTATGCTTTAGATCTTATAAGGAAAGATTCCGGAATTGTCTCCACGAAAGAGATCAAAATAAAAATTCAGGAACCTGTTGCACCTGCATTGGAGGTTTCATTTCCAAATCTTGTTTTTGATAAAACAGTTACTGTCTTCGAAAAAGGTCCATGGAAATTTACTGGTAATTGGGAGACAGTCTCACGGAAGTCAAGAAGAACAAATGAAGTTGAAAATGTGTCTCAAAGCGCTGCCAGGAAAGGTGATATGGTTGAATTTGAATTTACCGGCACCGGTGTTTCATTGACAGGTACATGGGACAAAATGGGCGGCAAAGCAGACATTTTTCTTGATGGAACACTTGATCGCACTGTTGACACTTATTTTAATTACAATAATCAGCAGTATGGATATACAAGCATCTGGCACAAATTCAACCTTGTATCGGGCACCCATAAAGTTAAAGTAGTTGTGAAAGGTGAGAAGCGTGCTGAATCTGAAGGTACCAGAATTAATATCAGCGATGCACTTGTCTTTATAACAGCGCCAAAGAAAAGCGAGAATTTCAAATTTTCTTTTGAAAAATAGAATAAAAGGAAATGGAAGTGAAGAAATTTTAAATGATTAAACGGTTTGTTGAATCTTCTTATCTAAGCCAAATTAAAACAACCCGATATGTCAAGCCCATGTCTCAGTGCAGGTAATAGACCAAAAGTAACAGAATGTTATAAGTATTAAATCGTTTTATAATATATAGATATGGAAAAATCAGAAATATGGATTGGTAACGATCATGCGGGTTATGAAATGAAACTGCAGGTAGTTGAATTCCTTCAAAGTAAAAGCTGGCAAAGATGACACGGGCGCATAATAACTCAAATATTTTGTGTTTAGGAGGAAAAATTACAGGAATAAACTTAGTGCTCGAAATCGTTGAAGTCTGGTTAAATACAGCTTATGAAGGCGGCCGCCATGATATTTCGCTGAGGCTTATTGCTGAAGCGAAAGAAATGATCTGCAAGACAGGAAAATGGATTCCCAAAAACGATAAATTGTAATACTATAAACGAGATAAGCCCATACTTAGATTGAATAAATTTATCAGATATTATATTGAAAAAGGACATCCTTAAGGAAGTGGCAAAAATCCAGTATCTTGCTTAACTAAGCCGTGCTGAGGTATTTAACATCATCCATTAGCTTGGTAATGACCACCGGGGAAAAGTAAAATTGGTTGAAGCTCAGTATCCCGATTCGGCTGCATTGTTTGGAGCTGATTACATGGTATAAAGGAATCGCTGTCTGATAAAAATGGCTTTATTAAATTGGGAAACGTTCATGTAAAATAACTTCGGGTGAAAAAAGCATACAACTGAAATTCATTTCAATGTTAATTATACATTCATTCATCAATAATTAGTATGTCACAACGTCAGCTGATCAGAAAAATAATGAACATGGAGCCTGTCTAAAGATGCGGCTTCTGGCTGGAAAATCCGCTTTTTGAGATTATACAGATATGTAATGAAAAGAAGAAATTTTCTGGTTAAAAGTGCAGCAGCACTGGCTGCAACTGCAATTACCCCATCACAACTCAGGGCTGGCTATTCAATATCCGATCATGATTTGACCAAAGCAATAGCACCGTTTAGCATTGATACGGCGAAAGACATTATTCCAGCACCGGATGATCCTGCACTCTGGCCTGCTTTTCGGGAACAGCTTGCCCAATGGCGTGACGCTACCCGGGAAAGTTTAAAGTACGATAATGCTCTTTACCGCAAGCCGGAGTTCGCCTAGGCAGCTAAATCATATGCATGTTGTTTCCTGATGAGGTGCGACGAGACCTTCTATGACCCCATGACGGGATTGGCCTTCCTGTGGTCGGCCGGACCCTGTCCTCTACAGGATTGGACGGGATTGACCTATTCGCCTCGTGGCGGATAGGCCGGACCCTCTCCTCCACGGGTTACCTGAGCAAGAAAAACAAAAATGATGCAACAGCATCATTTCACCTATTTTAATATGCCGGCTCCTGCCAGCAAGCTGCCATCGCCTTCATATTAAAATACTAAAGCCGCCCGCTTCGGCGGACGGCTTTTTGTTTTTCTTGCGGTGCGGACGGGACTCGAACCCGCGACCCACGGCGTGACAGGCCGTTATTCTAACCAAACTGAACTACCGCACCAAAAGCGAGGCAAAATTAATTCA
>Ga0207931_1000848_pt1 | contig 10759 bp, 9 predicted proteins | sample NGESurdeep092012_2_FD_184478 | JGI IMG/M metagenome (GOLD analysis project Ga0207931, IMG submission 184478) | Arctic peat soil microbial communities from Barrow, Alaska - NGEE Surface sample 415-1 deep-092012 (SPAdes) | ecosystem: Environmental > Terrestrial > Soil > Wetlands > Peat ...
GATGTATATGCTACGACCCCGAAGGATAAGAGAACGGATACAGTAATTTCCCTAATACGCCGGATGAATCAAGAGCTTCATGACGCAACCGGCGGCAGGCATCCCCGCTTCTTCAAAGAAGTAGTGGATAAAGAAGGGATGCAGATGGTTCCAAAAGAAAAACTGCCGGACGTTGCGAAAACTGCCCTCAGCGACGGTTCACTATTTTACAATCCTGAGGATGCGGATTATGACGATTTCCTCATGGTCCTGGAAGCGGCCTGGGAAGGTACGCCCCTCGATAAAAGCAGAATCAAAAAAGGATAAAGGGAGTATTCATCATGAAAGCACAACAAACGCAGAAGGATACCCGTAAGAAAAAGAAGGAACCATCCACGCCGCACGAATCGGCACAGGCCACGCAGCGAACATTAGAATCGCTGGAAATCATGAGAAATGAGACCCTGAAGGGTGGAGGCGTTGAACTGATCGAAGATCAGCACCGAAGGGGTAAGCTGACTGCGCGGGAACGTATAGAACTGCTGTTGGACGAGGGCTCTTTTGAGGAGTTTGACCTCCTGAAAACGGGGAGGGGAGGCGCCTTCGGCAAGGAACAGACGTATCCCGGGGACGGTGTCGTGACGGGACATGGTACGATCGACGGCCGGGAAGTTTTTATGTTCAGCCAGGATTTTACCGTCCGTGGCGGGTCGTTAGGTGAAGCTCATTCCCAGAAGATCAGCAAGGTGATGGATCACGCGGTGAGAGTGGGAGCACCCTTCATAGGGCTTAACGACTCCGGCGGCGCGCGAATTCAGGAAGGGGTGGATGCCCTGGCTTCCTACGGGGATATTTTTAAGAGAAACGCGCTGGCCAGTGGAATTATTCCGCAAATATCCTGCATAATGGGGCCCTGTGCGGGCGGCGCCGTGTACAGCCCGGCCCTTACCGATTTCATCTTCATGGTCGAGGATACGTCATACATGTACGTGACGGGTCCAAACGTCGTGGAAACCGTTACCCATATGGCTATTACTCATGAAGATCTTGGAGGCGCAAAGGTTCACGGAGAAAAGAGCGGACTTGCTCATTTTGTGCTGCCCAACGACATCATGTGCCTGCGGGAAGTGAGGAGATTGATCAACTATCTCCCTTCCAACAATAAACAGAGGTCGCCGATTCTCGACCTCAGCGATCCGGCGGGACGGACAGACCCGGCCCTGGATTATCTTGTGCCTGAAAATCCCAACCAGAGTTACGATATGAAGGTGTGCATTAACAGTATCCTTGACGGGGCAGAGTTTTTAGAAGTTCAGCCTCAGTATGCGAAGAATATCATTTGCGGATTCGGACGCATGGGAGGTCAGACAATCGGGCTTGTAGCAAATCAGCCCTCCGTCCTGGCGGGGGTGCTGGATAACAACGCATCAAACAAGGCAGCGCGATTCGTCCGGTTCTGCGATGTCTTTAACATTCCTTTGATATGCCTTGTGGATGTACCCGGTTTTATGCCGGGACCGGAACAGGAGCAGGGAGGGATCATCCGCCACGGCGCCAAGCTTCTCTATGCCTTTATTGAAGCTACTGTGCCGCGTATCACCGTCATCGTCCGCAAAGCTTATGGAGGCGCCTACATTGTCATGAACTCCAAACAGATCGGCTGTGACATCAATTACGCCTGGCCTACTGCGGAGATTGCTGTGATGGGCCCGAAAGGCGCTGCGGAGGTGATTTTCCGGAAAGAGATCCAATCTTCACCCGATCCGGCGGCGGCCCTCACAGCGCGAACGGAAGAATACCGGAAAACATACGTTAATCCTTTCCTGGCCGCAAAGAGGGGATACATCGATGATGTCATTTTTCCGAGAGACACTCGATACCGGATAATCCGGTCTCTCCAGTTCCTCGAAGGGAAAAAAAGAGAAAGGCCGGACCGGCTGCATGGAAATATTCCTCTTTAAGGGGGTGTGATGTTTAAGAAAATTCTCATAGCGAATCGAGGCGAAATAGCTGTACGCATTGCCAGGACCTGCAAACGGATGAACATCAAAACGGTGGCGGTGTATTCACAGGTGGGCTCCCGTTCTCTCCACGTCAGAGAAGCTGATGAAGCCGCCTTCCTGGGAGGTTCCCGGCCGGAGGAATCGTATCTGGCAAAGGAAAAAATTATTGATGCCGCCCTTTCCCACGGCTGTCAGGCCATCCATCCCGGATACGGTTTTCTATCGGAGAATGCGGAATTTGTTGATATGGTTTCCAAAGCAGGACTTGTGTTTATCGGTCCTACTGCATCAGCCATCGCGACACTGGGTGATAAAATGACCGCCAAGACGTTTGCCGAAAAGCTGGGCATACCCATAAAGTCCGGACCCAAGGGATGTCTTTCCTCATTCACGGAGGCGGTAACGATAGCACAGCAGATCGGATTCCCTTTGATGTTGAGGCCGGCGCGCGCCGGAGGAGGAAGAGGGATACGGGTGGTGGAAAGCAAAGCGGATTTGCGCCCTGCCGTGGAAGCCTGTCAGAACGAGGCACAAAAAGCCTTTGGAAACGACGACTTTTTTATGGAGCGCTTCATTAAGAGGATACGTCATATTGAAATACAGATCATCGCCGATAACTATGGTAATGTCATTCATCTGGGGGAGAGAGAGTGCTCCATCCAGAGACGGTATCAAAAAATCATTGAGGAGAGCCCTTCGACGGCTGTAGATGACGCCCTGCGTGAGCGCATGGGAGAGATGGCGTGCAATCTTGCCCGGGAGGCAGGTTATACGAACGCGGGAACTGTTGAGTTTATTCTGGACGATTCGGACAAGAGCGTCTATTTCCTGGAAATGAATACGCGCCTTCAGGTAGAACACCCTGTAACCGAGATGGTCACTCGTCTGGATCTTGTTGAACTCCAGCTTCGCATCGCTGCGGGAGAAAAACTTCCCTTCCGTCAAAAAGATGTCATCAGAACCGGATGGGCTATCGAAGCGCGGATCTGCGCGGAGGACCCTTCCCGGAATTTTCTGCCTGTCACCGGCATGATAACGCGTTACGCAACAGCTCGAATAAGAAACGTCCGGATTGACAGCAGCATAGAGGCCGGAAGTTTTGTCAGCACTCATTACGATTCACTGCTGGCCAAGGTAATCGGATGGGGTGAAACAAGGAAGGAGGCGATTGAAGCCCTCGTCCAGGCGCTGAATGCATATCACATCGAGGGATTGATCACGAATGTTGATTTTGTGAATGCCGTACTGAATCACCCATCATTTATCGCAGGCGACCTCTCGACGGATTTCATTGATGAGCACTTTGATCATGGCCAAATGAAGCAACCTCCTCCCGAAGAGTGGCTTCACTTCATGGCAATAGCTGCAACAATCATCTACCACAATCGGCAATCTCTCGTCCATGAATCCCTGAAGCCGATGATGGCGAAAGTGGGAGCTCCACATCAATCAAAAAACCAGGTCTCTTATATGGTGAAAGGAGAGGATGTTTTTTTTGAATTGCGCCTTCAGATGAATCCGGCGCCTCGCAGCTGGTCCGTAATGGTAGATGGACGTAAATACCAGGTTGTCACTCCTGAATTTGAGTTTTTCCGGCGTAGGATTAAACTCAGGATCGATGGGAAAACCCAATTCTTCCATACTAAATATAAAGAAAATAACATATGGGTAGCCTACCGTGGCACAACTCGTGTTTTAGGAATCTATAGTCCCCTGGAATGGAAACTTTTTCACCATATGCCGAAGCCGAAAAAGGTACTTCCTGAGGATGTTGTTCTCTGCCCCATGCCGGGAATGGTCGTCGCTATCCTGGTAAAGAAGGGAGACCGTATCTATCGAGGTCAGGATCTCGTGAGCATAGAATCCATGAAGATGGAGATCTTCGTTGCATCTCCCGGTGACGGGCGGATAGAAAAGATCCATGTTGTCCCCGGTCAGGCTGTAGAAACCGGAGATATTCTTATCAAGCTAAGAATTGATGCTATGGCCTCCGAAGAGGAGCTGGATATCTTCTATGGGTAGTCAAAAGTTCTTCGTGATCAAAAACAGCCACGCCTTAAAAAAACTATAACATAAAACGGAACAGATGTCCCTTTTAGTTCCTATTTGTGAGGGGATCAAAATGAAATTCGGTTACATGGGTAAAATTTTAATGGTTGATCTCTCCATACGAGATATCCGTGAAGAGATCATTCCTGACGATGTTTATGAGCAATATCTATCCGGGATGGGATTGGCCGCGTACATTCTCTATAACAGGATTCCCACAGGGGCTGATCCCTTAGGTCCAGATAATATTCTGGGTTTTATGTCCGGACTGTTGACCGGAACGGGCAGTCTCTTTGCCGGCAGATGGATGGTGGTAGGGAAATCCCCCCTGACCGGCGGATGGGGAGAGGCAAACTGCGGCGGCAGTTTTTCTCCGGCAATCAAGCGGTGCGGCTATGACGGCATATTTTTCACGGGAATCAGTAAAACCCCTGTCTATCTTTATGTAAAGAACGGCAGAGCTGAACTTCGCGATGCGTCTCACATATGGGGAAAAGATACTGTGGAATCGGAAGAGATGCTGATTGCCGAAACAGGAAGCCATTCGCGGGTTGCCGTCATCGGTCCCGCCGGTGAGAAGCTTTCTCTTATTTCCGGCATATGCAATGACAGGGGCAGAATGGCGGCACGGTCCGGACTCGGCGCCGTCATGGGTGTCAAGAGGCTGAAAGCAGTTGTACTCGACGGTAAAAAACGTATCGATGTCCATAACAGGGCGGAAATAAAAAGATTGAGTCAGATGTGCAACCGGTGGGTTCAGTTTCAGCCTCCTCTTTTTCCCGGGCCATTGTTGGCCTACGTGGGTACCCTCATGCGTTTGCTCCCTACGCAGATGGCCATGGAAGGATTGCTTTACAAGATTCTGTTGAAAAAGTGGGGCACGGGGAGCATGAACCAGATGTCCGTGGAGATGGGTGATTCCCCGATCAAGAACTGGAAGGGGAGTAATGTAGACTGGGGAATCAAACAGTCCTTGTCCGTAAACCCCGATGCGATCAGACAATTTGAAAAGGTTAAGTATCACTGCTATGCCTGTCCATTAGGGTGCGGCGGCATATGTTCAACAAAGGGAAAATATGGTGAGACGCACAAGCCGGAGTATGAATCTGTCCTTGCTTTAGGCGGGCTGTGCATGAATGCTGATCTGGACAGCATCTTCCATCTTTGTGAGGTGTTGAACCGGGCCGGCATGGATACGATCTCTACGGGCAGCACAGTGGCCTTCGCCATCGAGTGTTATGAGGCGGGCATCCTTACGAAAAAAGAAACGGAGGGGCTCGAACTCACCTGGGGGAATTCGGACGCGATAGTTGCCCTTATTGAAAAGATGGTCAGGCGCGAAGGTATCGGTGATCTTCTGGCTGATGGCTCGAAGGTTGCCGCCCGGAAAATCGGTAAAAATGCCGAAGCGTTTGCCATGCATGCAGGTGGCCAGGAAATCCCCATGCACGACGGTAGAAACGATCCCGGCTATAACGTGCACTATTCTGTCGAAGCGGCGCCGGGCAGACATAATGTGGGGGCGCAGATGTATTACGAGATGTTCCAGCTCTGGAAGGTGGTAAGCGGTCTGCCTCGCGTGAAGCCTCTCTATTTCAAAGGACGCAAGTACAGTGCGGATGAAGATAAGGCCGTGATGGCGGCTGCGTGCAGCAAGTTTATGAATGTTGTCAACGGCGCCGGTCTTTGCATGTTTGGCGCCTTTCTGGGCGCAAAAAGAATACCGACATTCTCCTGGTTAAATGCGGCAACGGGATGGAACAAAACGCCTGAGCAATACCTGGAAATCGGGGAGCGCGTCCAGACACTGAAGCGGGCCTTCAATATCAGGCACGGGATAGATCCAAGGACGTTCAGACTAAACGCCAGGGTCATCGGGAAACCTTCACAGGCGGAAGGGGCGAACCGGGGAAGAACCATGGACATGGAAAAGATGATAAGCGATTATTATCGGCAGTTCGGGTGGGAGCCTCTGACAGGCAGGCCGACTGAGGAGAGTATGGCAAAGCTGGGGCTCCGTGGTGATGAACATGTCGTATAGAATTACGGAAACGTGCAACAGCTGCGGCGCGTGCAGGAGATTGTGCCCTGTTGATGCTATAAAGGGAGACAAAAACGAACTTCATGTCATTGCCCGTGATCTGTGTATTGAATGTGGCGTCTGCGGGCGGGTTTGTCCGGTGGAAGCCGTAAATGACCCCTTTGGTATTTTGTGTAAAATGGTTAAGAAATCCGAGTGGGAGAGACCGTGGTTTGATAAAAAGACCTGCATGTCCTGCAGGATATGCATCGATGCCTGTCCGGTTCATTGTCTTGGCCTGTCTGATGCAGCGAGCCCCAACGATCCTCACGGGTATCCTTATATGGAAAATGAGAAAACCTGCATCGGATGTGGCTTTTGCGCCAGGGAATGTCCCGTTGAGGCTGTTGCCATGGTTGTATCATGATCCCCAAGATAATGGCCTGATAAGTAATAGATGCCGGCTTGATGTGTTAATATACAGTAACCAGGAAAAGAGAAAGGAGATCCTCTATGCAGCCACTCGTTAAAATGTATACACTCAGTACGTGCAGCCACTGTAAAGCAACCAAGAAACTACTGAATGATTGTGCCGTGAAATACGAATTTACGGACGTCGATTTGCTGAGCGGTGAGGAAAAGGCCGCCGTTATGGCTGATGTCAGAAAGTTTAATCCACGATGTTCATTCCCCACAATTATCATCGGTGATAAAGTCATTGTGGGGTTTGATGAAACGGCAATTAAGGAGGCCTTAGGGTTATAATGGAAGCCGATCAGCTTTATGCGATGTTAAGGAAAATTCAGGAGCCAAAAGGCTATTTTTTTAACAGGGACAGGGAGAGGGTGCTTGATATCCTCAGAGATCTCCTGATCAACAAAGAGCGTTACGGTTACATGTCCTGTCCTTGCCGTCTGGCTTCAGGGGATCGAGAGCGGGACAAAGACATTGTCTGTCCCTGTGCGTATCGGTCCGCCGATGTAGACGAATACGGAAGCTGCTATTGCAATCTTTATGTTTCACAAAAATGGAACGAAGATAAAACTCCGCACACATATGTGCCGGAAAGGCGACCGCCGGAGAAGATGCCTTTTCTCTAGTTTATACAGTTTGGATTCCTGCTTTTCTTCGTTCTTCCCACTATCCCCGCTCTTACGGTGATAGGCTTGTTACGGGAATAATACCTGGAATAAAAAAGGGGAGGCATTTCTAATAGGCCTCCCCTCATAATTACTTCAATGGTTACGGGGGTTATGGTGTAAATTTATCCGGGTAGATTACATACCAGACGTTATTTACTCCCTCACCATTCATGTCTCCCGGCTTTGCATCCTTGAAGAAATAGTAGAGTCGCCACCCTTTATATGTTGTCTGCTTCTGCCCGTCATCTCTCGTGATAACTCCGAAATCCTTTTTCTTCAGTGGCTTTTTCACGACAATCTTTTCCGTATAAAACACCGGCCATTTCGTCAGGCATTCATTGACACATGCACCTATGCTTGGCATATCCTTCTTAAAGTAGTAGAGGCTCATTCCTTTTGAGTCAACGAGGTAACTGCCCGCTCCCTCTTTGACTTGAAGGTGAATGGTATAAGGGGACGCCTTTTGTTTTTTCACTTCTGCCTGGGCCAGGGCGCTAGTACTCAAGAACATTCCGACGAACACGAAAACACACGCTGAAATCAACAGTGTCCTGACCAAATTTCTGACTTTCATCTTTCCCTCCTTCTATCTATACAGCGAAATTGTTTCTAAAAATAGAGATTTCCTATATTTGCACTCTGTCACTGGTTCTTACTTCATTCAGTCTGCCTTTTCTCCCCCCTCTCCTTCTTAATCCCACTTACGAAAATATATCAATACAGCTTTTAAAGCTTTATAAGACTTTTATCATATCAGGCTTTGCAATTTCCTGCAAAAAATTAAAATCCTTTTATTCAATAAAAGGACAAATTAACCTTGATTTTAGAACCCGAGTATTCATCCTGCTTTCCCTTTGACATACATTCTTCATTCGAGTATATTTAATGTACTGGAAAAGTGTGAGTATTTAACGGGAATGATCAGCATTATATCATTAAGGCGGAAGCTAATCCATGACCTATACTGAACCTATACAAATATCTAATCTCATTGATACCTCCACGCACAAAGCAATTGTGGCGGAGGTAAAGAAGATTTTTTCGTATCACTACCCAGCGAAATATTTCAGTGCAATTAATAGAAGTTATAGACTTGTAAAAACCCTCCATGAGGGGAAATTCCCCGGCTATAAGGCCTGCAATACCGAGTACCATAACCTTTCACATACCTTAGATGCGATGCTCGCCGCCGTCCGGTTGGTTGACGGACACAATATCGAAACCTCGCATTTTCCTGTACATCTTGCGGTAAATTTGCTCAACGCAACACTGTTGCATGACGCAGGGTATATTCAGGAAGACTCGGACCATGAGGGCACGGGTGCGAAGTACACTAAACTTCACGTGGAGCGAAGCATACAATTCTTGAGAAAAAACCATGAGGCGTTCAAGTTCACCCCGGATGACGTTAATATAATTGCCAATCTGATATGGTGCACAGGCCTGATGGTCAGAATCGAAACCATACCATTCTTTTCCCCGGGAGAGAAGATTGCAGGCTGTATTCTCGGCACCGCCGATCTCTTAGGCCAGATGTCTGACAGGGCATACCTGGAGAAGTTGATATTTTTATATTACGAATTTAAGGAAGCGGGCATTGAAGGCTTCAATACCGAATTCGACCTTGTGCGAAAAACGGTTGATTTTTATGAATTTACGAAGAAGCGGCTTGCTGAATCATATTTAAACTCGTTTAGTTATGCGCAGTACCATTTCAAGAAGCGGTTTGCAATTGACTGCAATCTCTATATGGAGGCGATTGACCGGAACATCGGGTATCTGCATAAGATAATTGAGGATGAAACGACAAATTTCCGTCACAAACTGAAGCGTGGGAAATGGGTGCACACCTATTCGCGGGCTAAATAGTGATAATCATCCGTGCTGTGAACCCCATTCATTGTGAATAGATGACTCCTCATGACCGGAAGCCGCATCTTGCGAGCCCCGCCCTGGGGGCGGTGAGCTTCACTTATTGTCACTTACCGTCTCAATAATTTCCGGGCCATAGAGGCTTATCTTTTCAGGAGAAAGTATACCTGTCTCCTTCAGCATTTCAATGGAGGATGCCTCGGTTTTCGCCAAGTCAACCAGAGTCTGATCTGACAGTATCCTGAAACGCGCCCTGTTTGTCTCTTTTGCCTTTTGAAAACGCCAGCAGTGGAGATTCATTAAATAGTGCTTCTGGTGTTCCGTGAGGGAGTGATACCCTTTAATATTCTTATACCCATGGGGATTGAGAAGCTTCTCGTTCCAGGTTACAGCAGCGATAGTATCAAAGGCCTTTACCGCCTTTCTTTTGAAACCCCTCCGCTGGATTTCGTGATCGAGTCTGTTGTACAGTGCTTTCAGATATGCTGTATCCTGGACGGCATAGTGTATTTGTTCTTCTGTCAGGGGTCGGGTTTCCCACTTCGAACGTTGCATCTTTTTATCTTTTTTAAGTTCAATGCCCAGATACTGGCCGATCAGCGCCGAGAGAGAAAGAAAGTGACAGCCCAGGATAGCTGCCGCCAGATGTGTATCAAAAATATTTTTAAATTCAAATCCATAGTCCCGTTTCAGAATCCGAATATCGTTATCACCGGCGTGCATGATCTTGAGGATTGCCGAATCAGCAAAAATCTTTCCTAAAAAGGAAAAATCAAGACCGTTGAGAGGGTCTAAAAGATAGGTTTTTTTATCAGCCGCTATCTGGACTAAACAGAGCACTTCCCGAAAATATCTGAAAGAATCATATTCCGTATCAACGCAGATAATGGAGGAGCTGCCGATGTCCTCCTTTGCCTCATCCATTTTTGCGTATGTATCGATCCAAACCCACTGATTGTTCATGCCGAAATCTGTCCTGTTTGTGAATCCGCAGCAAGCGCATTCCTTCAAAATAACGATAGTCTGAAGGGAGGCTCAACCATGAATTTTTAAGAATGTCAAGATAATTGATGATCTCATAAACAAATTATGAATAGAATTAGAAACAAATAACTTTGTAAAAAAAGCTCCAGATGCAACGCGTTTCCTTCTAAAGGCTCAGGATAAACCCGACCTGAGGAATAAGGCGGACGTAAAGGGAGGGGACTTTTAGGAAGGCGTCATAATTCAATTTTCACGTTGACAAGGGAATTCCCTTTGTCCTATAGTGCCCCCTCTAAAAAACGGGCGTTTATTATGTGCTGGAGATGAATATGAGTTCTTCCAGAGCCCCCCGATAAGGAGAACTAAATGAAGTACACCAAATCAAATCTGATGCGTGGATATGCCAATTCAATTCTTACCATTGATCTCGGGACAGGTATGATAAATGCGAGTGACCTTGATCCACAACTGAGGGATTATTTTGTTGGAGGCAGAGCACTGGGTTTATACCTTCTTCATAGACGAATAACTCCAAACACAAACCCCTATGCTCCCGAAAATCCACTGATATTTTCACCCGGTCCGTTAGCAGGAATTCCTCAGTTTCCCGGTACGAGCAAATGCATGGCAATCTCTCTGTCACCCCATACAGGAATTCCAGGAGTATCGAATTTTGGAGGGCACTTTGGGGCCCGCATGAAATACGCCGG
>Ga0207931_1000849_pt1 | contig 10749 bp, 4 predicted proteins | sample NGESurdeep092012_2_FD_184478 | JGI IMG/M metagenome (GOLD analysis project Ga0207931, IMG submission 184478) | Arctic peat soil microbial communities from Barrow, Alaska - NGEE Surface sample 415-1 deep-092012 (SPAdes) | ecosystem: Environmental > Terrestrial > Soil > Wetlands > Peat ...
CTCTTCGGAGTCAACAGGCAGACGGTAAGCTATTTCAACACGATCAAAGTTCTGAGTGAGCGCCTTAACATGCCGGACACTTTTCTTGCAGACGCTATCAGAAGTGTTGATGCTGAGATTAACAATGCCGACACTCTCACCAAGCTGATGAACGATGCTTATCAGAAGATCGACGAACACCTGCGCCAGGAAGGGAGCGAGGGAACAATGGGACTGATGCTCATGGGAGGCTGGATAGAGGCTATGTACCTCGCCACGCAGCTGGCGTATGACCCTAAGAACCCTGATCCACAGGTCGTTGGCAAGATTGCAGAACAGAAGTATTCGCTCATTTCCCTCCTTAGCTTCATGAAAAATTATTATGACGATCCGATGGTTGTCTTTTACACCAAGAAGCTTAAGTACCTCAACCGCTGGTTTGATACTTTTGAGATTTATTATCATCCGGGAGATGTCAGGATTGACACGGTGCGCCAGGTAATCAGAACCACCGGCACAGAGATGACTGTCACGGTTGAAACACTGAATGAGATACGCGATTATATCGCGAAGCTGCGAGCTGAGATTACCACTGTCTGAAAACATCCAAAACTTATATTATGAACCGTCGTCTTCTTTCACTAACGGCCATGCTGGCTGTCATAGTCCTTTCATGCGGCAGAGGCCCGCAGGAAAAGAAAGGTATTGACACCTCTGCTGCAGTAACAATAATAGATAAAGGCTTCAGCAAATACATATCTGCTTATACTTCCGGTATTATTCCGGCAGGAAGTACCGTGCAGATAGTTTTTACCCGGGAGTTTGCAGCCACCATTGACAGTAGCAAAGTTCAGGGATTGTTCTCCTTTAATCCTTCGCTAAAAGGAACAACGGAATGGGCAGACGATATGACCCTCCTGTTCCGGCCTGCAAAGCCGCTTGAGCCCGCAACATCATATACAGGCACACTTGATCTCAGCAAGCTCGGGTCGGTGGAAGAACAACTTCGTTTATTTCCTCTTGCCTTCCGCACGGTTGAGAAAAATTTCACTGTAACCCTCAACCCGATGACCTGTGACCTTCCTGATGGAAAAACCTATACCCTCACCGGCACACTTATAACCTCCGATTATGTTGTCGCAGCGGAGGTTGAGAAGTATCTCGCGGCCCGTACCGGCAAACGTGATGAAAAAATAACCTGGGAGCATGACAACAATAACAACCATACTTTCACAATCGAAAAGATACAGAGGGGAAAGGAAGAGAATGAGCTCGCCGTTACCTTTAACGGCAATCCGTACGGCATTAAGACGAAAGGCGATCTGAGAGTGGCCATCCCGGCAGAGGGAGTCTTCACCTTTACCGATGTAAAAGTCAACACCGGTGACAGCAAAAGCATCGAGGTATTCTTCTCCGACCTGATAAATACGCAAAACGAACTTGAAGGTGTGGTGACAATGAAACCCGCCCATCCTCTCACTGTCAGTGCCGAAGCCAATAAGCTGCTTATCATTCCCGGTGATAATATCATCGGTGTGACAGAGGTCACAATTGACGGATCACTGCGTAATATCCGCGGTGAAAAACTGGGCAAATCAGTGACCAGAAGCATAGACTTCGCCCCGGCGGAACCCGGACTGATATCTGCAGGCAAGGGTGTCATCATGCCTTCCTCGGGCAATCTGATATTTCCGTTTATGGCTGCCAACCTGAGCGCCGTGGACCTCACTATCATCAAGGTTTTCGAAAACAATCTTCCTTACTTCCTGCAGCAAAACAGCATGGGAGAAGCAAATTCATACAGCAACATAAAACAGTTCGGACGTCCTGTTTATCGCGGACGCATTGATCTCGCCGGCAGTGCGGGTTTTGATCCGAACAAATACAATCTCTTTACGATCGACCTTGCCAATTATATCGTCCCTGAGCAGGGTATCCTGTACCGCATTGAGCTCGGCATGAGGCCTTCCTATTCGCTCTACCCCTGCACCGGAACGCGCAAGGCCTCAAAGTACGAGGAGATGCTTGACCAGGCTGATCTTGACAGGGGATGGGAGAGCTCAGACGATTCCTATTCTCTATCCGAGGATGGCCTGTTCTATGAATACGCCTATAACTGGAAGGAGAATGAAAATCCCTGCAGTGATGCCTTTTACAGTCCTGATAAGAAACTTGTCAGCAACATCCTTGCCTCAGACCTTGGTATTATGGCGAAGAGCGGCACGGACAACAACCTCAGGGTATTTATTAATGACCTGCGCACCGCGAATCCTGTCGAAGGGGCAACGGCTGAGATCTATGACTACCAGATGCAGCTCATGGGCTCCGCTACAACCAACAAATCAGGTATAGCAACTCTCTCCTGTCCCAGGAAACCGTTTCTTGTGATTGGCCGGAAGGATAAGAACCGCAACTACCTGTCGCTCAACGACGGCGGCGCACTGTCGATGAGTTCATTTGACGTCGCCGGCGAAACCCCGCAGGATGGCATCAGGGCCTTTCTCTTCACCGAGCGCGATGTAAGGCGTCCGGGCGATACTATCTTTTTAGGAGTGATTGTCAGGGATGTTGCCACCGGTCTTCCTGCGGGCCATCCGGTGCATTTTGAGCTGTACAATCCCATGGGGCAGCGCATCGATGACCAGACAGCCACTATTGGCGACAAGGGTTTTATAACCTTCACAACCATCACTGCTGCCGATGCGGTGACAGGAAATTACAGGGCGCAGGTGCGCATCGGCGGAGCCACCTTCACCAAAACTATTAAAGTTGAAACCGTAAAACCCAACAGGCTGAAGATAAAACTTGACTTCCCCGCTGCCGTCGCCGGAGGAGAAAACAAAACAATGAAAGGAACAATGAAGGTTGCATGGCTTAACGGGACAACGGCAAAAGATATGAAGTCGACGGTAGATCTGTTGCTCAAACCGGTAAAGACAGCCTTTGAAAAATACGGACAGTATAATTTTGATGATCCGGCTGCTCAGTTCTGGTTTGAGAGCAAGACGATCTTCGATGGTAATATTAACAGCTCCGGCGAAGCCACTGTGACATTCACTCCCGATGAACAACTCAATGCTCCGGGCATGCTCAGCGCAGTCTTCACAACGCGGGTGTTTGAAAAGGGAGGCGATGCCAGCATCACCCAGACAATTCTCCCTTATGCCCCTTATCCCGGCTTTGTGGGAATGAATATCCCGGCGCTGGGAGCCACAGGACGTGTTCTCTTTACTGACCGACCCAACGAGGTCAGGCTGGTCACCCTCGATAAGAACGGCAAGCCGTTCAGCAGCGAGGTGGAGATCAATGTCTATAAGCTTGACTACCGCTGGTGGTGGGAGTCTGATGATGAGTCTCTCGGTTCGTATATATCGCGTGACCGCAATAATATTGTCTTCAGCCAAAACGTAACCACCATCGGTGGTGAAGGAAAAGTTTCATTCAGCGTTGATAAGCAGCAATGGGGCCGTTATCTTGTCAGAGCCACACTGCCCTCAGGACACTCCACGGGCATGATCGTGCTTGTCGACTGGCCGTGGGATTACGGCATGAAGCCCGGCGGCAACGACGGTGCAAACCTGCTGCAGCTGAATACAGACAAGGAGAAGTACAATGTCGGCGATCAGATAAGCCTCACCTTCCCGTCACCGGCAAAAGGCCGTGCTATTATCACCATAGAGAACAGCACGGGATTGCTTGATATAACCCAGGCAAATACTGAGGCAGGCAACACAGTGGTGAAGGTCATTGCCACTAAGGCAATGGCTCCCAACGCATATCTGTATGTGACCATGCTTCAGCCTCATTCACAGACAGTCAATGATGCCCCTATCAGGCTTTACGGTGTCATACCTGTTATGGTTGAAGATCCTTCATCAAGGCTGGTGCCCGTGATCAGCATGGCTGACAGGATTAGATCGCAGCAGGAGGTGGAGATAAAAGTCACGGAGCAGAACAGGCAGGGCATGACATATACGCTTGCCGTGGTAGATGAAGGATTGCTGGATCTTACCGGGTTCAGGACACCCGATCCCTGGAAGTGGTTCTTCGTCAAGCATGCTCTCGGGGTAAAAACATGGGATCTTTATGATATTGTCTTCGGAGCTTTTGGAGGCAAGCTGGGAAGCATCTTCGCCATAGGGGGAGACGCGACAGTGATAGATCAGAGCAAGAACAGGGCACGCCGTTTTGTGCCGGTGGTGAGGTTTATGGGACCATTTACCATTGGACCGGGGAAAACCGGAACGCATAAAATCAGGCTGCCTCAGTATACCGGTTCTGTCAGGGTGATGGTCACGGCGGCAGGGGAAGGAAATACTTTCGGCTCTGCCGAAAAGAGTGTTGTTGTCTCTGATCCGCTTATGATCATTGCCACTGCGCCGAGGGTTCTTTCTCCTGGCGATAAGGTAGCTCTGCCTGTCACGGTCTTTGCACAGGAAAAGAATATTACTGACGTAACCGTCACTGCTTCAGGCAATGAGATGCTGACATTTACTCAACCCTCCGGAACAGTTCATTTCACCGAGCCCGGGGAGAAGGATATGGAGTTGCTCTTCACCACGGCACCGCAGCCCGGCAAGGCAGTGATAAAGGTCACAGCATCAGGCGGAGGTGAGACTGCCAGCTATGATATGGAAGTAGAAGTCCGTAGCCCCAATCCGCCGGAGCGCAGGGCTGAGACAAAAATCATCGGTGCAGGTGAGAAATTTGAAAAGAGCTTCACGCCATTCGGCATAGCAGGAACCTCATCGGCAACCGTTGAGATATTCTCCCTGCCGTCTGTCAACCTCAGCAGGCGGTTGGGGTATCTGACATCATATCCTTACGGATGCACCGAGCAGATCATCTCTGCCGCGTTCCCGCAGATTTACCTGCCTGATCTTCTTGGAAATAACCTGCCAGATCCTGCCCTTGTCCGCAATAATGTACAGGAAGCCCTGCGCAGCATCGCCTCCAGACAGCTGGCTTCAGGAGCACTGACTCTCTGGCCCGGCGGTTCATATCCTGATGACTGGATCACATCGTATGCAGGTCATTTTGCCATTGAAGCCCGTAAGGCCGGTTACGCTGTACCCTCGGAGTTCATGAGCAAATGGACCACTTATCAGCGTGCCGCAGCGTCATCATGGAGATATCAGCCACAATACCGTTATACTGCCAATGACCAGGCTTACAGGCTCTTCACCCTTGCTCTTGCCGGCACACCTGACAAAGGGGCTATGAACCGTATGCGTGAGACAGCTGATCTGCCCACCCTGGCAAAATGCTTCCTGTCGGCAGCTTACGCCACCACAGGGCGTCCTGAAGTTGCAAAGAGCCTCATTGATGTCAGGAACCTTAAGCCTGATAATGACTATTCATCATATTATTACGGCAGCACTCTCAGGGATCAGTCGATCATCCTTTATACTCTCACTGTCATCGGTAATACCACCGAAGCTCTGGAGATGCTGAAAGTGATTGCCGCAGAACTGAGTCATGACCAGTGGTACAGTACCCAGACAACGGCGTGGGGCCTCTTTTCATATATGAATTTCAGCAAGGCAGTGAAGGCTGACAACAGCAAACCGGTAAAGGTGACATTCGATTTCAATGGCAAGACAGAGAAGCTGTCGTCAGAAGAGGGCGCAATAATGCGAAACCTGACACCGGCAGCATCAAACAAACTGGTCATTGATAATGATAGTGAAGGACCATTGTTTGTGACATTCACGGAACAGGGCGTGCCTCTGACCACAGACAGGACGGTGACAGAGAATAACCTTACCATGAAAGTCGATTATATGGATATGTCGCAGAATACCGTTGATATTTCCTCTCTGCCACAGGGCAGCGGGTTTATGATGCTTGTGACAATTACTAATACGACATTCCGTAAGATAAGTAACCTGGCACTGACCCAGATGGTGCCTTCGGGATGGGAGATACAGAACACCCGCCTCTTTGAGGCGAACCTGCAGCTAAAGGAGAGCGGATATGACTACCGCGACTACCGCGACGATCGTGTTTATACATATTTCAGCCTCGGTCCGGGTGAGGTAAAGAAGTTTTACATCATCCTCACGGCTTCATACAGAGGTACGTATTGGATGCCTGCCGTTGTATGTGAAGCAATGTACGACGGAGATGTCACAGCACGCCGTCCCGGCCGTGAAGTGATAGTCACTGAATAATAGGCAGTAGGCAATAGGCAGTAGGCAATAGTGAGAATCGTCCTGAAAATACTGCTTGGAGTTGGGGTAGTGTTGATAACATGTGTGCTGCTGGCGCCGGTGCCTTCATTCGATAAACCGCTATCTACGGTTGTTGAGGCTGCCGACGGCTCACTTCTCGGAGCCCGTGCGGCAGGTGACGGGCAGTGGCGCTTCCCGCCACCTGACAGCCTGCCTGAAAAATATGTCACCTGCCTGATAAACTACGAGGACAGATGGTTCTGGTGGCACCCCGGAGTTAACCCGGTAGCAGTAATCAAGGCCCTTGTCGACAACATCAGGGCCGGCAAAACCGTTCGCGGCGGCAGCACAATTACCATGCAGGTAGCGCGGCTGGCACGCGGAAATCCTGAAAGGACATACTCAGGAAAGATCATTGAGATGCTTTCGGCGCTAAAGCTTGAATTGTTTCGTTCCAAAAGAAAAATACTCCTGCTCTATGCCGCCAACGCTCCATTCGGGGGTAACACGGTCGGTCTTGAGGCAGCAGCCTGGCGATATACCGGACGTAACAGTAACGATCTGACCTGGGCTGAGGCTGCAACACTGGCTGTGCTTCCCAATGCCCCGTCACTTATTTATCCCGGGCGGCATTCGGAACGGTTGCAGGAGAAGAGAGACAGCTTACTGTTATTACTGGCAAAGAGGAAAATAATTGACAGCCTGACATGTTCCCTTGCTATAAGTGAACCTCTCCCGGATGTTGCACTGCCTATGCCTTCTCTTGCCCCTCATCTAACCAGTCGTTTATGGATTGACGATCCGGGCAAGAGAGTAAAAACCACCATTGACCCTATGCTGCAGAAAGAAGTCTCAGTGCTGGTAAACAGTCACCAGGCAGTGCTTGAGGGTAACCTTATCTACAATGCTGCCGCCCTGATAGTGGAGGTTTCCAGCGGCAACGTGCTTGCCTATACCGGCAACAGCACCCTTCCTGATACGGCAGGCATCTATGGGCGCGATGTCGACATGATTCCCTCGCCGCGAAGCACTGGCAGTATCATGAAGCCATTCCTGTATGCAGAGTTACTTACAGCCGGAGAGATGCTACCCAATGCTCTCATTCCGGACATCCCGACACGCTTCCCGGGTTTCCGTCCCGAGAACTCCGACTTTTCCTACAGCGGTGCTGTCCCTGCCGGTGACGCCCTGGCGCGGTCGCTTAATATACCGGCCGTGCGTATGCTGCAGATGATGAATGAAGAACGTTTCCTGAACCTGCTGCACAGGGTGGGGTTCACCACTTTTGACAAACCCGCATCACATTACGGCCTCTCTCTTATCCTCGGAGGAGGAGAGGCGAGTCTCTGGGAGCTGGCCGGAGCATATGCCTCAATGGCGCGCGTGCTGAATAACATTAACACCGGTAAAGAGTATTATGCTGAAGACTGGCACGCGCCACAGCTCGTTAATATTGAAGAACAAAAGCTCACTTCCGATCCTTCTCCGCCTCTGACAGCGCCGGCAATATGGCTTACATATGAAGCTCTGCAACGCGTCAACAGACCGGAGACAGAGACGGGATGGCGGTATTTCGGCAATGCACCTGACATAGCATGGAAGACTGGCACAAGTTTTGGCTTCCGCGACGCATGGGCCATAGGCACCACTCCGGCATACGTGGTTGCTGTCTGGGCCGGCAACGCCGACGGTGAGGGCAGGCCTGGCCTCTCAGGTATATCATCGGCAGCGCCACTGCTCTTTGACATATTCAGGCTGTTAGAGCCTGGCGGATGGTTTGCACGTCCCGAAGAGGGCATGACACTCACCGAAATATGTGCCGCCAGCGGATTCAGGGCAGGGCCCGACTGCAATGAAAAACGAGAAGAATGGATCCCGGCAGCCGGACTGAAAAGCGAGGCCTGTCCTTACCATACCGTAATAAATCTTGATACAACCGGCAAATACAGGGTCAATATTTCCTGCGCCCAACCCGGAGAGATGATTCGTAGCTCATGGTTCGTCCTGCCCCCTGCAATGGAGTATTATTACCGGATGCGCAATCCCGCCTACCGAACCCTTCCTCCGTTCCGTCAGGGCTGCACTGATGACAGGCAGGTGCCTGCAATGGAATTCCTGTACCCTCCCCATGACGCAAAGATCTTCATCCCGAGAAGCCTGCAGGGGCAGCTTATGTCAATGCTACCGGAGATAGCACACCGGCGACGAAATGCTGTGATATACTGGCATCTTGATAACAGGTATGTCGGAATGACAAAGCATATGCACCAGATGGAGCTGCAGGTAAATAAAGGAGAGCATGTAATCACTGCAACTGACGATGAAGGCATGACTATCTCCCGTAAGTTTATCTGTGTTGGGTCATTATAACCGGGATATCTGAAAAAAATATATTTTTGCAGCTGCATTACAATCTAACTTTAGGGAAAAGTGACGAGTCTCCTGTCGGGGCGTTTTTTTCAGCGTATAATTGCAGGCAATTCCTTCAATAAGTATAAGGAGGTGTTTGACCAGGCAGGCTATGCTATTATGCTCATCGATAACGCCACAAACAGGTTTATCAAGACGAACAGGGCAGCTGCCGAGCTGTTTGGCTACAGCCAGGATGAGCTGCAGAAAATGACCCCTCTTGACCTGTCGACTGAGCCTGAGGAGGCCGCACATGTTTTAGAATCAAAGACCATTGAACAAGCGGTCAGGCCGGCACGGCGCAAGGACGGCAAGATAATTACCGTAAAGGTTCAGACTCGTTTCCTTGACAGGTATCATATCAGCCTGATAAATGATGTTACTGAGGAATACCGTATACGCAGGGCGCTGGAAATGAATGAGGAACGCCTCAGGGAGGCGCAGCGCATAGGACACTTCGGATGGTGGGAGTACCGTCCGGAGACAGACAGGTATATCGGATCGGAAGAGATAGCAAGGATATATATGGATGAGCCTTCAACTCTGTCTCTCTCTTACCAGGAAAATATTTCCTATACGCATCCTGAAGACAGATCTTTTCTAATCTCCTCGATGGAAGATGCCATTGAGCATAAGAAAGAGTCATACTCAATGCACTACAGGATCATCACTCCTGCAGGCAAGGTCAAAGCTATCGCCGTCAACTCAAATGCAAAGTATGATGAGAACGGCAGGCTATTATACCGGTACGGCACATGCCAGGATATAACAGAGACACAGAAGATCATGGATGACCTGATCACGGCACGCCGGCAGGCAGAAGAGTCCGACAGGCTCAAAACAACATTCCTTGCCAATTTCAGCCATGAGATACGGACGCCGCTTAATGCCATGATGGGCTTCGTCAATATCCTCACCTCCATGAAAACGACTAAAGAGGAGAAGACGGAGATGGTCAGGCTTATTGAGATCAACTCACAGAGGTTGCTGAGGCTCATCAATGACATGATCGACATGTCGCGCATTGAGAGCAACAACATGGAGATAAAATATACGAACGTTGAGATCAACGGTTTCGTTACCTCAATGGCTTCTTCCATAGTCTACGAGCAGGAGGCTTCAGGTAAAAAGAGCCTGTTGATGACACCTGTTATTGACAAGACAAAACATAATGTATTTCAGTATATTGATGAGCTTCGGCTAAGTCAGATCTTCAGTAATCTGATAAGCAATGCCATCAAGTTCACAGAGGAGGGCGAGATAAAGTATGGCTACAGGATCGCCCGCAATGAGAACAGGTATGCAGTCACTTATTTTGTAAGCGATACAGGGCAGGGTATTTCGTCCGACAGGCTGGGAGACATATTCAAGCCGTTCGTTCAGTACTGGAACGAGGATGCTCCGAAGGTACAGGGGGCTGGTTTGGGATTGGCGATATGCAAACGGCTGGCAGAGCTGATGAAAGGCCGCATCTGGGTTGAGTCGATGCCGGGTAAAGGATCATCCTTCCTCTTCTCATTCAACACCCCCGTGATGATCGAGTAGTCATCAATTTTAAAATTTTTCTATCTTTGCCCCCAGCGGGACGTTAGTTCAGTTGGTTCAGAATGCTTGCTTGACAGGCAAGAGGTCACTGGTTCGATTCCAGTACGCCCCACGAAATACAATACTGTAACCCCTACGGGATACACATTTCCAACACAATCATCTGTCTACAATACTTTATGCCCAACGGGCAATTAATCTGGAAGTGTTTTATAGGTCCTTTTACAAATAAAATCACGGCTTTATATTGTCTGCATTAATAAATATCTTTACGGGTGATGCTGCTGATTATGAAGGGAAAGGAGAGATACATTCCGGGAAGTGCATTAGGCGCATTCCTGCTGCTCGTGCTGTTCGCAATGAGCTTTTCATCTCATGCCCAGACCTTTCCTTTCAGGGAATATACCACTGACGACGGACTGCCGCAGGTTGAAACTGTGGGTGCAATACAGGACAGCCGCGGATATATTTGGATCTCCACCCGCAACGGCCTCGCGAAATTTGACGGTCATACATTCAAATCTTTTTTCCGCAGGGACGGACTGCCGTCAAATATTGTATCGCCGTAAATATAAAACAACACCGTATCAAACATAACCGTCTATGAATGATCAAATTATAAAAACCATGATCGTCGAGGACG
>Ga0207931_1000850_pt1 | contig 10738 bp, 10 predicted proteins | sample NGESurdeep092012_2_FD_184478 | JGI IMG/M metagenome (GOLD analysis project Ga0207931, IMG submission 184478) | Arctic peat soil microbial communities from Barrow, Alaska - NGEE Surface sample 415-1 deep-092012 (SPAdes) | ecosystem: Environmental > Terrestrial > Soil > Wetlands > Peat ...
ACAACTGGCATTTCACAACATAGACATGAAATATGTTGTGGAGCCCGGTGAATTTGAGATCATGATAGGAAATTCCTCACGTGATGAGGATCTTATCAGTACAACACTTCTTGTTTACTGAATAAAAGGTTAAACAGTTATTTGTTACAGATAAGTGATAAAATAAATGTTGTTACCGGGATAAGAGCCTATCTGGTGCAATATATGGATAAACTGCTACGCTAGCATTTACATTTGAAAGTAATAATTTTGAACTTGTAATAACTGCGGCAATTCCAGTATTTGGGATAAATTCAGGTGAGACATTTACCACAGTTATTGGGCCTTTGGTTGAAGTCCCCATTATGATACCACCTGTAAACTTCGCTTTGTATTTCAAACGAAAATATTTTGTTTCAGAAGTAAATTAAGTACTTGATTTTTAAATTTATGAATATTTGAATCTTTATTTTTTTCAAATTAAAAGATACTTCAGGCTTTTGAGAAGACAAGCACCCCATTTTGCCCACCAAAACCGAAAGAGTTAGAAATCGCAGCTCCAATTTTCACAGCCCGGGCTTGATTTGGTATTACGTCCAGATCACATTCCGGATCTTTTAATTCAAAATTAATGGTTGGAGGTAAAATTCCATAATGAACTGTCAGAACAGTAGCAGCTGCTTCAATTGCACCTGCGGCACCAAGCGTATGACCAATCATTGATTTGTTCGAACTAACAGGGATATTCCTGTATCCAAAAGCCTTGTGAATCGCCAGTGTTTCCGTTTTATCATTCACCCTGGTCGAAGTTCCATGAGCATTGATATACCCTATATCTTCCAGATCAAGACCTGCATCTTTAACAGCAAGCTGCATGGCCATAGCTGCCCAGGTGCCATTCGGTTCAGGAGCAGCAATCCCATACGCATCAGCTGTCATACCGAATCCACTTAACAATGCCAGAGGTTTTGCTCCCCTCTTGTCAGCATGTTCCAATGTTTCCAGTACCAGAACACAGGCACCTTCACCCATCACAAATCCATCCCGATTCAGATCGAAGGGACGGCTGGCAATTTCAGGCTTTTCATTGAAAGTTGAAAGAACTCCCATGCTCGCGTAAGCATCAAGAACCAAAGGGGTCATGGTGGATTCTGCTCCGCCGGCGAGGATCACATCTGCCATGTTTCCCCTGAGCAGTCCAAGTGCAATTCCAATCGAATGTGTGCCGGTTGTACAAGCAGCAGAAACTCCAAGGTTTGGCCCATGAATTCCCAGAACCATTGCTGCATTACAAACCGGCATATTAGAAATAACTCTGGGTACGGTTAAAGGATTAACTGAGCCAGGTCCCATTTTTAAAAACCTGATATGTTGATCTTCAAGGTGTGTATAATCTCCGGCGCCCGATCCAATGACACATCCAATTCTGTCCCTGTCTTCATTAATCAGATCCAGACCCGCATCCCTCACGGCTTCAATTGCTGCACTTGAAGCCAGTTGGGATACCCTGGCCATTTTACGTGATTCTTTACGATCAAAATAATTCTCCGGTTTATATGATATTACTTCGGAACCGATCTGACTTTTGTGGCCATGAGGATCGAAAGCCTGAATTCTTTTAATTCCCGACTTGCCTGTTATAAGTGAATTCCAGAAATCAACACGATTACAACCAATGGAGGTAAATACTCCAATGCCTGTGACAACAACTGCTCTATTTTTATCCATGACAGGTATGAATTCTCAGTGAAATAAACTGAAGTTACGAGCTAAAGATACAAATGCTGGACAAACTGACCATGCCCTCAGAATAAAAGCGCAAACAGAAAAATAATGACTGAATGCGCTTTATTATTTTTATACTGCTGAAACTGTACTGGAACGATTCCCGGACATTAAAACTACGTTCTGTTCAAAATCTTAACATCGGGCTTGCCGATTACTCCTCCTTTTTCCAATGCATCTTTCAATTCAGGCTTTGCCATAAAACCATTTATTGCTTCAACACTTGGAGCTTCGCCAAGAATTGTTATCTTATTTGTATTATCAACGGAATGATATACACCCATAATTTTAAAACCTGCTTTTAAACGATTTGCTTCATCAGCATCAAAAACTTTTCTCCAATCCGAATAGTTTTTGCATTCATGTGAAATAATTACAGTTACCATTTTTTTGAATATTATTTTTCCTACTCGTATGGCTTTTCGGTCTCGCCCCGTTTTTTTAATTGGTTCCTGGTCTCCGGTATTATAACAATTTGAAATCGAATAAGTTCGCAGAATTATTAAACGATCTTTCTAAAACGATTTGGTAATGTTAAAGAACTAGCTGAAATTTGTTTATAACTCTGAATCTTTTATTATGAACCGAAAACTTATCTTTTTGACTTGCCTGACTACAGGTATTCTCACATATTCAACACTTTTAGCACAAGCACCTTATGAAGCATCATGGGAATCACTTTCCACCCATAAAATTCCACAGTGGTACGACGATGCAAAAATCGGACTTAGCATGCATTGGGGGGTTTATTCTGTTCCGGCATGGGCACCGCGTGAAATAGGAATTTCTTATGCCGAATGGTATGGGCAAAAAATGCTTGAAAAAGAAAGTACCACAGCGCAGTACCATAAAGAAAATTATGGCGAAAACTTTAAGTACGAAGATTTCATACCAAAGTTTAAAGCTGAACAATACAATCCTGATGAATGGGCAAAATTTGCTAAAAATATGGGTGCAAAATACATTTTTATCACCTCAAAACATCACGATGGATTTTGCCTGTGGGATACAAAATATACCGACCGCAACTCGATGAAAATGGGACCTGAAAAAGATTTATTGAAACAATTTTTTGAGGCCGGCAGAAAAAATGGGCTGAAAGTGGGCTTGTATTATTCGTTAATGGAATGGAACAATCCAATGTTGGCAAAAGATTCATTACCTTATGGTGTAAAAGATAAAGCCAATTATCCTTACACAGGATTAAAGAAAGTGAATAGTTATGTAGATGATTTTATGATTCCTCAAATCAAAGAACTAATTGATTTATTTCATCCCGATTTCTTCTTTTTTGATGGTGAATGGGATAAGCCGGAGACTTTCTGGAAAATGAAGGAAGTTGTGGCTTATTATTATAATGAAGCACAAAAACGTAGTCAGGAAGTTTTTGTAAACGATCGTTTTGGCAAAGACTCACGTGGTAAGCACGGCGATTTATACAATGTTGAATATGATTTTGGTAGCGAACTTCAGGGCTTATTAACACATAAATGGTCATACTGGCAAGGCATTGCAAAAACATTTGGATATAATCAAGATACTGACCCGGAAGATTGTTTATCGCCGAAACAGTTTATTGACAAAGTAGTAATTGGTGTAAGTAAAAACGGGAATTTCGATATAAATGTGGGACCAACCTCAGCAGGTTTAATTCCTGAATATGAACAATATCCGTTATTGAAATTGGGAGAATGGCTAAAAGTAAACGGTGAAGCTATCTATGGAACACGATATTGGGATAAAATACAGCAAGAAAACGATGCTTATTTCACAATAAAGGATAACTATGTTTATGCTATTTTCCTCAAATGGCAGGGCAGTGAATTTAAACTAAAACACGTTAAACCGGTTGCCGGTTCAAAAATAACCATGCTGGGTGTTCCGGGAGATCTGGTGTGGACATGGGATGAAGCAAGTGGGTTGATCATTAAATATCCCAGGCAAAAAGCAAGACCAAGCTCCTGTAGTTATGCCTGGTCATTCAAAATCAAGGTGAGATGAGGAAGTGCTAATTGAATCCTGATTCATCGATTAGCACATAGATAACTATTTTTAGTTTATATTTTATAGCTGGCTGTATTTTAGTTATCATATTTTAACAATTCGCATTAATTATGAAGAAGATATTCATTGTCAACCTAATATTACTTGCTGCCCTGATTTGTAAGGGACAGGGTAATGATCTGGATAAAGGACAAGTCGGTTATATCCCTTCCAGGATAAACATGCAAAACCGTGAATGGTTCAGAGATGCTCATTTTGGTATGTTTATTCACTGGGGAGTGTCCAGTGTACTTGGGAAAGAGATTGGATGGGCCTTGTCAGGAAAAGATGTGAATGAATACAGGCAAAACATGAACAAATTCAATCCTGTCAAATTCAATGCTGCTGCAGTTGTTAAACTGGCTAAAGATGCCGGAATGAAATATATTACATTTACAACTCGTCATCATGACAGTTTCAGTATGTTTAATACCCGTTATTCAGACTGGGGAATTATGAATACTCCTTATGGTAAGGATGTTCTTAAAATGCTGGCTGATGAATGCCTGAAACAAGATATCCGCTTGTTCTGTTATTATTCGCTGACCGATTTTTATCGTCCGGATTATTGTCAGGGTGTAGTAAAAAAAGGAACCGGGATACAGGGTGATTGCAACTGGGATGCCTACATTAAGTTCATTAAGGATCAATTGACTGAAATCCTGACCAACTATGGGCCCATTTACGGTATCTGGTTTGATGGACACTGGGACCAGGTTAAACAACTTAAAAACGGCCGGAACGGGGACCAAATACGTCCCTGGAAATACGACGAAATATACAAACTAATTCATGACCTTCAGCCAGGTTGCATGATAGTGAATAATCACCATTTGAACCCCTTCCCGGGTGAAGATTATCAAACCTTTGAACGCGATCTGCCGGGAGAAAACAAAGAAGGAGGTTATTCATCTGATGCTGTAATTGCCAAGGATTTGCCACTGGAGTCGAGCGATATTATTGGCAAGAGCTGGGGTTATGTTACCGGTGACACAGTTAACCGTTCAGTAAAGGAGCTTGTCCATCAGCTGGTGGGATCGGCTGGACTGGGTGCAAATCTCCTGTTAAACGTCGGCCCTACACCAGAAGGGGAAATCAGGCAGGCACATAGAGAGAGGTTGCTTGGCATGGGAAGATGGCTTAACACCTATGGAGAAACCATTTACGGAACCCGGAAAAGTTTTATGAAACCTGCAGAATGGGGCGTTGCAGTTGAAAAGGATGATAAAATTTACCTTCATATCATTCACCCGGAGAAGCTTGACAAACAATTGATTTTGGACCATTTTACCTATAGGCTGAATAATGCTTACTGTTTCGAATCCGGTAAAAATATCCAGTTCAAAGCTGATCAGAGTATTTCAACATTAAGTTTACAACTTCCTGAGTTGAATTCAGAATCAATTGATAATGTGATAGTGCTGCAGGTAACAAAGAAATGAATAGGATTAAAAATGTTTAAATATTATATCTATTCAATCAATCTTATCATATTAGTTGGCATATTACGATTCAGAATTGATATTCGCTGTAGATCGTTTAAGATAATGCCCCTCTCTGAGAAAGTCTGCTGCAGAGTTTGAAGCGCTATTTCGGGAGTATTATTGTTTTTACTCAGATGGGCAAGACAGATATTACTAAGATTGTCACTAAAATTATCTGCCAGAAAAGCCGAGGTTTGATGATTCCCTAAATGCCCATGGTCTGACTGTATCCTTGCTTTTAAATAATGAGGATATTTGCCATTCACCAGCATCTGCTCATCGTAATTTGACTCTATAACAAGCAGGTTAGCTGCTTTAATATAGGGAGCAGCAGTTTGGCAAATATGCCCCAGGTCGGTAGCAATTGTTATTTTTTTATCTCCGGTACAAATGTGGAACCCTATGGTTTCAGGAGCATCATGACAAACCGGAAATGCCTCGATATCAAAACCTGCAAGATAGAATTTTTGCTTCATAGGAATTTCGCGGATACAGTCTGGGGATATTTTCTTTTGCGAAGCAGGAATGCTTTTCCAGATTTTATGGGTAGTGAATGCTGGAAGACTGTTTTTCCTGGCAAGAACTGCCAATCCTCTTATATGATCTATATGATTGTGTGTTATCAGGACTCCCATAATAGTCTGCATTGGAATATCCATATTCTTCAAAAACTGTCGTATGGAGGTTGCTGAAATTCCGGCGTCGATCAAAATTCCTTGTAACTCGTTACCCAGGTAATAGCAATTTCCATTGCTTCCACTGCTAAGACTGCAAAAATTCAATTTCATCAATACTTTATTCATTTGAGCCAAAGGTATGCATAAGAATAATGGAAAAGCCAGTGGATCTGACCACATTTGGCAATACCAATTTGACCACCATCATCCGGAGTTAAATCCTTGTTGTTTTGTTATGGATCTCATGTGTTATCGGCCCGGATTTTGAGATGGTCAAAGAAGGAAGGATTTTGTTCAAGCAGGGGGGCATCACTGAGTTCCAGGCACCATATGAAGTGCTATGTATTGTGTGCAACTTTTGAATATTCCACTATCCGCATTCTAAATCCATGGAATTGGATTGTTTGCCAGAATGCCGTCCCCCTTTCTCCTTTATATTCAGTTTTAGGAATTAAGGTCCAGTCTATAATTTGGAATGGAATATTTTTATCACTACTCATTTGAACAATGAATAATAATGCAATCTGTTTTTAGTTTTAGCTTTCCCCTTTTTAACAAATAGAAATCCATATATCAGAATCGATGATATTCCGATAGCAAATCCCGGGATGCATTTAACAACTATTTTATCGGATTCATCAAGGTGAAATAATAGGTATAACAGAGTAAATACCAGGATCGCAACTCCAACTAATAAGTACAGATTAATAAAGAGAAATAAGGCTTTGTTCTCTTTAATCCTGACGGTTTGATTTATTTTGTCATCCATAATTGTCAATATTTATTTTGATAAATTCAATCAAATTTATATTCATAAAAGTCGCACACAACCGGATAGTGTCTTATATGAAGTCTTATAACAGTTTACCCTTTAAAGGTAGGCATAAAATATTAAGATGCTTACCTGTGCAGCGCAATAAATTCATTAACTTCTCTGCAAAACAAAACTTCATCCTGAAACATTATATTGTGCCCGCTGATCGGAGAGATAACTATCTTTTTATCTGTGGAACTTATCCGGTTAAAAAGATCATAGCCAAGACCTTTCGGACAAACGAAATCGTACTGTCCAAATAAAATTAGAACCGGTAAGGTGACTTTATTTAAATATGAAGAAAACTCAATTTTCGCCAAATCTTTATTGAAATTGGCTTCAGATGAATACAGGTAGTTCATTAACATCGAAGTTAAAGGCCAGTTAAATTTAGCTGCATTATTCAATAAAAGTTCCTGGGAATTAACTTTAGTTACTTCATTAAAATAGGTTTCTGCATCTTCGGCATATTTCATCATCTGATTCGATTCATCAAAGGAAAAGTTACCCGTATGGGCATTGCAATATGAAACAATCTCCTGCCAATTTACCCTGTTTTTGTTTAATGCAATCTGTTGTTGTCCGATAGATAGCAGCATTTGTCTTGTCAGTGTGTCATTCAATGGATAGTTCTGGCTTCCATCAGCAAATATCCAACCCTGTACCATATCCTGGTTATTCCCAGTTGTCATGAATGAGGATGTCAGAAGCCCTCCGAAGCTGTGCCCCATGATAAATACTTCGGAACTCTGACCATATCTGAATTTTATGACCTGAATAGTTTTTTTCAGATCATCAGTCATTTGCTCAAGAGTCAGATACTTGCCATTTGAGTTGCCCTGTGATGCTCCGGAATTTCGCTGATCCCAATAAACAATGGCATACTTGTCTTCAATGTTATTGCTCAAATAATCTGAATTATAAACGAAAGCTCCGACCCCTGGTCCTCCATGAACAAAAATAATAAATACTTTACTTGAGGTGTTTCCTTCGACAAGTATGCGCATTGAAGCACCATTATTCTCAACATAAAATGTTTCGGAGACGTTCTCTGCCAATGTGATCTTCTCTTTCTGACACGAATTCATGGCAAGAAAAACTAATATAAATAATAGAAAAATGTGCTTCATTTCTTTTTAACTCTTTTTTTTGTCAGGATTTGAAGAAAATTTTCAGGTTTATAAATTAAGCCAAGCTCCATTATCGGTCTGAAGTAGATTGTGCTGTTATAAGGGAACATCGTTAGTATATTAAATTTAGAAAACACTGAAAGTGGAATCCCTAGATGCTTTGAAAAATCAAATCCAAAACCTGCACCTGCTATTATTAAAGCATAATTATAGCCTGCTGATTTTATTATATTTACAGTCCCGTTTTTATCTGCATGGTAAGTTGTGCCACCCAGAAATGTCCTGCTATAACCAGTTCCAAAACTATAATCATTAAATAATCTGTTTTTATAAGTTCTGCGCATGGTCCATTCAGCATTGAAAAACAGATTATCGTGAAAGCCCGGATGATGATACCAGCCAGAGTTAACTGAAATAAAATGATCTTTTATGATTGATTTTTTTCTCCCGGCATTTGCGTTCTTTATCAGATTGACAGAATAAACAGGAATTTCAATTCCAAGCCTTATTCCAGGATATATTAAGGAACTATTATAGGATATCAAAAGATTTGAAGAAATTTTGACCCCACTGATCAGACTGTCGGTTTGTGTGAAGCCATGCAGTGAAAGAAATAAAAATAAAGGTCCAATTAAAAGTCTTTTGAAATTTTTCTTATTCTCCATTTACGATCAAAATTACAAAGATCAGAAACACTCTCTTTCAAAATGCTTTATTATCTTTCATGGTCTGAACAATCAGTGTCGTGTTATTCATATAATGATGATTACCAGGGATCTTTTGAATTTTTACTGCTGTACCGGCTAATAATTCCGGGACTTGAGTTTTCTCTCCTTCTCCAATAATAATCAGTGTTGGAACAACCTGCGATTTAACTATCTCATCCATTACCTGAAAAGTATTTTGACGGTTGCCGATACCTAGCATATTTGAAACATGGATCTCAAAGTCGGTATTTGTTTCCGGAGATAAAAGGACAGTCAATGTAACTTTTGTTTTCATCTCCTCCGGAAGTCTGCTGGTAATGAATGGAATTATTTCTGCGCCAAGCGAGTATCCGATCAGAAGAAATCGTTCTCTTCCCCATTCTTTACTGTAAAAATTAAGTGCTTTTATCATATCACTGGCAGTTCCTTCGGGTGTTCGCCGGTTCCAGAAATATTTTTTGGAATCCAGTCCTATTGTCGGAATGCCTTGAATTGCGAGTTTATCAGCAATTGATTGTTCAAAACCATACCAGCCTCCGTCACCGGAAATAATTAGAGCCACCGGGGCATCTTTGTTTTGAAGTTTTGTATTTGTTATTACTATCGGAAGGTTCTTTACATAGTCAGTATTGACAGTTGCTGGCTGATCTTTATTATATTTTTCAATTAGACGGATAAACGCATCCTTCCATTCGGGCATAAAATCGTTCCATTTTGAAAAACCATGTCCTGTATTAGGCAGAGTAATAAGTTCCGCATCAGTGGTTTTATTGACAAAATCAACAATCTCATTGTAATTACAAACCTTATCAAGTTTTCCGTTGAGGACTATCCATGGATTTACAAGCTTTGCATCGGGCAGTAGAAAATATCTCTTTCCCTCTATATCAATCTTCTCAGAAAGTCCGTTGATCTGACAAAGCATTTTGGGCAGCTCAATATCGGGGCAAAAACCAAGTGAGATTCCTCCTATGAAAGTGCCCGGTCGCGACTGTGCAAGTATTCCGTAGACAAGGGTTGCCCCGCTTGAATAACCCATAATTACGGCAGGAACATAATCGGTGAAATTGTATCTTTTTTCAATGACGGTCGCAAGTTGTACAAAATCTGCAGAAACATTGTAACAATCTCCGGTGCGTTGCCTCAGATCTTTATAATATCTCAGGATATCTACTCCGATCACCAGATTATTCATTTTAGAAAATGTTTCAGCAAAATCTACAACTCCGGATTTCCAGCCTCCGTCTCCTGAAATTAATATTACAACATTCCGGGGTGTATCTGTTTGCTTATAAACATATATCTTACCAAATGGAGCAACATTTGCAGAATCGGCGGAAGAAATTGCCCGGGACTTTGAAAAGAAAGTAAACGTAAAAACAATTATTAAAAAGAATAATTTTCTCATTATATTATAGCTTAATTTCATTATTTCCTACTTTACCATTAAAAGGATCAGTTTAGATTGAAGGTTAAACTACCAAATGGCATTATTGTTAGCTAGTTGTTGTCTGTCCATTGTCTGGTTGAGAATTCTCCAAAAAGGATAAGAATCGACAAGCACATCGTGAACAGAATCAGTATTTACAGGAGATATGTCGTTAAGTTAATTTATCCCCTGTAGAAAATTTCCAGTCGGGCAACTTTACTCCTGCAATTCATACTGAGGATTTTGAACTTTATAATTTCTTTTCCTGAAATGTTGGAAAGGTCATTCAGGATCTTCTGTTTTTTATCCGATTTAAGTAATTCCAGGTTATCATAAATTAAATAATATGACTCAACCTTATATTTAAACAGGTACAACTCAAGAAGATACGCAGAAATAATAATCAAAGTGTTAAAGATCAAAAGCCCCAGCAGAGGGAATTTTATCAACTGTAATGAATTAATCAGCGATAATCCGATGGTTGTAAACATATAGGACATATCCTTAACGGGAAACGTCTTGGTCCGGAATCTGAGGATATGGAAAATAGCAAATAATCCAAAAGCCATACCAATCTCAAAGTAAACCACGTGCATCATGGTTCCCAGAAAAAAGATCATGATCCCCATTGAAAAGAAGATAAATAAGGACATCTCATTCTTTGTGTACCTGAAATAGATAACCCGTAAA
>Ga0207931_1000851_pt1 | contig 10735 bp, 7 predicted proteins | sample NGESurdeep092012_2_FD_184478 | JGI IMG/M metagenome (GOLD analysis project Ga0207931, IMG submission 184478) | Arctic peat soil microbial communities from Barrow, Alaska - NGEE Surface sample 415-1 deep-092012 (SPAdes) | ecosystem: Environmental > Terrestrial > Soil > Wetlands > Peat ...
AACGATGGTCAATGTTTATTTCCTGAATTCTACCCGCTATGTGGCCAACACTCCGCCTTTCGAAACTGCGGTCACGCGGCCCGCTTCGTTATCAATAACGTATCCGGAAACGGTCCTGAATCAATTGTTTTTGGGGCCTACTCCAACGGAATAGGCTGCGGGTTACAGGTTGTCTTGAGCGGGACGACCGGCTATAGCAGTTTGGCAATCGCGGATAGCGTGGCGCGCGTCTACCTGACCGGTACATGCGCTTCCGGTGGAGCAACTTACACCATCGCGAATCTCATTGCCAAGAACCTCAAACAGTTCCCGACGATTCTTTGGGTCAAAATCTATGACCAGGGCGGAACAACTGAGGTGCCAACCGGTCAAAGCGACTCGATCCCGGTATGTTTGGAACCGTGAAAATCAGAATTTAGCAGCAAAAACTCGGCGGAGGCCTGTAACCTCTGCCGAGTTTTTTCCGTCCCCTGCTTTCTATCCACTATTCTTCTTTATGTCCTTTGGTGATGATCTTGATCGGTGTCCCGATGAAACCATACGTTTCGCGGAACTTATTTTCGAGGTAACGCACGTACGAGAAATGGGCTAACTTTGGATCGTTGACATGCAGGACGAAAGTCGGCGGGTCAACCCGGACCTGGGCACCATAGTAGATTTTCAACTGGCGTCCGGCGTGCGAGGGAGCCGGGTGGGCATCCTGGGCATCCCGCAGGACGCGGTTGAGCATGGCGGTGGTGATACGCGCCATCCGTTCCTCCTGGACGCGTAATGCTGTCGGAAGCACCTGGTCCAGACGCTGACCGGTCTTGGCCGAGATGAACAGCATGGGGACGTAGTCCATAAAGTTGAGTTCCCGGCGGACATGGCGGGTGTAGTCTTCTGTCGTCTGGTTGTCTTTCAGGATGGTATCCCACTTGTTGACCAGTACGACGGTGCTCTTCCAGGCGTCGAGGATGAACCCGGCGATGTGGGTATCCTGGGCGGTAATGCCATCGGCGGCGTCTATCATCAACAGCACCACGTCAGCGCGCTCGATGGCTTTGAAGGAGCGCAATACGCTGTATTTTTCCACGCCGCGTTCGATCTTGCCGCGCCGCCGGATACCGGCGGTATCAATCAGTGTGACGGGCAGGCCTTCTACTTCGATATGCGTGTCAATGGCATCGCGGGTTGTGCCGGGGATGGGCGAGACGATGGCGCGTTCCTCGCCGACCAGTTTATTGAGCAGGGATGACTTCCCGGCATTGGGCTTGCCGACGATGGCAATTTTGATCGATTCGTCTTCCTCGGTGTCTGCTTGGGTTGGGAAGGAAGCCACCAGCGCGTCGAGCAGGTCACCGGTCCCGGTGCCGTGGATGGCAGAAAGGGGGTACGGGTCGCCCAGTCCCAATTCATAAAATTCAGAGGCGGCGCTGCGTTGTTTGGCATTCTCGCATTTGTTGACCACCACGAAAATTGGCGGCCAGGATTGGCCGTCCACTGTCTTCTGATAGCGGCGCAGGATTTCGGCCACCTCGCGGTCGGGCGAGGTGACGCCGGATGTGCCGTCGGTGAGAAACAGCACCGCGTCGGCGTCACGGACGGCTATCAGCGCCTGGGTGCGGATCTCCGGGATAAAATCCGCCGAATCGACCGAGAGCGGCGTTTTACCGCCGTGCGTGGGGTCGATCCCACCGGTATCCACCACATCGAAGGGACGGCCATTCCATTCGCCCTCGGCTACAATGCGGTCGCGCGTGGTGCCCGGGGTATCGTCCACGATGGCAAGACGTTCTCCCGCCAGACGGTTGAAGAGTGTACTTTTACCCACGTTGGGGCGTCCGACTAATGCAACAATAGGTTTCATGAATATTTCACCATCGAGAAAACAGGCTGAGCGCTCTCCCTGAAGGGGATGTACAGGGATTTACGGAGTGGGCGTAATCGTACTGGTACTGGTAATAATTACTTCCACCGTTCCGGGCAGGATGGATTCGACGGTAACATTTAGCTGGGTAATGAACACCTTGGGAGTCAACTGGTAGGTCCCGGGAGTCAGGCCGGTCAGGTCCATTAGAACATGCACATCACTGATAGCTAGAGAATCGAGCACGGACAGCGGGCCGGAAAGAATGACATCCACCGTTTGCGGCGAAAGATGCGCGAGCAGCCCCGTCGGCAGCCCGATTATTTCCACCGGGCGATAAGAAATGGTGCGGCTGCTTTCAATGGGGGCAATACCCACTTTAACCGTCACACTCTGCTCGCCAATGAGTGTTACGCCAGGCGGAAGGATGATCCCAAGTTGTTTTTCAATATCTTCCTTGGCACCGCTCAAGTCGAGTAAGGAGGTCTCGACGTAGCCGGGCATGGAATCAATGATCTCTGAATTTGCGGAATAGACTGTCACGATGGGTGGGAAGGCGGCTATACTCGTCAGGCTATAACCGTTGTCAGGATTCCCGACCGTCATCACTTTAACGGCCAGGTCTCGATAACCGCCCTGCTGGATGATGGGCAGGCTGACCTGCACAACATCCGGGAGGACGGTCACTCCACGGATAACTATACCTTTCACGTCCACCACCTGGAGCGGGATGGAGGCGGTGACGCTATGGCGGGTATTGGTCAGGTCGAGAATGGCCTGGATGTGGTCAATCTGGGAGACGAGGCTCTCCGCCCCGGTTATGACCACCTCCGCCGGGTCCAATACGGCGTTACCGGCCTGGTAACCGATGGCCGGGTTGCCGGTGAGAGTCAGGTTTATTGCCAGCGAACGGGTCACTTGCGGTTCGAGCGACAGGTCAAAGGTCTGAGGGGTGACGGAGATGATGCGTATAGGACGTGCGTCAATCTGCATTTGAACATTCAGCGTATGCGTACCGGACCCGAGTCCGGTTAAATCCACCACGGCGCGGACCGAGGTATCACCGGAGAGCAAACTCTGCCACACCGAGTGCGGAGCGCGCAAAGTGAGCTCCACTTGCTGCGGGACTGCCCCGCCAGTCATAATCAGGCTTGGATCCTGCCCGATAAACTCAATGGGGACAGGATGCGGATAAACCTGAGTCTCATCGGGATTGGCCGCAGTGACAGCCGTCACCCAGACAACCAATGCCAGGGCAAAAGCCAGGAGGAAAGTGCGTAAATTAGTTGCCAGCCAGCGGAACATGCTTCATTCGTCCTTGCGAGGAAATAGATAGGGGAAATGCCGCTGGAAGAAATTTTCTTTACGGGATTTCTCCGGGTTGTAAAAGGCAATCAGAATGTTTTCGAGACGCTCCACATCCAGCCGGCGGATGATGCGTCCAGCGTGGGCGATGGAGATGGCACCGGTCTCTTCTGAGACGACCACCGCGATGGCATCGGTAACTTCCGAGATACCCAGTGCGGCGCGGTGACGGAGTCCCATCTGCCGTTCGGGAGAGCGGGCCAGGATGCCGCTGGCCGAAAGCGGCATCACACAGGCCGCGGCGACAATTTTCTTGCCAGCGATGATGACCGCGCCATCATGCAGGGGGGTGTTGGGGTAGAAGGTCTGCATCAACATTTCGGGCGTGACATCGGATTGAAGAATTACGCCACTGTGGATGTATTGGTCGAGATGGTCGAAGCGCTTCAAAATAATGAGCGCCCCATGCTGGCGGGCAGAGAGACGGGCGGCTGCCGAAACGACAGCCTGAATTGTTTGCTGCATTTCTTCGCTGGCGTTTTTGTTCGTGGCCCGGAAGAATGTCCCGGCTCGTCCGATGTGTTCGAGGGCACGGCGGATTTCGGGGGCAAAAATGACCGGGATGACAAATACCAGGGCAGGCAGTGTAGTACGAACAAGCCAGGAGAAAGCCGGTAGATTCGCCAGACTGGTCAGCAGTGTAACCAGCACCAGAATCAGGATAATGCCGCGTAACAATATCATGGCCTGCGTATCACGGACAAGATACAGCACGCCAAAGAATATAAGTGTGACCAGCAGAATGTCAATGACACCGAGCCAGTCAAGGCGCTGAAAAATCAGGAGGATGTTGATTAAAAGATTGGTCACGACGGTAAAAGGATCAGAAGATTTAGAATCGGATTATCAGGAATCAGGCAACCAGTGAACCCAATTCCTGATCTCTTAATGCCTGTTTACCTGATTTAGATAGGGCGTAAGACGCGATCCTGGCGGAGTTGTTTGAAGAGCAGGATGGTATTTAACGGTTGTGATTCGAACGCTGCATCCTGCCAGGCCTGGACTCCCAGGGTTTGTGGGGAGCGACGGGTGTAGCCCATCTCTTTCCATACATTTTCCTGCATTGCCAATTGGGGTGGCAGAAAAAGCAGGGAGGCTTCGCATTGCAAATCTTGTGAGGCGTGTTCGACCTCAGTCACCAGGGTCTTAAGCCCCTGGGCGGTGGTAATGCCCGGGTCAAGATAGAGTTCCGTGGTGCGAGCAACCAGGTTTTCCACTTGCCAGCCTGCCAACCCGACCAGTTGTTTATCAGCCATGAGCAGCAGGAAAGCTTTGTCGCCGAAGGCGGCCATAACGTCATCCGGCGAAAGTGGGCGCGTCCCGCTGCTTAGACGGGTGATGAGAGTGGCAATATTCGCCGAGTCGCGCGGACGTCCGCGCTGGACAGACAGTTCGCCTGCCCCGGCTTTACGCAGGATAAGCGGTGTAGTATCTGTGATCGGCGAGATAACTTTCCAGGCTGCCACCACCTGCTTCCAAGTATCTTCGAACGAACCGGCGTTCTGGATAACCACGTTGGCCGCGGCTGTCTTCACATCCTGGGGTGACTGGGCTTGAATGCGCTGGAAGGCTTCCTGTTCGTTCATGCCGCGTTTTTTCATCAATCGGGTTATCTGGACCAATTCGGGAGCATACGTGGTCCAGACGACGTCACATGCGCTGGCTAATTTCCCTTCGAGCAGTTTGATAGCCTCGATAACAATAACGTGCTGACTGGCGCGTTGGATCATCAAGCCCACGGCTTTCTCGACCAGCGGGTGAACAATAGCTTCGAGATTTTCGAGTGCATCCGGGTAACTGAAGGCCAGATGCCCAAGTTTGGCCCGGTCAACTTCACCGTTGGCATCCAGGATGAATTTGCCAAAAGCATCCACCACAGGCCGGTAGCCCGGTGCGCCTTTTGCAATGGCGCGGTGAGAGAGAGAGTCGGCATCGATGGTATAAGCACCCAGGTGCTCAAGCATTCGCCGGACGACGCTCTTTCCGGTGGCGATATTGCCGGTGAGACCGATAACATATTTGCCAGGCCAGTTGCTCACAATTGCTCCTCATGGTTAGTAAGAAAGGGCCATTATCATTTTAGTCTGAGGCGCACAGAATGTCAAAGGGATTGGGGCGAAAAAACCCCCCGGTTTCTTCAGAGACCGGGGGTCTGGATTTCTCTGTTATGGTGTCGCAGTAGCGGTCGGTATGACCGTTGGCATCGGCGTGACCAGGTTAATCGAAACCACCAGCAGTTGGCCTGGATAAATTATGGAGGTGTCACCATTTGTGAGAGCGGTTTTGTTGAGATCCAGGATACTTTTAATAGTGCTGTTGAGCTTATTGGCAATACTGCCAAGGCTATCACCCGACAGGACGCGATAAGTGATTTTTGAACCGTCAGCCAGCCCAGTGGGAAGCGAGGTGGGCGTTGGTAATGGATAATTGGGCGGAGGCAGGCGGATCGTCTGCCCAACGGTGATGAAATCAGTGACGGGGTCAATGGTCGGGTTTAGCATGAAAATAATGACAAGCGCATTCTGGGTATCGGCCAGCCCTTGTGATTGGATGATCGAGATGAGAGTCTCGCCTTCCTTCACTACGTACGAATAAATGCCGGAGGCAGTGGGCGTAGTTGTTATCGTGGGAGTGGGGGTGATGGTGGGTGTTTCGGTGGGTGTGGGCGTATTCGTCGAGCTGGGGGTGATGGTGGGGGTAGGAGTCTTGGTGGGGAAGAGCGTGAAGCCGCCCCTGCTCAAAGACACGACCAAAATAATAATCCCAACAACCACCAGCAGGACTGCTACTCCGCCGAGAATCAACGGCAGCTGTTGTTTGCGACGTTTGCGGTAAGAGTCAATCGTATTTGTGATAGTCATAGGCTTATCCCGTCCGTTTTTATTGCAGACGCACCGGGATGTTCATTGGCGCGGGTTTATAACCTTATTCTACCTGAAGTTGAGGGATTTTGCGAGCGCAATAAATTGCGTATAGGTTAACGGAGAGGCTTTGTCTGCTTTTTGAGGTGACCTTTCAGGAACGCGCCGGTATAGGACCCCGAAGCTGCCACAACCTCCTCGGGTGTCCCCTCAGCGACCAGTTCACCGCCCCGGTCACCTCCCTCGGGACCCAGGTCAATGATCCAGTCGGCGACTTTGATAATCTCCAGGTTGTGCTCGATGATGAGCACGCTGTTCCCCGCGTCCACGAGACGCTGTAATACCTCGATAAGCTTGTGCACATCCGCAGCGTGCAACCCGACCGAGGGTTCGTCGAGCACGTACAAGGTCCGGCCTGTGGCGCGGCGGGAAAGTTCCTTAGCCAGTTTGACGCGTTGGGCTTCACCGCCCGATAAAGTCGTCCCGGGTTGTCCAACTTTGATGTAGCCCAGGCCGACTTCCTGCAGGAGTTTGAGCTTGTTCATCATGTGCGGGAAGGCGGAGAATTTTTCCAGCGCCTGATCCACAGTCATGTCAAGAACGTCGGCGATGCTATGGCCCTTGAAGTGGACCTGCAGGGTCTCGCGATTGAAACGACTGCCATGACACACGTCGCATGACACGTATATATCCGGCAGGAATTGCATCTCGATGCGCAATTCGCCTTGGCCCTGACAGGCTTCGCAGCGTCCGCCATGCACGTTGAACGAGAAGCGCCCCGGCTTGTAGCCCCGCACTTTGCTCTCCGGTAATTCCGCAAAGAGTTTGCGGATTTCCTCGAACAGGCTGGTGTAAGTACCGGGATTCGAGCGCGGCGTGCGTCCAATGGGCGACTGGTCAATGTTGACGATTTTGTCGAGATGCTCAATGCCGTCAATGCGTTCGTATTCACCGGGTTGGGTGTGTGCCCTGTTCAGTTTCGCTGCCAGGGCGTTATAGAGCACGTCGCTCATTAGGGACGATTTGCCCGACCCCGAGACGCCCGTGATGCAGACAAACTTGCCGAGCGGGATATTGACGGTGATATCTTTCAGATTGTTGGCGCGTGCCCCCACCACGGTCAGCATTTTACCGTTGCCTTCGCGCCGTTTCTTCGGCACCGGGATATGTTTACGTCCTGAAAGATATGCGCCAGTCAGCGACTTGGGATGGGCGATGATTTGTTCGGGTGTGCCTTCAGCGATGATGTGTCCGCCGTGCTCACCCGCGCCGGGCCCCAGGTCAATGACCCAGTCGGCAGTGCGGATGGTATCGTCGTCGTGCTCGACAACCAGCACGGTGTTGCCAATATCCCGCAGACCTTTGAGCGTAGTCAGCAGCCGGTTGTTGTCACGCGGGTGCAGCCCGATGGACGGCTCGTCGAGCACGTACAACACACCCACCAACCGTGAGCCGACCTGCGTTGCCAGGCGGATGCGCTGGGCTTCACCGCCCGAAAGCGACCCGGCGGAGCGATGCAGGGTCAGGTACTCCAGGCCGACATTCACAAGAAAGCCAAGACGGGAGACGATCTCTTTCAAGATGCGGTCGGAGATTGCTTTCTGGCGGGCGGTGAGAGGAGTTTCCGATCCAGCCAGCCGCCTGACCCATTCAAGCGAGCGGAGAACCGGCCATTCGGTGATCTGCAGAATGTTGATATCATCCACGGTGACGGCCAGCGCTTCGGGGCGCAGGCGCTTGCCCTGGCAGGTGGGGCAGGGCCGGTCACTCATGTATTCCGAAATCTTCTCGCGGATATATTCCGAGTTCGTCTCGCGATAGCGCCGCTCCAGGTTGCCAATCACGCCCTCGAAGGCGGTATCGAACGTCGCCTGGCGTCCGTCGCGGTTGTGATAGTGGATGCGGACTTTTTCACCTTTCGTACCGTGCAAAACAAGATTCTGATGCTCGGCAGGCAAATCCTTGATGGGTTTATTCATATCAATGTGATAATGCTGCGCCATAGCTTCGAGCATTTGCCAGTAATAACCGGGATTCCCGTCCTCGCGGACGTTGTTCCATTCCATGGCGATCAGCGCACCATCAGCTAGAGATTTCTCCGGGTCAATCACGCGGTCGGGGTCAATTTCGAGCTTATTGCCCAGTCCCTGACAGTCCGGGCAGGCGCCGTGCGGGGTATTAAACGAGAAGGTGCGCGGCTCGATTTCCGGGATGCTGATGCCATGCTCCGGGCAGGCCAGGTGCTCGGAGAAATGTAAATCGTGATTCTCTCCGGCTTTTACTGCCAGGATTTGAACAGTGAGATATCCATCTCCGAATTTGAGGGCGGTCTCGACTGAATCTGTCAGCCGGGTGATGTTTGCTTCCCGCTCCTGCTCGGACCCGGTACCGGATACCACCAACCGGTCCACCACTGCTTCGATGGTGTGGATCTTGTAGCGGTCGAGGCTGATTTCATCATCCAGGTTGTAAACGGTCCCATCAACGCGGACACGCGCGAACCCGGCTTTGCGGATCTCCTCGAAGACGGCCTGGTAGGTGCCTTTGCGGCCGCGCACCACCGGCGACAGGACCAGGATGCGGGTGCCCTCCGGTAATGCCCCGACTGCATCCACAATTTCCTGGGCGGATTGCTTGACCACTACCCGCCTGCAAATCGGGCAGTGGGGGACGCCGATACGCGCAAAGAGAAGGCGCAGGTAGTCGTAGATTTCGGTGACAGTCCCAACGGTCGAGCGCGGGTTATGGGAAGTGCCTTTCTGGTCAATGGAAACGGCCGGGGAAAGACCTTCGATGTAGTCCACATCCGGTTTCTGCATCTGGCCGAGGAACTGGCGGGCATAAGCAGAGAGCGACTCAACATAGCGTCGCTGACCTTCGGCGAAGATGGTGTCGAACGCCAGGGAGGATTTGCCGGAGCCGGAGAGACCCGTGATAACCACCAGTTTGTCACGTGGAATCTCGACGGTGATATTCTTGAGATTGTGTTCGCGGGCACCAACCACGCGGATGACGTTAGATGACATACGAACCTCGTTATGGGGAGTAATGCAATTATAGCACAAATGTTTTATGTATGACACGCGCTTTGGTGCGCGAAGTGGTATTATAGTGGAACTTCCCAAACCTGGCGGGGTTTAATTTATCAAGTCCCGCCGGCAGGGATAAATCAATGCCGGAAACCGAAGCCGCGCGGAGAAGTGCTGGAGCACACTTCGTTTGACCTGCGTGGCGTAATCACTGAAAGATGAAATTCAACTTTAGCCAAGGAGGCAGATTATGTTACATATCGTAACCGATGGTGCAGCCGATGTTCCTGCTGGATGGGAGAAGGAATACGAGATTAATGTCATTCCCATCAACATCCAATTCGGGGAAAAGACCTACCTGCAGAATGTTGACTTGGACAGCGAGGGTTTCTACAAGCTGGTGGACGAAACCAAGAAGATCCCCAAGACTTCCCAACCCTCCCCGCATCAATTCATGGAATTCTACAAAAAGATCGCTCCATGGGGCGATACCATCCTATCCATCCATGTGACAAGTAAACTCTCTGGAACATACGTCTCGGCTGTGGCAGCCGCGCAGGAATTGAAAAGCATGTTCAGGGTCGTACCGTTCGATTCAGCCGGAGGCTCGTTGGGATTGGGCTTTATGTGCCGGGAAGCGCGCAAGATGGATCGAGCCGGTAAAAGTGTAGAGCAGATCGTCAAATACCTGGAAGGCATACGCGGCCGAGTCCGCATCATCCTGACACTGGATACGCTCGAATATGCCCGTATGAGCGGCCGCGTTGGCACTCTCTCCGCCGCGCTTGCCTCGATTTTGAATGTCAAGCCGATTGCAGTGCTCAAAAATGGTCTGGTGGATATGGTGGAAAAAGTGCGGACTCGCAAAGCTGCCCTGGATCGTGTCATCGAAATGGCCGTGGAAGACTTTGGCAATCAGCCGATCTATCTGGGCATCGTCCATGCCCGCGATATCGCCTCTGGCAATGCCTTGATGGCGGAGGCGAAGAAACGTTTCAACTGCAAAGAGACGGTGTTGAACGACCTCTCCATCTCGCTGGCCGCAAACTTTGGCCCCGGCACTGTTGGATTGGTGCTGTACCCGGTCGAATAGGTTTGTGCTCGATAGGATCAACTAGACGGCTCTCAAGAGCCGTCCATATTTTTTATAACCCAGCATTCCAACTGCGCGGAGCATCTGACGCCATCCTGGTTGCATCGTGCATACAGCCAAAAGCAGACCTCCAAGGCTGATCAGCCTCGGAGGCCTGCGTGAGTCTCATCATCCTGGAAGGTAGAGTCCTCATGCGTCATGACGTAGAAACTACGCCCTTTATCATGGACGAAGTCGGTGATCAGATAACCGGTTGCGAAGGCATCCTCGAATACCTCACGGGTGTAAAAACGCCAGTCACGTGCCAGGGGCAGGTCAGCGGCCTTCAGGGCCGGGAAATTTGACGGGATTTCAACCAGCAGCAGCGTGCCCGTCAGCGTGGTAGTCCCGGTTCCAGCGGGGTAGTCCCGGTTCCCGCGAAATAGTCCCGTCTTTTTCACGGGGCGAAATAGTCCCGTCTTTTTCACGGGGCGTGGTAGTCCCGGTTCTCGCGTGGTAGTCCCGGTTCTCGGACGGGAGACATGAGACGGGGCACGGG
>Ga0207931_1000853_pt1 | contig 10730 bp, 8 predicted proteins | sample NGESurdeep092012_2_FD_184478 | JGI IMG/M metagenome (GOLD analysis project Ga0207931, IMG submission 184478) | Arctic peat soil microbial communities from Barrow, Alaska - NGEE Surface sample 415-1 deep-092012 (SPAdes) | ecosystem: Environmental > Terrestrial > Soil > Wetlands > Peat ...
GGGGATCGTCAAACTCATCAACCACCATGCGCGTGCAGAGGCTGGGTTGACTTTCAGGTACTCCACTAGCAGCGCCTGGGCCTCTTCTTGCTTCCCAATGCGCAGGAGTCTTTCAATGCGTAGTAAAACATCGGCAGTTGGCTGGGTCATGGATTTTTATACTCCAAAAATCGACCACAAAAAATGAACGGAAGAAATAGGTCCTATCGTATTCCGGTTAAAATCCTTCCAGTTTGCTCATATCGGCTGTCCCGTCAGCCAGCGCAGCGATCCTTTGCAATAAACCAAGACGGTTTTCCTGGACAGGCTTATCATCAGCCATCACCAGCACTTTGTCGAAGAATTCATTGACTGCCGGTATCATCGGGGAAAAAGCAGTCAGGAAATCATTCACACTTCCCGGAGCGCGGGGCTGTTTTTCTGCTCGCAGCAGGGCAGAGAATAAACTTCTCTCGGCATCCTCAGAAAATAGATTTTCGTTGACGGTAAACCGGGTCTTTTGATCACGCGTGATGCGCACACAGCGGGCATAACCCGGGAGAAAGGTGCTCCAGTTCTTGCGTTCCACCCAGGCGGTCAGCTCCCGGATGGCTTTTGCTGCTCCCGCCGGGTTATCCGACTGTATTGCCAGGATGGCATCCACAACATCATGTCTGTATCCCATGTCCAGCAGGACGACGCGCAGGCGTCCGACCAGGAACTCCAGAACTTGTGTCTGAACCTCATCGCTGACCGGGACCGGCTCGAGGGCGGCGGTGGATTTCAGCCCCTGGCGTAGATCAAAGGCAAGTTTATGCTCGATGAGCGGTTGGACCACTCCAATGGCGGCGCGGCGCAGACCAAAAGGATCTTTCGTACCGCTGGGAATCAACCCAACAGCAAATAATCCGACCAGCGAATCCAGGCGGTCAGCCAGGGCTACCGCCAGGCTGGCTTTTGTTTTTAGGACAGGTTGATATTGCTCACGAATGGCCTCCGCCACAGCTGGATTCTCACCAGAGCGGAGTGCATACTCGCCTCCCATTACCCCCTGCAGCGAGGTCATTTCCACCACCATCCTGGTCACCAGATCAGCTTTTGCCAGGTGGGCTGCGCGTTTCGCATCTTTAGCTTCGTCCGCTTCAAGCCCCAGCATGGGCAGCAGTACCCCGGTCAATTTCTCGATTCGCTCAGACTTGTCAAGCATCGAACCCAGTTTTTTCTGGAAGATAAGTGTGCTCAGCCGCGGGCGGAAATCTTCAAGCTTATGCTTCAGGTCTTCGCGCACAAAGAAATCTGCATCTGCAAAACGGGCGCGCACCACATGCTCGTTCCCTTCCCGGACAAGTTCCAGCTGCTGGTCATCCCCATTGCGGATGATGACAAAATTCGCCATCAGTTTCCCGTCTTTCTGGATCGGGAAATATCTCTGCTGTTTCTTCATCACTGAAATGAGAACATCCTGCGGTAATGCCAGATATTCCGGATCAAAACTTCCCAGCAGTGAGGTTGGCAGCTCTACCAGGTTGGCAACCTCGCCAAGCAGGTCAGCCGGCATGATTGCCTCGCCCCCGACCGAGGCAGCCAGCCTCCTGACCCCGGCTTCGATAAGTTTTTTGCGCTCTTCCACCTCGAGGATGATGTTATTCTTCCTGATCATGGCAAAATACTTTTTAGCTGATGGAATAATCATCTCAGGGGAACCATAGGGACGCAGGCCGAGTGAGCTGGAACCAGCGGTCAGACCGGCATATTCGAACGGGATGACCGCTCCTCCCAGGAGTGCTACCAGCCAGCGCAATGGACGCGAGAATGCCACACCGCTCTCATTCCAGCGCATGGACTTGTCGAATTTGATGCCTGCCACCAGTCCCGGCAGGGATTCAAACAGCACCTCCGGCGTTGGGCGGCCAGGCCTCTTGACCACAGCCACCATGTACTTGCCGCCATCCAGGTCGCGCAGCTCAAGGGCTTTTACATCCACACCCTTGCCTCTGGCAAAACCAATCGCTGCCGGGGTGGGGTTGCCATCCGGTCCAAATGCACGCTCAGCGGGCGGACCCTTGACCAGATCTTCACGGTCAGGCTGGTGGGGTGCAAGGGCTTCGATATAAACCGCCAGCCGGCGCGGGGTTCCAGAGATGGACAGGCTGCCATACACAAGGTGCAGTTCATCCAATAATTTTGGGACACTGACGCTTAGTTGTTCAATGGCCGAGTCCAGGTCGCCAGCCGGGAGTTCTTCAACGCCAATCTCAAGGAGAAATGGTTCAACCTTGTTACTGCTTGCAGGTACCTGCGTTCTACGAACTGCCTTCTGGTTCCCATCTGTTTTCCTAAGCAACGGGTACTCCAATTCCTTCCTTTGCTCCAGGTAGGCTTGTGCCACCTTGCGAGCCAAGTCCCGCATTTGTCCAAAGAAAGCCTGGCGTTCGGTCACGCCGATGGCGCCGCGCGTATCGAGGGTATTGAAGGCATGCGAACACTTTAGCACGTAGTCATGTGCCGGGACCACCAACCCCTCAGCCAGACAGGCTTCAGCCTCGGCCTTGTAAAGGTCAAACATCTGGCGTAGGCGACCCACATCGGCTACTTCAAAGTAATACTTGCTGTGCTCCAACTCATCCTGACGGCGAACTTCGCCATACATGACCGTTTCGTTCCAGGGTTCTTCCCAGATCGCCGCTGCATTGTTGAGGGCGATGAGAATGCGGTCCAGCCCATAGGTGATCTCAACCGCTACCGGGTCAAGGCTTTGTCCACCTACCTGCTGAAAGTAGGTGAACTGGGTGATCTCCTGTCCGTCCAGCCAGATCTCCCAGCCCAGGCCCCAGGCTGAGATGGCGGGTTGTTCCCAATTATCCTCCACCAGGCGTATATCGTGTGCACGCAGGTCAATACCGATGGCCGCCAGCGACTGCAGGTAGAGTTCAACCGGGTTGCCTGGATCAGGTTTCAGGATCACCTGGAATTGGTAATGCTGCTGGAAGCGGTTGGGATTCTCGCCGTAGCGTCCATCGTCCGGGCGGACGGAGGGCTCAACATAGGCGACGTTCCATGGCTCCGGGCCGAGGACGCGCAAAAAGGTGGCCGGATTCATCGTCCCCGCGCCAACCTGGGTGTAGTAGGGTTGCCAGATCAGGCAGCCTTTCGCTGCCCAGAACTCCTGCAAACTCAGAATGATGGATTGGAAGGTATGCTTTTCAGGCATGGAGTACCATAGAAAAAAAGGTTGAATGAATTTTAAAAGGATTATACCGCAGGCTGGATGGAAGCCCTGCGAAGGTTTGCATCCTTTGCAGGAATAATTGCAATTAGGAAACAGGCATAAAAGGAGTTACCGGATGCGCAAGCCAGATTGCAGAGGATTATCCGTGTTCAGCTGAGCTCATTTGTGGTTAAATCTGTCTCATGCAATCGAACACGCAGAAATCTGGTTCGCAAAAATACGCCCTCCTCATTGTCGGCTCCGGACCTGCGGGACTCTCCACCGCCTTACACCTGGCGCAGATGGCTCCGGATTTGATCCCTCATATGCTGGTCTTGGAAAAGGCACACCACCCAAGGCATAAATTATGCGGGGGGGGTCTTCTGCCGGATGCCGAGATCATCCTGCATCATCTGGGGCTGGATCCGACTGAGATTCCCCATGTGAATGTTGAATGGGCGCGCTTCGACTTTGATGGCAAAGGTTTCAGGATGCGTCCCGACCCACAGCGATCCTTCGCTTTCCGTGTCATCCGCCGGCATGAGTTCGATGCCTGGTTGGCGCAAAAAGCAAGTGAGAAGGGGATCAAAATAAGGGAAGGGGTCAGGGTAAAGATCGTTCACGCTGGGCCTGAAGGAGTGAGTTTGGAAACCGACTCCGGAACGCTCAGTGCAGAGGTGGTGGTCGGCGCAGACGGGTCAGCCAGCATTGTACGCCGGGCGGTCATCCCCCGCGAAGATACCCATACCGCCCGCCTTCTCGAGATCATCACCAAACCGCAGCCGGAGCATTCCTTCCATACCCAGACCGATTCCTATTTCGATTTTCTCCACGTTCCGCAAGGCATTTTGGGCTACACCTGGGATTTTCCTGCCCTTGAAAACGGAAAACCCGTACGTGTGCGCGGTATTTTCGACAGCAATGTTTATGCTCATAAAACAGATATCTCGCTGCGGGAGGCCCTGGCCGACGAATTCCAACACCACGGCTATGAACTGGGGGATTACAAACTGGAAGGCCATCCCCTGCGTTGGTTTGAACCTGACAGTAAGTTCTCCATTTCCCGCATCCTGTTGGTCGGGGACGCAGCCGGAGCCGATGCCCTCTTCGGTGAAGGCATCAGCATCGCTCTTGGTTATGGAAGCATTGCCGCATATTCCATCAAAGAAGCCTTTGCCAAAAATGACTTTTCCTTTTTGGGATATAAGGAAGCCATCCTGAGCTCTGAAATGGGCAAGGCTTTACGGAGGCGGACCTGGTGGGCAAGATTTTTCTATCACCTGCGCTGGAGAGGGGTCCAGAGCCTGGTTTGGCGCCATCTGGGACCGGTCATTGAATGGATCATGGCTAATTACCTGATCGGATGGGCGCGGCGACAGGAAAAAAGAACGGGATAAACCGGGCCATTTGCCGGATCGCTCCTATTTTTTTATTTGCCTGATAAATTCGGGGGAATTCAAGCTGCGTTCCAGCAGGAAAGTGACATAGCCTTGCAGCAGGGCCTCGACCTCGTTTTGGACTTCAAGCCCGGGGTGGGCATTTTTAGCACTGGGGTAGTCGCTGCGCTGGAAATGACGCAGGTACTTAAGCGTTCCCACCGGCACAGGCCAGGCACCGGGCAGACCCGCCCCACACCGCGGGCACAACACTCCGCCTGCTGCTGGTGAGAAGAACTGGTCAACAGCCTTGATTTTCTCCCCACAATTGGCGCACTCAAAAAGATGAGGCCGGTAGCCTAGAAGATCCAGCAGGTGCACTTCGTAATAACGGATCGCCAGCCAGGGGTCATCTTCATTTTCAATTCGATCCAGGGTTTCGGTCAGCAGGTGAAAGATGTTGTGGTTCTCAGATTCATCCTCATAGGTGAAGCGGTCAAGCAATTCAGCGAGATAGGCCGCCTGACTGGTTTTGTCCAGGTTCTCATGGATGGGCAGATAAGCTTCCAGCGTTTCCGCCTGGGTGATTATGAAAAGGTCGCGACCTTTAGCCAGTTGCAGGGTCACATGCGTGAACGGTTCAAGGTGTCCGGCCTTGCGCGACTTGATCCGCCGTGCCCCCTTGGCAATGGCGCGAACTTTACCGCGCTCACGCGTATACAGCGTGAGTATGCGGTCAGCTTCACCCCAGTTTGTGTGGCGGAGTACCACAGCTTCCACACGGAAAGAACGTTGTTCGGTCATAGCTCGCAGGTGAACAGAGACACTGGGTCTTTACACCTTCAGATCCTTTGGCGTGAACGCACCCGGAAGTAACCCGGCAACGGTGGTCTCCTGCACCAAATGACCTTTCCCGTCGCTGATCAACACAAGCGTGTCAAGGCCAAACTCCGCCATCACCTGTCGGCAGCCCCCGCAAGGTGAACCGCCGTTGGGAGTGACCACTGCAATGACATCAAACTCCTTTTCTCCGTCCGAGACCGCCTTGAAGATGGCCACCCGCTCAGCGCACATGCTGGTGGGATAGGCGGCATTCTCCACATTGCAGCCAGTGAAAATCCGCCCTGACCGCGTCCGCAGCGCTGCACCGACTTGATAATTTGAATAAGGCGCATAAGCCCGACGGCGGGCTTCCTTCGCCAGGTCGATCAAGGTTTTCCGTTCTATCTCAGTTAGAGTGAGCATCGTTTCACCATTTGACCACAGAAAAGCCCTTTTTAATAACGGTTTTTTGTTAAAAAGGGATCATGAGCTTAAAACGCCCTGGTCAATCCTTATCCTGTTTTGGATCAATTTTTTTAATTGGACGTGCCGGTACCCCCACCACCAGCGTATCTGCTTCCACATCCTTCGTCACCACTGCCCCCGCTCCGGTCTTGGCCCGCGCCCCAATTTTCACCGGTGCCACCAGCATCGTATCTGAACCGATGAAAGCGCCGTCGCCGATCTCGGTCGGGTTTTTATGGACACCATCGTAATTGCATGTAATCGTCCCTGCACCGATGTTGACGTTTTCACCGATGGTGGCATTGCCAAGGTAAGAGAAATGACCCATCTTTGTGCCGGGTCCAAGAGTTGAATCCTTAACCTCGCCAAAATTTCCCATGTGGACACCACTGCAAAGGTGCGCCCCTTTTCGCAATCGGGCAAATGGACCGATGCCCACATGGTCTTCGATCACCGCCCCTTCCATCACTGCAGACAGGATTTCACAGTGATCCCCAACGGTTGTATTTTCCGCGATGGTGTTCGGCCCAATGACACAATTCTCGCCAATGGCAGTTTTGCCGCGTAAATAAGTGTTCGGCCAAACCACTGTATCCCTGCCGATCTTTACCGTTGCATCAATATAGGTTGTAGCCGGGTCCACAAGGGTCACTCCAGCCAGCATGTGAACTTGATTGATGCGCTGGCGCATGGCCGCTTCTGCGTCTGCCAGGTCGAGGCGGGTATTGATGCCGATCGTCTCGAGCGGGTCGTCACAGACCAACGCCTGAACAGGGAGGCCTGCCTTCACCGCAAGCCCGACGGTATCCGTCAGGTAATACTCCCCTTTTTTGGATACCTTTATTTTTCGCAATGCCTCCCATAACCATTCAGCAGAGAAACAATAAGCGCCCACATTTAATTCATTAATGGACAACTGCTCCTCCGTCGCCGCGGCCTCCTCAATAATGGCCTGCACACCGCCATCTGGATCTCGTATCACCCTGCCAAAACCACGTGGGTCGGAGGCAAAAACTGTCAGTATGCTGATCGGGCCGGGGTTTCTTTCCTGAGTCTCAACCAGTGATGAGAGGGTTTCCGGGCGCAGCAGCGGCATATCCGCGTAGGTTACCAGCACCAGTTCCGTTTTTCCACGCAAAGCTGCCTCTGCCTGCTGGACAGCATGTCCGGTACCCTTTTGCGGTTCCTGGACGACACAGCGGGCCGTTTTGTCAAGAAACTCGCGTAAAGCTTCGGCACCGTGGCCGATCACAACCAGCGGCGTTTCAGTGCTGGCGGCTTTGGCCGCGGCCAGTGCATGAGCGATCATGGGCGCTCCACAAACCGGATGAAACACCTTCGGCAGGTCAGATTTCATGCGTGTACCTTGCCCGGCAGCAAGGAGTACGGCGGTTATTTTCATGTATATCTCCTAATGAAATGGGCCTCGCGCTGCCAGCGGGCGGCGCGAGGCCCATTTCGGAAAAAAGCCCCGCATGCAGCGGGAAACTCAGGCTGGGGCGCCTGGATTCGAACCAAGATAATCAGCTCCAAAGGCTGACGTGCTGCCATTGCACAACGCCCCAAAGCGGGGGGATTGTATCACAGCCTCGACGGCATGGCTAGGATTTGTCCTCGGGGGCCAGGCCAAGCTTCTTGGCCTGCTCGTAAGACAGCATATCCGGCTTGGAAGGTACTTTAGGCTCATTGGTGGCATTATTCCAAAACTCATTCACCTCAGAAGGCATTAATCTGTTCTTTGCATCCTTGAACAATGGTTCCATATCAATCTCACCCTGCTCGGTCTTATCCCCCGGGGGAATGAGAGATTCTTCTGACGAAGAGATTTCAGGAACTGATTCGCCAAGTAATTGCTCAATATTCTTACGGACAAGCAGGAATATATCGACCGTTTTTAACAATTGCGCCTTGTCAGCCAATCCCTTCCCGATGATCAGCATCGCGTGTGCCGATCCAACCGGAACAAACACCAGATCATATTGACCACCCTCGAAAACATGCCAGTTCGAGGGTGCTTTCTGGCCAATGATGCGGGCAACTTTATTTCCAGCACTGTAGATCGGGATCAGTGCGGAAACCAGGTTCATTTCATTATCGCTGTCTGGTAAATTTCCCGCACGAGCCAGGATACTCCCGGTGTCATTCAGCAGGAGCACGGCATTCGCGGCCAGTGCCTGACGCAGTCCCGCCAGCAGGTCAGGCAGGCTGTCCGTGGTTTCGTGCTCTACGATCACAATCGGTTCAGGAGGCAGGATCGTCTCGACCAAGCCAAGGTGGCGTTCCACGGCATCCAGGAAATCAGCTATCGGGACAGGTTTGATGAAAAATGCATCCGCCCCAGCCTCGGCAACATCCTTGCGGATCCGGGGATCAGTCTGTCCGGTGATCAGGATGATCTTGACCAGGGGGTGATCCTTGCGCACCTTATGAAATAGTTCGATCCCCGACATTCCAGGGAGACGGTAATCGGAGACCAACAGATCCACCTTTTTGCGTGAACTTTCCAGGATGGCTTCCTCCGCGGAAGGAATCTCAATCACCACAAGATCGTGCTCAAGGGTTTCAAGAGCCGAACGCAGCAGGCGGCTGACTTCCCGTTGATCCTCAACAATAAGGATGCGATAAGGGGACATATACCATCCGGGAGGCTATTTGGCCACCCAACAGGCAACCCAATGATCCGGCTTGATTTCGCTGAATACCGGTTCGTCCACCGAACACTTTTCGATCGCCACCGGGCAGCGCGGGTGGAACCGGCAGCCCGTCGGCGGATGAAGGGGGCTGGGAACATCTCCTTTCAATATTACGCGATCGCGTTTGAGGGTTGGGTCGGGAACCGGGATGGCTGACATAAGGGCCATGGTATAGGGATGCTTCGGATCACGATATAACTCGTCGCGTCCGGCCAGTTCCACCATTTTCCCCAAATACATGACCGCCACACGGTCCGAGATGTGCTCGACAACGCTCAGGTTGTGGGCAATGAACAGGTAGGTCAACCCAAATTCCCGTTGGAGGTCTTTCAAGATATTCAAAACCTGCGATTGGATGGAAACATCCAGCGCTGAGACAGGTTCATCACAAATAATGAACTTGGGTTGTAAGGCAAGCGCCCGGGCGATGCCAATGCGCTGACGCTGTCCGCCAGAGAACTCATGCGGGTAGCGCCGGGCATGGTAATCTTCCAGGCCAACCTTCTTCAGGGTATTCATCATGGTCTCGACCCGCTCGCGATGGGTACCAATACCATGCACGTTCAACCCTTCCATGACCGACTCACCGATGGGCATGCGCGGGTCCAGTGAGGCGTAAGGGTCCTGGAAGATGATCTGCATGTTACGGCGCATGTCCTTCAGCGCTTTCCCTTTCAAGCTCAAGACATCTGTCCCGTCAAAGAAAACGGAGCCTGAAGTTGGTTCGATCAAGCGCAGCATGCTGCGTCCAACCGTTGTTTTTCCACAACCTGATTCACCCACCAGCCCCAGGGTTTCTCCCTGGCGGATCGTGAAACTTATCCCATCCACGGCCTGCACCCAGGCAACGACCCGCTGCAGCAACCCGGAGCGGACCGGGAAATACTTCACCAGGTCTTTTACAACTACCAGATCTTTTGGGGTAACAGGTTCGTTTGTTCCTGATAGGGTCATTGAGAACTGCTCCAAGTAAACAGGGTGGTTATTGCCGCTTATTTCAGCGGAGCATGGTGCCCTTCCCGATCCTGATAAAGCCAGCAGCGGACCAGGTGCTCGGATGAAGTCGGGATCAAATCCGGTTCGATCTCTGTACAGATCTGCAGCTGGTGCTCAATGCGTGCTTTACAGCGGGGAGCAAAGCGGCAGCATAGGGGTAAATTAATCAAATTCGGAACTGTGCCCGGGATGACTTCCAGGCGTTCCTTGGTTTTTCCCAGGATGGGGATGGAACCCATCAATCCCTGGGTGTACGGGTGGCGCGGATTGGCAAACAGGTTTCTTACATCGGCCTGTTCTACGATGCGACCGGCGTACATCACCGCAACCCGCTCGGCCATTTCGGCGATCACCCCCAAATCATGAGTGATCAGAATGACGGAGGCACCCACTTTATTGCGGAGGTCACGGATCAAGTCCAGGATCTGGGCCTGGATGGTCACATCGAGGGCTGTGGTCGGTTCGTCGGCAATTAGCAATTCAGGAACGCAGGCCAGTGCCATGGCGATCATGACGCGTTGAGCCATGCCGCCGGAAAGTTCATGGGGAAACGCATCCGCCCGTTTTTCGGGTTCCGGAATGCCCACCATGCTCAACAACTCGATGGCGCGTTTCCTCCCATTTTCTTTCCCGAAATCCTGGTGAATATTAAGCACCTCGGCGATCTGATCACCGACCTTAAATACCGGATTGAGGGCAGTCTGGGGCTGCTGAAAGATCATCGAGATCCGGTTGCCGCGTACGTGGGTCATTTCTGTTTCGGTCAAGTTAAGCAGGTTTTGACCATCGAAGATTATTTCACCCTCATCGATTTTACCGGGTTGGCTGATGAGCCGCATGATGGAAAACGAAGTGACACTTTTCCCGCAGCCAGATTCTCCCACCAGACCCAGGACTTCCCCCGGATAGACTTCAAAATCCACTCCATCGACAGCTTTAACGACCCCGTCTTCAGTGTAGAAATATGTTTTAAGATTCTTTACTTCGAGCAAAGGTTGAGTACTATCGATCACAAGAAGGCTCCATCAGGATGTGTTTTGGGTGCTGATCAAATATGCAATACAAGTCCACATGCAAATGATAACACGGCTTTCCTAGAAACCAATACCTTTTTCCTGACCATTCTGGAATTAAAAAAAGAGGGATAATAGCCAAGCGGCATTGTTACGTCTGTCCCTTTTCTTCGCCCAC
>Ga0207931_1000854_pt1 | contig 10726 bp, 11 predicted proteins | sample NGESurdeep092012_2_FD_184478 | JGI IMG/M metagenome (GOLD analysis project Ga0207931, IMG submission 184478) | Arctic peat soil microbial communities from Barrow, Alaska - NGEE Surface sample 415-1 deep-092012 (SPAdes) | ecosystem: Environmental > Terrestrial > Soil > Wetlands > Peat ...
CGCCGATCCAGGAATCAACAGGACCTGGAGGAGCAGTCGTGTCACCCACGTGGGCAGCCAATTCGGCCAGGGTCTCAGCCGGCGTGCCCGAACCCTCCCGAGCGACATCCTTGGCCACCATCTTGTTGAACTGAAAGCCCGACGCCACGAACTTGCCGAAGAACTTCGGCGGGGTCTGCTTCGTCAGGGCCACCAGGTGGGCCAGCACCTGGTGCACGTTCCACTCCGGGCACAGCGACTGGGTGCGCCACTGCTCCGCCGTCAATGGTTGTAGATCCTCGATCAACCGCTCACGTTCGGCGTGAATCAGATCCCATGTGCTGTCGGACATGTCTTCAGCTGCTCCTTCAAGAATTCCGGGTCGGCCACCGACTGGACCCGACGTCCAGACATCAGTAAGACGGCGCACCGCCAAGAAATTCGACAGGACCATCGAGATCGCGGTCAGCGGCTCCCCCTGGTACCGGCTTTGACCTGGCCAGACGTGGCTAGAGGGGGCGCATCAAGGTCCTTCGGGTGCGTCCGTTCCGGAAGTCCGATGTGAGACTGCCCTCGACGAGGGTGGTTATCCGGTAGGCGATCTCGCCGAGCAATTCCGGCCGGCCGTCGATTTCGACGTCCACGACCAGCGTGGATTGATCGGCTCGGGCGGGAACGGTCGACGGTCCGGCTTCGCTGCTGTGGGCGACAAGCATGTCCGCCGTGGATTCGACCACGTCGGAGTACCGGTCGGCCGGGGTTTCGGTGATTCGCAGGTGTCTGGATTCGGCGAGCGCCCGAAGGGCAGCGGCCAATCCGGCATCCCGGAGGACCACGGGGTGCAGTCCCTGGCGATGTCCCGGAGTTCGCCGATGGCCTGTTGCAGTTCGCCCGCCGCGGCGTCGATCGACGAGGAATGGGCCGGCGCTCGGGACCGGGCATCAACCCTGTCGGTGCCGAGAATGCCCCGGCCAACGCTTCGGCCGTAGTCCACGCCGGTCCAACGCCGAGATCGCCGCCGCACTCACCCTTTCCGCGCGCACCATCGGGCACCACGCCTCCGCGATCCTGCGCAAGCTCGACGTGCCGACCCGCTCGAAGGCAGCTGCCGCCGGTGCCTACCTCGTCCGGACCCAGTCCCCAACATAGGTAGCACTCCCGATGTCGCCGGCCCGATACGGCGGTTTCCTGAAGAAGTCAGCACCACCACTTCTCAGGGGGCAACATGCCGCCGTTCATCGACGAGCGGGCGTGATCGTCGGCATTCGCAAGAAGTGCCGGCGATTCCGGCCGACTGGGCCACCTTCACCGATCACCATCACAGGGGGAACATCCAATGAGCTACCAGACACATCCATTTCGCGCGGCGATCCTGGCCACCGGCGCCGTGCTCGGCACCGCGCTGTCCAGCGTGCTGGTCGCGACGCCCGCCGGCGCCGTGCCGCCGCCAGCGCCCACGGTGACGTTCTCCAAGGGTGTCCTGACCATCACCGGCACTGACGCGGACGACGGCCTCGTCGTGGGCGCCAGCACCGCCGGCAGCACCACCCGCGGCACCGTCACCCTGAACGGCAAGGAGGTGTTGGGGGGAACCGTGCCGGTTCCCGACGTGTCCGTGATCAAAATCAACGGCGGTGGGGGCAACAACGTCCTGAAGTTCGACGAGAGCAGCGGCATCAAGCTGCCGCCCGGCGAATTCGTCGGCGGCGCCGGCCGGGACGCCATGACCGGCGGGTCCGGTGCCGACAGCTTCGTCGGGGCCGCCGGGATCGACCGGGTCGTCGGTGGTGCCGGCAACGACACCGTGTCATTGGGAGACGGCTCGGATCAGTTCACCTGGAATCCCGGTGACGGCAGCGACCACGTCGACGGCGACGCCGGCGCAGACGCCCTGCTGATCAACGGGTCCGCAGGCGACGACGTCTTCGATTCCAAGGTCACCGGCGGGCGAGCCTCGATCCGCCTGATTGCGCCGCCGTTCGACTCGGTGGACTTCGGCGGATTCGAGCAGCTGAAGGTCGATACCGGCAGCGGGGATGACGACGTCTTTGTCGCCGCGCTCCCCGTGACCGCCGCCACCCAGGTCCGGCTGAACCTCGGATCGCCGACCGGCAATGACCACGACTCCGTCACTGTTTCTCTGGGGGATGATTCCGAGAAGGTCAGGGCGATCGGCTCACGAACTGCCGGGATCACGGTTTCCGGCATGGCGGTGCCGGTGCTGATGAGCGGGACGGAAAAGCTCACCGTCGTCGGCGGGTTCGGCAACGACGTCATCGATGCCTCGAGGCTGGAAGCCGGCGCGGTGGACGAACTCACCCTGTTCGGCTATTCGAACAACGGACCCAAGAGCACCGGCCACGACACGCTGATCGGTAGCCCTGGCGACGACTTCCTGATCGGCTTCGACGACGGCGGCGACCGTATCGAGGGTCGAGGCGGGAATGACGAGCTGTTCGGCACCTCTGACAACGACCAGATGTTCGGCGGCGACGGCGACGACTTCCTCTCCGGCTTGGGCGGCACCGACGTCCTGGACGGCGGTCCGGGCGAGGACGTCATCTTCCCGTAGCACTTCCCGCGAATGACACAGAGGGCCGATTCTGCAGGGATCGGCCCCCTGTGACAGCACGATTTCCACGAGAGCCCGCGCCGAGCAGTCGCTTTCGAGCGCGCGTCGCCACAACAACGCCACGAGAGGACATCATGAGTACACCCACCGAGAGGCCCGGCGGCGACTCCGTCAGGCTGATCTTCACCTACGAGCAGGGCACGGTCCGGCTGGTCAGCCAGCACCGGGTCGACATCGCGGTCACCGGGTTCGACGCCGCGCAGCACGAGCGACCCGGCGACTTCGTTGAGGTTCGTGACGCCGCCGGCTCCAGCCTCACCAGGGTCCCGATCCACTCCGGCCTGGACACCAGCATGGAGGTCCTTCCGGAGGATCCCCGGGGTCAGATCGTCAGCGTCGAGGCACCGGAGCTCAAGCGGGTGTTCACCGTCGTGGTGCCGGCGCGCGACGCCGCGGAGAGTGTCGCCGTGGTGCGGATCGGCTCTGTCGACGGTGCCGGCGGTGTCGACAGTGCCACCGCGACGGCGGCGGGACTGGTCGCGAGCACCGGTACCGCAGACATTCCGGCCGTGACGGAACTGGCCAGCTTCGCGCTGGATCGGCCCGCCGGAGCGTCGTCATGACCGGCAACGACGGTGCCGTGATCGGCACCACGCAGATCTACGGGTCGGCGCCGCAGAACCGCGCGTTCAACCTGGTCATCCTCGCCGAGGGCTTCAAGGCCGACGAGCAGGACGACTTCAACGTCGCCGCCGACGCTGTCGTCGCGGAACTGGTGAAAACCGCTCCTTTCGACGACTTCACCCCCCTGATCAACGCCTTTCGGATCAACGTCAGCTCGACCGACTCCGGCGCCGACGACCCCACATCGACGGGCGGGACGGGCGCCGTCGTCAACACGTACTTCGACGCGACCTTCGGCGGTGACGGGAAGCTCCAGCGCTCGCTGACCTGCGACCAGCAGCGCGCTGTCTCCGTAGCGACCGCGCAGATTCCCGCCTTCACCGCCGTGATCGTCATGGTCAACTCGACGATCTACGGCGGCTCGGGGCAATTGGGGACGGCATCGGTTTTCTCGCTGCACCCCGGATACGAGGTGGGTGCGATGCACGAAATGGGGCACACCATTTTCGGGTTGGCCGACGAGTATTCCTGCGCGGCCTGCACTGGCGCGGAAGACACTGGCGGCACCCAGAATGTGCATGCCGACACGGAGCCTCCGCAACCCAACGTCACGATCAACCGGGATCGGAACACGCTCAAGTGGCGGTGGGCGGTCGAGGCCGCGACACCGATTCCCACGACGACGAACCCGGACTGCGCGACGGTCGACTCCCGGCCCAGCCCCTTCCCGGTCCGGCACCGTCGGGCTCTTCGAGGGCGCCGACAAGTTCCACTGCAACGCCTTCCGGCCCCAGTTCGACTGCAAGATGCGCACCTTGGCCAGCCCCTTCTGTCGCGTCTGCCAACAGGTCATCCGCGACCGGCTCTTCCCGCTGAGCACCCTGGCGGCCCAGGGCCGGACCCCGCTGAGCGTGGTGGCCCGCGACTCGGTGCATCTGGATGTCTTCGCGGTGGCCTCCGACAGCCGGACGGTCACCGACTTCTGGGACATCAACACCGGCTGGGGCGGCTGGTCCCAGCTCTCCGGTGGTTCCACCTTCCCCGGCGGGACGGGCTCGCCGGTCACCTCCGTCAGCCGCGCGTGGGATCGGATCGACGCGTTCACCGTGGGCGGCGACGGTCACATCTGGACGGCCTGGTGGGGCAACCTCACCGGATGGTCGGCGTGGTCCCAGGTCGGAACGCTGACCGCCCGGCAGGGTTCGACGGTCACCGTCGTGGCCCGCGACGAGCACAGCATGGACCTGTTCACCACCGCGGCGGACGGGGCGATCATGTGGACATCGGCGGACTGGACCCGGGGCTGGGACGAGTGGTCGCACCTGTCCGGCGGGCACGCCGCCGCCGGCTCCGTCGTCACCGCCAACTCCCGCTGGTCAACCCACCTGGACGCATTCGCCGTCGGCACCGACAACCGGGTGTGGAGCGCCTGGTGGGACCAGGGCTCTGGCTGGTCCGACTGGTTCGAGGTCAGCCACCTGGTCGTCCGGCCGGAGTCCACCGTCACCGTGATCAACCGGGGGATGGATCTCGACCTGTTCACCACCGCCGCCGACCGACGGATCATGTCCACGACGTGGACCCAGTCCGCCGGCTGGGCCGGGTCCTGGTTCCACGTCGCCGGCGGGCGCGCCTCGGTCGGTTCGCCGGTCACCGCGATCGCGCGCATCCCCAGCCACATCGACCTGTTCGTGGTCGGCGAGGACAACCGCATCTACAGCACCCACTGGGACAGCGGTTTTCCCTGGGCGGAGGACTGGTTCGTCATCTCCGACGGCAACGCCTGGCCGGGTAGCCAGATCGCCGCCTCCGCCCGCTTCCCGCAGCGCCTGGACATCTTCGTGGTGGGTGGCGACTCAAAGGTCTACACCTCCGGATGGGATGGCGCGAACGGCTGGTCACGGTGGTTCGCTGTGGGGGTGACCTGACCGCCGTGCTGCGGGGCCCCGCAATCGAGTCGCCACTTTCGGTCCCTTCTCGTGCCTGGGCAGGACCGAATGTGGCGACTCGAGGGCCGTCAGGGGGAGTTGGTCTGCTCGACGGGCGAACTGCGAAGCTCGTGTTCGACTGCGCGGCGGATCCAGGAGGACAAGGACCGGTCGTCGGCCTCGGCGCGTCGACGGATCTCATCGAGGAGTTCTGGTGGGAAGCGGACAGGGACGATCGCCGACAGACGCGACGGCCGGCGCCGCGGAGGTCCCTGCGGCTGCTGGTTTCCCGGCCGGGCGTAGTACTCGTATTCCTGCTCAGGTGTCATCGGCGTGCTGTTGCTCATCGGTCCCTCCGGTACTGAGTAGCAAGTCCCTGGGTGGCCACGTAACAGCCGATCGGGCGGCAGCGGAGTGGATCGCCGTGACGTGACGGTGCCAGCAGCACCACCAACACCCGGCGGACACCTCAGCGCACATCAGCCAGTGCGCCGGGCGCTTCCGGCGGAGGACTTTGGGCCCTACTTCACTGACCGCCACGAGTTGACGATGGTTCCATGACTGGGCGCCAGCACGATCGGCCAGCAACGACAAGCGCCGGCGGCCGGCCCCGCCTGCAACCTCGCTGGTTCATCGTCGGGTTCTGGCACGCACACCGCGCGCTGTTACGAGCCACCCGAGGCCGGCTGGGGTTGTGGCGGCCGAAGCCAGACGGCTGGGGGACGCTGTGGCTCACCACCACCGGGCGGCGCAGCGGGCAGCCTCGACGGGTCGTCCTGGGCTACGTCGAGGACGGCGACAACCTGGTCACGATGGCCATGAACGGTTGGGGCGCCGCCGAGCCGGCCTGGTGGCTCAACCTGCAAGCGCATCCCGACGCGAGCGTTCGGACACGCGACGGTGTGCGTCACGTCCGCGCGCGTCGCGCACAGGGAGCGGAGCGGGAGCGGCTTTGGGCGCGGTGGGCCGAGATCGACAAGAACCTCGACGCGTACGCCGCGTTGCGGCCGGCGGAAACTGCCGTCGTGGTGTTCGAGCCGGCCCACTCCGCCAGCCCAGCAGGCGACGGGCAGTGATTGACGCACCCGCGGCCTGGCGAGAAAAGGTCCAGGCACGGGACTGACCGTTCCGGCTCGGTGTCGGACATCAACTGGGCGGACGACTCTCGCGCATCACGCGACCCAAAACGACCACTCGGCTCCATGCCCCATCATCGGTCGGTTCGCGGGAACCGGCGGGCCTCGAACCGATCGGCACCAAGCTTTAGTCGCCTTCCGCGGAGACAGCGGTGAGCACGCGCTTGAGGTCTGCGGCGAATCCAGGCAGCTGCTCCTGCGCGGTGGTATGCACGATGTCCAGATCGATCGACACCTTTCGACCAATGCCACAGCCTGGTCGGCCGCCTCGATCATCGGCTCCAGGGCAGACATCACGCCGCATACAGTGGCTGAGCCTCCGCCAGGACAGTTGCGCGCAGACGCTCGTGCAGCGCCGTTCGCGACAACAGGTCGACCCGTCGCCCGAAGAGCTCGGAGAGCTCGTCCGTCAGGTCCTCGATCTCCCAGCCGAGCCGCCGACCCGGCAGCAGGTCATACAAAATGTCCAGGTCACTGGACGGTCCCGCGGTTCCACGGGCCACCGAACCGAAGATCATCAATCGGGCGATGCCGTAGTGGGAGCAGACCGCGGCCAAGCGCCCCTGATCCACGATCCCTTCCGGCACTGTCACGATTCAAGGCTAAACCCAGCCACGGCCCGATGGCGGCGCGCGCTGGGAACCGTTCACGTTGGGCGTGGGTCCGGCCGGGAACTACGTGGCCGGGCTGGACCCGCAGCCAACGGCAGACCTGAAGGCGAACCGCGCCAGCCTGTTGCCGCCGGTCCGTTCGAGATCACGGTATGCGTGTGGACCGTGATCGGCCGTTTGACCAGGCATCACGTTCAGCGTTTGACAGCAACTCCAGACGGTCGGAAGGTTGTCCCAGCGGAATCCGACTGAAGACCCCAGGAGGGTGACCATGGGCAAAGTGGTGCATTTCGAGATCCCGGCCGATGACCTCGATCGCGCCAAGTCCTTCTACGGCACGGTTTTCGGCTGGCAGCTCTTCACCATGGAGATGCCCGGTGGTGGCGATTACACGAGCGCGACAACGACCGCGGTGGACGAAAAGACCATGACCCCAACGGAACCCGGTGCGATCAACGGCGGCCTGACGCGCCGCGATGAACGCAGTCCCTTCCCCGTCATCACCATCGACGTCGAGGACATCGAAGCTGCCCTGGCGCAGATCGAGTCGGCCGGCGGGTCGACGGTGACGCCGCGCACGGCGATCCCGGGCATGGGTGCGTTCGGCTACTTCAAGGACTCGGAGGGCAACATCATGGGACTGTGGGAGACCGCTCCGTCGGCGGGCTGAGGGCGGCCGCGCCGTACGGCCTGTCCGTCAGCCGGAATCCGGCTCGAGCAGAGCGGCGACCAGTGTCCGGGCAGTCCATTGCTCGAACCGATCCACGGAGTAGCCGGTCTGCCGGACCAGCAGGTCGTAGCTCTCGGGGCCCATGATGACCATCAGGGTGTCGATGGCGTCATCGCGGGTCATCCCGGTACGAAGGGCGGTGGTCGGCAGGCCGCTCAGCAATCCGGTCGCCCTGAACCGCCGGAGCCGGGAGAGTTCCTGCTGATCGGCCCGGACCTCGGGATCGACGGCGGCGGCATCCCGGTACAGCTGCCAACCGAGCGCGGCCCGCTCCGCTGTCGCCCTGAAGAGACGAGCCATTCCCCGGATGTAGGTCTGCGGGTCGGGGTCGTCGGGGAGGTTGGCCAGCAGCCGCGTCCGGGCCATCTCTGCCCAGGTGGCATCGGTCACCGCGGTCGGTGAACCGCTCAGCCCCTGCTCCATGAAGGCGCGCAACAGTTTCCGTTTGCTGCCCCAGGCCAGGTACAGGGTCTGCAGGGAGACCCCGGCACGGTCCGCGATGGCGGTCACCGTTGCGCCGGTGTAGCCACGCTCGGCGAAGAGCTCCCCCGCGGCAACGACCAGCAGCCGCTGAGTCTCCGCCCGGCTGGCGGCCCCGGCCTCCCGCTGCCGGGTCGTGCCGCGCGGCGGCGCCGGTTTCGCGGAGTCCTCCGGCGTCGTCGCGGGCGGATCCGCGGACGAGGGTCTGGACATCGGTGCAGCCTAGCTCTAGAGTGCCGCTCAAGCCAATTTGAGTGCCGCTTTAGAGGAAGCTCACGATGACCACAACTCGGCAGGTCACCACCTCGTCGCCGCGGAGCCCGTCTCGCCCGGCGACGAGCATCAAGGCTCGAATGACCGTCGTTCCGCGCGCGGTTCGATACGCCTGGGGTCAGATCCGGCGGCGCGTCTGGGTGCCCGTGACAATTGCCGATCCGCCGTCCGACGCCCTCGTCGAGTGGAACATCGCGGTGCCGATGCGGGACGGTGTCCTGCTGCGGATCAACGTGTTTCGGCCGGACGACGCCGACCACCACCCGGTGCTGTTGTGCCTGCACCCGTACGGCAAGGACGCGTTGCCCCGCAAGCGCCGGTTCCGGGCCGGCTACACCCCGTCGATCCAGTACCACCTGATGCAGACCGGTCCGGTGACCCATTCGGCGTGGACCGGGTGGGAGGCGCCCGATCCGGCCTACTGGGTTCGGCGCGGGTACGTCGTCATCAACGCCGACCTGCGGGGCTGGGGACAGTCCGACGGCGTCGCGGAGATCTTCGCGGAGCAGGAAGGCCTGGACGGTCACGACCTGATCGAGTGGGCGGCCGTGCAGCCGTGGTGCAACGGGCGCGTCGGGATGTCCGGGGTGTCGTACCTGGCGATGACCCAATGGGCCGCCGCGGCGACCCGTCCGCCGCATCTGGCTGCGATCTGCCCGTGGGAGGGCCTCACCGACCTCTACCGCGATTGCGGCAGGCCCGGCGGGGTCCGCGAGAATGGATTCCTCGTCATGTTTGCGATCGGCCTTCGGGTCGCGGCGCACCATCGGATCGACGTCGTCACGCAATCCCGTCGGCGGCCAGAATTCGATGAATGGTGGGCGGCAAAGAACCGATCGATCGAGAACATCGAGGTACCGGCACTGGTCTGCGGCAGCTTCTCCGACCACAACCTGCACACCCGCGGGTCGTTCGAAGGCTTCCGGCGAATCGGCTCGCCGCAGAAATGGCTCTACACGCATCGCGGGCAGAAATGGGGAACCTATTACTCCGAAGAGGGGCTGAGAGTCCAGTCCGAGTTCTTCGACCATTTCCTGCGGGGTGAGGACACCGCGATCCTGGACACTCCCCCGGTTCGGATCGAGGTCCGGGACGACGCCGACACCGTCACCGCCGTCCGGCACACCGCCAGCTGGCCGCCACCCGACACCAATTGGCGCGCACTGTATCTGGATGCCCACGATGGCACGCTGCAGCCCGAGCCAACCCGCATCGCCGGCGAGCGCAGCTTCGATATTCGGCGCGGACATGTCAGCTTCACCTACCGCTTCGAGACCGATACAGAGATTGTCGGGCCGATGCTGCTGACGGTCCCGATTTCGGTGACCGGGACCGACGACATCTCGCTTTTCGCCGGTGTCCGGAAGTTCCGGGGCGGCCGGGAGATCGGGTTTCAGGGTTCCTACGGATTTCCGTTCGACCTGGTCACCCACGGAATGCTGGTCGCCTCGCACCGGCGCGTCGATCCCGACCGCTCATTGCCGTATCAGCCGTTCCACCCTTTTACCGAGCCGGAGCCGCTGAACCCGGGCCGGCCGGTGGAGCTGCAGATCGAGCTGTTGCCGTCCGCGACACTCTTCAGGGCCGGTGACGAATTGCGGCTCGATCTGCAGGGCCGTTGGTTCTTTTCCCGGAATCCGCTGGTCGGGCAATTCCCGCCCGCCTACGCGCCGACGGCCCGCACGGGCAGTTGCACCGTCCACACCGGCGGCGCGCACCACGCCATCCTGACCGTCCCGATCGCGGCACCAGACTGAAGTCTCGATGACCCCAAACGGAGGACCCGAGAAACCACCGTCCGGACCACCGATCGACCGACCACGATCCGTCCCGCTCGCGAGAGATTTTTTCCAGCGCCGCGGCCGATCAACTCAGGAGGAAGTCATGACCAGCCACCCGATCCAGCCATCCGCACCGACCAGCACCGGGATCCGCCAGCGGACCGCAGCGATCCGGTTCCTGATCGCCGGCATCGTCCTGCTGGGCGTCGCCATCGTGAACCTGTTCGTCGTCGTCCAGGACTGGAGCACGGCGACGTCTTCCGGTTTCGTCGGCGACCACGCCATGCCCTTGGTTGGCGTTGTGATCGGTGCCGGGCTGGTGGTCACCGGGATCGTCAAGTACTTCCGGCGCTGAGCCTTCGCTGGCGGTACATTTCCTTCCCCCACGAACAAGCCCATCTCCCACCTCTACCGCCCCGCAGGCTTCCGGAGCCACCGAGATCAGTTCGACGGACCCGGCCGCCGCCACGGCGGTGATGAAGGTGGTGCGGGACATGAAGGATCAGCTGCACTTCCGGGCGGGTGCTGGGACGGGTCACGAAGAACGGCCAGGAGATCGTGAACCAGGCCGCGAACAGCCCGCGCAGCGGAGTTCCTGGCCTTGGATGATCA
>Ga0207931_1000856_pt1 | contig 10703 bp, 6 predicted proteins | sample NGESurdeep092012_2_FD_184478 | JGI IMG/M metagenome (GOLD analysis project Ga0207931, IMG submission 184478) | Arctic peat soil microbial communities from Barrow, Alaska - NGEE Surface sample 415-1 deep-092012 (SPAdes) | ecosystem: Environmental > Terrestrial > Soil > Wetlands > Peat ...
TAGAGGGCGTTGACCTGACTGCCGGAGAGTTTCTGCAGCTTCACGCTGCCGATGTGTGGCACGATGTGACACTCGACGTGCTGGACGTAGGAGTTGTAGGTCGTCGGCCGGATCGTCGCCTTCACCGCCGGCAGCCACTCCTTGACGAGGTACTCTCTGACCGACGCCTTGGTCGGTGCCGAGTAGTTGTGCTGCTCGACCGCAACCAAGACCTTGTTCATGGCCGCCACGCACTCCTTGCGCGTGGCGAAGCCGGCCTTGATCTCGCGTCGGCGCTCCTCGGTCTCGCGCAGAGCACCACCACACTTGGAGCAGCTCTCTTTGGGGCGGCGCTCGATCCAGACGCGCTTGTTGCAGACATCGCATCTCTGCGCTGCTGCCAGGCCGATGTCGGCAATGTACTCCCAGCTGCCGGGTTCGCCGCGCTTTCTCACGTGACCTCGCATGCTCTCCCCCTAGACGCGCTCTACTGTGCAACAGCAGCTTCGCTTGGAGGTACGGCACGAGCAACGAGACCAGGCGCACCGAAAGCACGGAGTGCTGGCCGACGAGCAACCTGTTCGGTGCGCTCCATGTCGGCAATTCGTCGGCGGGAGGCGCCCGGCGCAGCCGCTTCTCGCCCGTTATAGGACTCATTGTGATGTGCGGCGGCCTGCCTGACCGGGTAACCTTCAGCGGCCGGCCCGTGGTCAACCAAGCACCTCCCGCACCTGGCGTGCGATCTCCAAGTCTTCACGGGCCGCGACGACGAGCGTGCGCACGCGGGCGTTGCGGGTGCCAATCTCCCGGTCTCCTGCATCCTCGTTGCGCACCGGGTCCACCTTCACGCCCAAAAACTCAAGGCCGTCAACGCTCCGTTGTCTGATGCTGGCGGCGTTCTCGCCCACTCCGCCCGTGAACACCAAGGCGTCCAAGCCGTCCATGGCCGCGGCCATCGCCGCGACGCCGGCCCTCAGCCGATGCAGGTAAACGGCGACCGCAAGCTGCGCCTCCGCCTGGCCCTCCTCTTCTGCCGCAAGGATGGAAGGCATCTCGGGTGTGCCGGCCAGCCCGAGCAGCCCGGAGCGATGTTCGAGCGTGGCGGCCAGCTCGGCGGGCGGCATGCCGACGTGCTCCTCGAGCCATAAGACGAGACCCGGATCGATGCTGCCCGAGCGCGTCGCCATGACGAGGCCCTCGAGCGGCGTGAAGCCCATCGTCGTGTCCACCGAGCGCCCGTCCATGACGGCGGCAAGCGAGGCCCCAGCTCCGAGATGGCAGGTGACGACGCGAAAGCCCTTGCGGGAGCGACCGAGCAACTCGGCGGCACGGCGCGAAGCGTAGGCGTGCGAGAGGCCGTGAAAGCCGAACCGGCGCAGGGGCCAGCGCGTCCGCCATTCGGGAGGCAGCGCATAGGTTGCCGCGGCGGCCGGCATCTGGGCGTGGAAGGCCGTGTCGAAGCAGGCCACCGCAGGCAGGCCGGGGAGCGCCCGGCCGACGGCATCGAGGGCGGCTAAGGACTTCGGTTGGTGGAGCGGCGCCAGGTCGATGAGGGCGCGGAGCTTGCCCACGACACCCTCGTCGACGATCACGGGCGCGATGAACTGGGTGCCACCGTGCACGATGCGGTGGCCGACGGAGTCGACGGGGCCAAGCTCGCCCAGTACGTCCCTCAGGTTGGCCGCATCGGAAAGCCCACGCGGCGCGGGCAGGTCGTGAGCGGCCACCACCTGGTCAGTGGCGTCGAGCAAGCGCAGTTTCAGGCTGCTCGAGCCGGCATTGACTACGAGGACCCGCATCAGCAGGTCCAGGTCCAGTCGCGGATCTCGGGCGCGTCTTCGCCGTGCTCGCGCGTGTAGGCGCGCGCGGCCAGACGACGGTCGGCCATGAGCTGGCGGACGTGGCCGGCCCGCGAAACAAGGCCGGGCACACGATCGATCACGTCCATGACCAGGTGGAAGCGGTCGAGATCATTGAGCATGACCATGTCGAAGGGGGTCGTGGTCGTGCCCTCCTCTTTGTAGCCGCGCACGTGGACGTTGGCGTGGTTGGTGCGCCGGTAGGTGAGACGGTGGATGAGCCAGGGGTAGCCGTGGTAGGCGAAGACCACGGGCCGGTCGATGGTGAACAGGGCGTCGAACTCGGCCTCGGAGAGGCCGTGGGGGTGTTCGCTCTGGGGCTCAAGGCGCATGAGGTCGACGACGTTGATCATGCGCACCTTGAGCTCGGGCAGGTGCTCGCGGAGGAGTGCGACCGCGGCCATGGTCTCGAGTGTGGGAACGTCGCCGCAGCACGCCATGACGACGTCCGGCTCGCCGCCCTGGTCGTTGGATGCGAACTCCCAGATGCCGATGCCGCGCGTGCAGTGCGCGACCGCCTCCTCCAGGGTGAGCCATTGCAGCATGGGCGCCTTGCCGGCAACGATCACGTTCACGTACTGGCGGCTGCGCAGGCAGTGATCGGCCACCGAGAGCAGGCAGTTGGCGTCGGGGGGCAGGTAGACGCGCACGATCTCGGCCTTCTTGTTGACGACGTGGTCGATGAAGCCCGGATCCTGGTGGGAGAAGCCGTTGTGGTCCTGCTGCCAGACGTGCGAGGAGAGTAGGTAGTTCAAGGAGGCGATGGGCGCCCGCCAGGGGATGTCCCGGCTCACCTTGAGCCACTTGGCGTGCTGGTTGAACATCGAGTCGACGATGTGGATGAAAGCCTCGTAGCAGTTGAAGAGGCCGTGCCGGCCGCTGAGCAGATAGCCCTCGAGCCAGCCCTGGCAGAGGTGCTCGGAGAGGACCTCCATGACGCGACCGTCGGGAGCGAGGTGGTCGTCGGTGGGGATGATCTGCGCGTCGAACGTTCGGTTGGTGACCTCGAACACGGCCGAGAGACGGTTCGAGGCCGTCTCATCCGGTCCAAAGAGACGGAAGGTGTCGGGGTTGGCGGCGATCACGTCGCGCAGGAATGTCCCCAAGATCCGGGTGGCCTCGGCGCTCGTTACGCCGGGCTTGGCCACCTCGACGGCGTAGTCGCGGAAGTCGGGCAGGGAGAGATCACGCAAGAGGAGTCCGCCGTTGGCGTGTGGGTTGGCACTCATGCGGCGGTGTTGCTTGGGGGGAAGTGCTCTCAGCTCCTGCATCAGCGAGCCCTCCTCGTCGAAGAGCTCCGCCGGACGGTAGCTGCGCATCCAGGACTCAAGCAGGGCCAGGTGCTCGGGATTCTCCCGGACCTGCGTGATCGGCACCTGGTGGGCGCGGAACGTACCCTCGACCGGCAGGCCGTCGACCTCCTTGGGACCGGTCCAACCCTTGGGCGTGCGCAAGACGATCATGGGCCAGCGTGGGCGAGAGGGATCGTTGCCCTCGCGGGCGGCTCGCTGGATGGCTTGAATCTCCGGGACGACCTCGTCGAGTACGTCGGCCATGCGCTGATGAACGAGCGGCGGGTCCTCGCCGGTGACGAAGTGGGGGTGGTAGCCGTAGCCCTCGAGCAGCTCGCGCAGTTCGTCTTCAGGGATGCGCGCCAGCAGAGTGGGGCTGGCGATCTTGTAGCCGTTCAAGTGCAGGATCGGTAGCACGGCGCCGTCGCGAATGGGGTCGAGGAACTTGTTGGACTGCCAGCTCGCCGCCAGGGGGCCCGTCTCTGCTTCACCGTCGCCGATAACGCAGCAGACCAGGAGGTCGGGGTTGTCGAAGGCAGCACCGTAGGCGTGCAACAGGGAGTAGCCGAGCTCGCCGCCCTCGTTGATCGAGCCCGGCGTCTCCGGCGCCACGTGACTGGGGATGCCGCCGGGGAAGGAGAACTGGCGAAAGAGCTTGTGCATGCCCGCGGCATCCTGCGTGATGTTCGGGTAGACCTCGCTGTAGGTGCCTTCGAGGTAGGTGTTGGCGACGATGCCGGGGCCGCCGTGCCCGGGACCGGTGACGAAAATGGCGTTCAGGTCCCAGTTCCTGATCACTCGGTTGAGATGCGCGTAGATGAAGTTGAGGCCCGGCGTCGTGCCCCAGTGGCCAAGGAGTCGCGGCTTGACGTGCTCGGGACACAGCGGCTCGCGCAGCAGCGGGTTGTCGATGAGGTAGATCTGACCGACGGAGAGGTAGTTGGCCGCCCGCCAGTAGGCGTCGATCAGGTCCAACTCGTCGGGGGAGAGGGGCCTCTGAGTGCTGCTTGCGGTGGCTGCTCCTCTACCCTTGGCTTCCTCGGTCATGATGTCCTCCCGCCGTCCCGAAGCGTGCGCCGAAATCCCAAGGGCCCGCGGCCCTCGCGGAGACGACTGCGATGGTCTCTTCCTTTGCCTGTAGTACGCCATAGCAATAGCACAGAATCGATCCCGACTCCCGTTGGCTTCGCGCTCCCCAGCCTTGACGAGTCCCGTCGGTGAGCTTTCCTACAATGAGTGCATCCTGAGCTGGTAGGGTCTACCAGATGGACTGCGATGGCCAACAACTACTGGACGGATGAGTTGCGCCAGGCGAGGTGCGGACATGCTCATGCCCCTCTCGGAGAGTTGTGGCGGCCGATCGTGAGCGCGGCGTCGCGGTGAGCGCGCCCTCCGGACATGCCCCGACCACCGCGCCCTCGTCGCCGCAGAGGGGCGGCGGTGATGGCTCGCCCTCACCGACCGCGGCGGATGGCTGGCACTCTCTCGCTCTCACGGAGGCGGCTTCGCTCCCGACGGATGAGGTCCTCCAGCGACTGGCTGCGGGCCCCGACGGCTTGGCTGGCGAGGAGGCGGGACGGCGGCTGAAGGCGGTCGGTCCCAATGCTCTGCGCAGCCACGGCGTCAGCTTCTGGAGCGTGCTCGGAAGGCAGCTGCGCAGCTTCCTGCTCGCGCTTCTGTTGGCGGCCGCGATCGTCGCCGCCGTAGTCGGGGACGCCAGTGAGGCAGGCATCATCCTCGTCATCCTCGGCATCAGCGTCGGGCTCGGCTTTGTCAACGAGTATCGCTCCGAGCAGGCCGTCGAAGCGCTCCACTCGCAGATCCGGCGCACGGCTCTGGTGGAGCGCGACGGGCGTGTGCAGGAGGTCAACGTCATCGAGCTCGTTCCCGGCGATGTCGTCCGTCTTCGCCTCGGCGACATCGTGCCCGCCGACATGCGGCTCCTGGAGGTGAGCGGCCTTGAGTGTGACGAGGGCGTGCTCACCGGAGAGTCGGCGGCGGCCGAAAAGAGCGTTGCGCCGTCTCACAGCGACTCCCCGCTCGACCTTGCTTCGTGCGCTTTCATGGGGACCGTGGTGCACAGCGGTGACGGGCGCGCCGTCGTCGTGCAGACGGGGTCGCGCACTGCCTTCGGCGGTATCGCGCTGCGCTTGGGCGAGCGTCAAGAGCAGACGGCCTTCCAGCGCGGTCTGCGAGATTTCTCGCGCATGCTCGTCATCATCACCGGGCTGCTGGCCGGCTCTGTCTTCGTGATCAACGTCGTGCTCGGGCGCCCGCTGCTCGAGTCGATGCTCTTCTCGCTGGCGATCGCCGTCGGACTCACGCCGCAGTTGCTCCCCGCGATCGTCACCGTCAGTCTCGCCACCGGGGCGCGCCGCCTGGCAAAGCGCTCCGTTGTCGTCAAGAGGCTGGTATCGATCGAGGACCTCGGCAACATCAGGGTGCTGTTCACCGACAAGACGGGCACCCTTACTGAGGGTCATATCGCCTTCGAGCAGGCGCTCGATGCGACCGGAAAGCCCGATCCCGCCGTACTGACGCTGGGGCTCGTCGCTAACGAGGCGACACTCGAGGGCGAGACCGTCGTCGGCGGCAACGACCTCGACCGCGCGCTTTGGGCCTCCGCAGAGCGGGGGACCGCCGACATCGCGGACTGGAAGCAAGTCGCGCTGGCCCCCTTCGACCACGAGCGCCAGCTGTGCTCCGCGCTGGCCGACGGTCCCTCCGGCCGCGTCCTCGTGACGAAGGGAGCACCGGAGGCGGTCCTGTCGCGCTGCACGAAGGTGCCGGCCGCGGCGAAGGCGTTGCTCGAACGGCTCTTCGCCGCCGGGAGCCGCGTCGTTGCGGTTGCCACGCGACCGGCGGACGGCCTGGCAGCAGTGAGCCCTGCCGAGGAGGCGAAGCTCAAGCTGCGCGGCTTCTTGTGCTTCGCCGACCCGCCCAAGGCCAACGCTGGGCAGTCGCTCGAACGCCTGGCCAAGCTTGGCGTCATCGTCAAGGTCGTGACCGGGGACAACGGCCTCGTGGCGCAGAAGGTCTGCGCCGATCTGGGAGTTGCGTCCCTGGGGACGGTGACGGGTTCAGAGCTTGAGGCGATGAGCGATGCGCAACTGGCTGCGGCGCTCCCGCGAACCTCGATCTTCGCGCGCGTGACGCCCGAGCAGAAGTCGCGCATCATCCGCGCTCAGCGCGCGCTCCACAGCGATGTCGGTTTCCTCGGCGACGGCGTCAACGACGCGATCGCGTTGCACGACGCCGATGTCGGCATCTCCGTCGACACGGGGGCCGACGTGGCCAAGGACGCCGCCGACATCGTGCTCATGGCGAAAGACCTCGGCATCCTCGCCGACGGTGTCGTCGAGGGCAGGCGGATCTTCGCGAACACGATCAAGTACGTCCTCATGGGAACGTCGTCGAACTTCGGCAACATGTTCAGCGCCGCCGGCGCCTCGCTCTTTCTGAAGTTCCTGCCGATGCTGCCGACGCAGATCCTGCTCAACAACCTGCTCTACGATTTCAGCGAACTGACGATACCCACAGACAACGTCGACGAGGAGATGCTCGCGCGGCCTTCGGAGTGGGACATCCGTTTCATCCGCCGCTTCATGGCCTTCTTCGGGCCGATCAGCTCGGCCTACGACTTCCTCACCTTTGCGGTGATGCTCTACGTCTTTCACGCCGGGTCGACACTGTTTCGCTCCGGCTGGTTCGTCGAGTCGCTCACGACGCAGACGCTCGTCATCTTCGTCATTCGCACGCACAGGGTCCCCTTCTTCCGCAGCCGGCCAAGTACGCCGCTCCTCGCGGCCACGTTTGCCTGCGCCGCCGTCGGCGTTTGGCTGCCGTTCTCGCCGCTTGCGCATCTGCTCGGCTTCAAGCCACTGCCGCTTGCCTTCCTCGCCGTACTCGTCCTGATGATCACCACCTACCTTGCCTTGGCTGAGGTCGGCAAGGCGTTCTTCTTCCGTCGCCGGCCGACGGGACAGCCACTGGCGCGAGGTCTCTCTCAGCTTGAGCGCACCGTGCATCGCCGCGCGGCGGCCTGGAGTGCACGGGAGAGAGTCCGTCTTACCTCGCGTCGAGGTCTCCGCGGCAAACCATCTGCGTCGTGAGCAAGCAGGAAAGGTGTAGGGTACGTTTATTCGGATTCGCCCTCTGTGCAGCCTTGATGTAGCATCGCCGAGCCATGCGCTCGAGTCGGTGGAAGGTGCTGGCGCTGCCGATGCGATGCCGACGAGACGCCACACCACGGCCCATGTGTGGTTCCGGTACCTATGTGACATATCGGCTTCGGTACCTGTGTTACACCCTTCATCCGGACATCCAGGCGTTCGTGTATCCTCGATCGAAGCCTGCTTCCTCGGCCGCGGGGTGAATCGGAGAACAGTCTGCTGAACCCGTCCCGGTTAGCTAGCCATGGTCCCGGACGACGCAACCTGGAGGCACGACGTGACCGTCAGACGAGTTGAGAACCTCGAGCCTATTGCGCTTGCGGCGCCGCTCTTTGAACCCAGCCGCACCCTCTTCCAGGCGCTGAAGACGAGACAGACGTCGCGCACCATCAGCGCCGAGAAGATCTCGCTACAGGCGCTGTCGGACATCCTCTGGGCGGCGCAGGGCGTCAACCGTACCGAAGGACCGTTCGGGATTCCCGGCAGGACGGCCGGATCGGCGAGCAACTCGCAGGAGATCCGCATCTACGTGCTCACAGATGAGGGCACGTATCTCTACGAGCCAGAGCCACACCGGCTGACGCCGGTCGCCGCCGGTGACATCCGCCGTCTTGCGATAGGGCGCGGGCAGCAAGACGCCGGCGCACACGCGCCGATTCGCCTCGTCTACGTGGTCGACGTCGAGAGATTCCAGCACGCCGGATTCCCGGAACCCGGCCTCTACGATCCCGAGATCCAGAAATCGTATTACTACGTCGACACCGGACTCATCGCGCAGAACGTGTATCTGGCCGCGGCTTCGCTGGGTCTGGCCGCCTGGTTTCACAACTGCGACAAAGAAGCGTTCGCGGAGGCAATCGAGCTGGGACCCGATCTCAAGCCTCTCTTCGGGCAGACGATCGGGTACGTCGGCGAGTAGCCGATACGGCCCCGTCCTCGTCGTGGGTGAAGCCTGAAGGGTACGTCTATTCGGATTCGCCCTCTGTGCAGTCTTGATGTGGCATCGCCGAGCCATGTGGTTCTCGCTTCTCTATCTCTTGCTGCGACTCTTGCTGCGCGTCCCTTGGCCAGCCGGTGATCGAGCGCGCGACCTCGAATTGATCGTCCTTCGCCACGAGGTCAAGGTGCTCCAGCGCAAGGTCGGCCGCTCAACTGCCGACATGTTGCCGCCGAGACGCCTCACCACGGCCTATCACGCGCAACACGACCCATTACGGCTACAAGCGCATCACCGGCCTGTTGCAGATGGCCGGCTGGTCCGTGAACGCCAAGCGGGTGCAGCGCACCTGGCGCGCCGAGGGCCTGAAGGCACCGGCCAAACAGCCCAAGAGAGGCAGGTCGTGGCTCGCCGACGGCCCCTGCATCCGACTGCGCCCCGAGCACCGCAACCACATCTGGGGGTATGACTTCGTCAGCGAGACGACCCATGACGGCCGCAAGTTGCGTCTGCTCGCGGTGATCGACGAGTACACCCGCGAGTGCCTGGCGATCTCGTTCAGCGAAGGATCACAAGCCACGGCGTGCTCTAGACGCTCTCCGAGCTCGTCTTCACGTTCAAGGAGGCACGGGTCCTAATCGAACAGTGGCGGCGCCAGCAAAACCACCTGCGACCGCACGGCTCACTCGGCGGGCGCCCGTCGGCGCTGGAGACGCTCGTCTGGACGGGCTTCTCGCTTGCCGACTTCGCAACCCCAACGCTTACGCGAGAACCGGCTCTCGCAGTATCATGAATCGGAAGTGGACCCACGAGTGGGGTCAGGTCGACGGATGAACCGTCGGAAGAGGGAGGAGTGGAACGTGGCGGACAAGACAGCTGATCTAGCGGGGCCCGGCATCAGCACGTATGCAGAGGTCGAAAGTATCCTGCCGACTGACTATGAGCCGATACTGGACGCCAAGGAGACACAGATCGCGCTGTGGAAGGCCAAGCGCTTCATCGAGGATGGCCTCTGCAGCGCGCTCAACCTCTTCCGCGTTGAGGTGCCCTTGATCGTCAGCAAGGAAAGCGGCGTCAACGACTACCTCGATCGAGACGGCTCGCGGACGCCCATCGAGTTCCCCTGTGGCCTCGGTGTGGAGAAGCCAATAGTGGCTCAGGTGGTCCAGGCCGCGACGAAGTGGAAGAGGATGGCCCTCAGGCAATTCGACTGTGAGGTTGGCCAGGGGGTCCTTACGGACATGCGCGCGGTGCGCAAGGACTACTTCCTGGACCACGACCATAGCGCCTACGTCGATCAGTGGGACTGGGAGCGGCGGATCGCCGCTGAGGACCGCAGTCTCGACTACCTAAAGGACACGGTCAGGAAGATCTGGAACGTCATCTATAACGCGGACCAGTTCCTTCGGGCAGAGTTCCCCGGACTGAACACCACGAAATACCCACCCATCCCGAAAGAGCTGGTCTTCCTACACGCGGAGGAGATTCTGGAGAAGTACCCAGATCTGCCGCGCAAGCAGCGCGAGACCCTGATTGTGGAGGAATACCCAGCCGTCTTCATCATCGGTATCGGCTGGGTACTGAAGGACGGCTACCCCCACGAGTTGCGCGCCGCGGACTACGACGACTGGTGCACGCCAACCAGCCAGTGGAGCGGCAAAGACACGCACGGCTTGAACGGTGACATCCTGGTGTGGAATCCGGTGACCAAGCGCCGTCATGAGCTCACCTCCATGGGGGTCCGAGTGACCAAAGAGACCCTGAGGCAGCAACTCGAGATAACCGGACAGCTCGACTTCCTGAGCCTGCCCTACCACCGGGCGATCCTCAACGACGAAATCCCCCTTTCCATTGGCGGTGGGATCGGCCAGTCGCGGCTCTGCATGTACCTACTCCGGACGGCGCATCTGGGTGAGGTCAGCGTGACGGTATGGCCCAACGAGCTCAAGGACATTTGCTCGAAGAAGGGTATCCGCGTTCTGGAGTAGCAGCACTTGCCCGGAGCAGCCCGCCGAGCTCCATTGACCTGCCTGTAGGGTACGTTTTTTCGGATTCGCCCTCTGTGCGGCCTTGATGTAGCATCGCCGAGCCATGTGGTTCTCGCTTCTCTATCTGCTTGTTCGTCTCGTGCTGCGTGTCCCTTTGCCCGCCGGTGATCGAGCGCGCGAACTCGAATTGATCGTCCTTCGTCATGAGGTCAAGGTGCTCAAGCGCAAGGTCGGCCGCGCCAAGCTGCGTCGCACCGACAAGGTGTTCCTGACGGCTTTGTCTCGCATCCTGCCTCGCGAGCGTTGGTCTTCGTTTGTCGTCACCCCGGCCACGCTCTTGCGCTGGCACCGCGAGCTGGTCTGTCGCAAGTGGACCCACAAGACCAGGCCGGTGGGACGCCCACCCCTGGACCGGAAGCTCGCGGCCTTGATTGTGCGCATGGCCACAGACAACCCGCGCTGGGGCTTCATGCGCA
>Ga0207931_1000857_pt1 | contig 10697 bp, 8 predicted proteins | sample NGESurdeep092012_2_FD_184478 | JGI IMG/M metagenome (GOLD analysis project Ga0207931, IMG submission 184478) | Arctic peat soil microbial communities from Barrow, Alaska - NGEE Surface sample 415-1 deep-092012 (SPAdes) | ecosystem: Environmental > Terrestrial > Soil > Wetlands > Peat ...
TGTATGTGACATGCTGATCGATCCCAGGACAGCTGCCGGCAAGTCGGAATATAAAGGACAGACATACTACTTCTGCTCAATTGGCTGCAAGCAGGCTTTTGACGCGGAACCAGAGAAATTCCTCAAACCAGGCGAACACAGCGAGCACCATCCCTAAACCATTATAGATCAACGAAGAAGATTGCCAAAAGTCGGGAATTTAACCATCGTTACCTGTGGCGGTCCTACAAATCAGGTCTGCCTGATTTACCCCGGGAAAAGATGAGCCGTTCTTCAAAGTCGGTCTCATCATGAAAAGCCGGTCCTCCGGACAAGGCTGAAGCGGGGGAATAAAAGCGGCCTGGTTCAGGGGTTCCTCATCCTTTTTCCAGCAGGTCGCCAACTTGATTGCCAAGTTAAATTCAAGAAACACTTCCCATTGTTAATCTGGTAAGAAACCGAACCCTTGATCTGGATCTTCATCAGCTCCTCTATAGTGTATTATGGATTTTGCCCGCCAATTCCTTGCCAGTGTTGTGGAATTGTGCGGGGGATGAAAAGCGGGATTAGGAAAACTTGAGAAAATTCGTGCATTCAAACCTCAAAGGGCATATGGATGATGATCTAAAAAATCAAGTTCCAAGACTGCCTGGGATGTATATAAAAAAAACGAAACCGAATTCGATCCATACAGAAAGTCGATACAAAAAGTACTTGACTGTATATATAAAAAAGTGTAAAGTATATTATGTTGAGAATCGGCTTACAAGCAAAGATCGATATTTGCCGCTGAGGAAGTGATTTCGAGCCTATTGGATCAAACAACCCTGCCCTCGAATGACCGCCGCGTAGAATTGGTTTTTGCAACTTGTAAGCCGCTTTTGTTTATTCGACTGGGTCATTCCCATCGGAACATTCAGAGTATCGTTAATAAAACCTTGGTCTCTTCCAAATCGTTAAAACTTCTATTCATTAATCCCTCTGAACCCAATCAGAGTCGAAAAGTATAAACCGTTCAAAAAATATTGAAAGACTTAAGGAGGTGATGTCCGACACCAGGAGGCTTTGTCAGCTGCATCCAAAAACCCGGTAGACGGGTTCAACTATCCACTATTCTTTGCTGGAGGAGAAACGAGTATGTTCAAAAAGATTACTTTCGTAATTTCCGTCGTTGCGATCCTTGGCATGGTCCTGACTGCCTGCGGTCCCGCGGCATCCACCTACACGTGCACAGATAAGATCGGTTGTGCAACGATCGCGCCGACTGATCCCATCCATATCGCTTATATACTGGCTGTAACTGGTCCTAACTCAGCATTAGGTACCGACTCTCGCAACGGTGTGGAGATCGCCATCGACGATGCCGGCGGCAAGATCCTGAACCACACCATCAAGTTCGACGGTGAGGACGGTGGCTGCAGCGCCGAAGGCGGACAGGCAGCCGGCACCAAGCTGGCCGCAGATCCGACCATCATCGGTCTCATCGGCACTTCCTGCTCGAGCGAAGCACGAGCAGCACTGCCGCTGCTCTCAGCAGCAGGGTTTGTGATGATCTCGTCCTCCAACACTGCCCCCAGCCTGACCACACCTGGCAGTCCGGATAACTACGTTCCTGCCTATGCCCGCACAGCACATAATGATAACTTCCAGGGCACTGCAGCAGCAGAGTTCGTTTACAACGCGCTGGGTGTGACCAAGGCTGCCACCATCCATGACGGCAGCCTGTATGCTGACCAACTGCAACAGGTCTTTGCAGCCAAGTTTAAAGAGCTGGGTGGAACAATCACCGAACAGACATCCGTGGACCCGGCTCAGACCGACATGAGTTCGGTTTTGGCTGCCATTGCAACCGGGCAACCCGGAATGATCTACTTCCCGATCTTCATGCCTGCAGGCGCGTTAATTATCAATCAGGCCAAGACCACCCCTGGTTTGGAGCATACCTACCTGATGGGCGCCGACGGCTTGTTCTCGCCGGATGTCGCTGCGGGTGCCGGGGCCAATATTGAAGGCTTCCTGGTATCGAGCCCGGCTGTTTCAGGTGACGCATATACAGCGTTCCTTGCGAAATACAAGGCTAAATTTGGGACCGGCCCGATCAATATCTTCCACGCACATGCCTATGACGCCTTCAATATCCTCAAGGCCGCCATCGAGAAGGTGACTGTGGTAGATGCGAATGGCACCCTGCATATCCCACGCCAGGCTCTACGGGATGCCGTCCTCAATACTTCGAATTTCCAGGGCTTGACCGGTGTCTTGAACTGCAACCAGCCACTTTCAGTGGGAGGTAAACAGATTAAGTTCCCCGGAGACTGCTCCGCAGCTGGTATGGCGGTCTGGGAATATCACAACGTCCCATTTGAGATCTTTAAGAGCCCAGAAGTGGTGTGGATCCAAGGGACAGGCGTAATCAAGGCTGTACCCACTCCGTAATCCTGATCACGGGCATGTAGCCTGATTACAGTAACCCAAGAAAGAAAAGAGAGGCAAGCTTGGCCTTGCCTCTCTTTATAAAAAACAAGACAGGAGGCTTAGATGCTTCGTACCTTGCGTCAGCGCGTCACAGTTACAGATATTATTATCTGGGTAATCGGCCTGGCCATAGCAGGGGTGGTCATCTGGGGGACCATCAGCACACTGGAACAAGGCCGGTACTCCGCCAGCGGTTGGCTCGACCTCACGATCAAGGGATTGGCGCTTGGGGGTGTCTATGCACTCATTGCCATGGGATATACCATGGTCTATGGCATTCTAAAAATGATCAACTTTGCGCACAGCGAAGTTTTTATGAGCGGGCCCTTTACAGCAGCTTTTGTTGCCCTCGGTCTATCCACATCTGGCTTCCTGGACAAACAACCTGTCATTGGCTTGATCATCATCACCCTGGCTTCGATGACTGTCTCGACTGTTATCGCGGTCCTTCTGGAACGAATATGTTACCGACCATTAAGAAATGCGCCCCGCCTGGTCCCGCTGATCACCGCCATTGGTGCTTCTTTTTTCCTGCAATATGCATTTAGAGGGTTTTATGGTTCCGGCTCAAAAGGGTATCCCACCTTTACCATCCTGCAGGGGACGTTTAATATCTTCGGATTTACAATTTTTAAGGTCCAAACGGTCGTAATTCTCAGCGCAATCGTGATGATGGTGATCCTGTATGGGTTGGTCCAATGGACAAAGATCGGCAAAGCTATGCGCGCCGTTTCCGAAGACAAGGAAGCGGCCGAATTGATGGGGATAAATGTCGATAGCATTATTGTTTTTACTTTTGGCCTGGGAGGCGCCTCAGCCGGTGCAGCAGGCATCCTGTACGTGCTTCTCTTTCCCGTGGTCAATTTCTACATGGGTTTCTTCCCCGGGATCAAAGCCTTTACTGCGGCTGTCCTCGGCGGCATCGGCAACGTTCCCGGTGCATTTCTCGGGGCGATCATCCTGGGTTTACTTGAGTCGGTTGGTCCAAACCTGTTCCTGACCGGGTTGGGCATCCCGTCCCCGTCCCAGTTGAAAGATGCCATCGCATTCGTCGTACTGGTACTCATCCTGATCTTCCGCCCCACCGGAATCCTGGGCGAACGGATCTCCAGGGACAAAGCCTAAGGAGGACGATATGAATAATAAATCTTCAACCTGGGTCAAGACTCTTCAAAACGGCGTGATCGGGGGGGGTATCTCCCTCCTTTTGAGCGTGGTGGGGATGGTCCTGGCTTTTGGAAAAACCGACATCATTGCTGGGGTGATCACCATGGGGGAGATCTTTTTCCTGGCTCCCTTCCTTTTCGAGGCTTACCTCTCCGTGAGAAATGCACCATCGAAAAAACCAGGGTTCCTCTTTTTAACAGGCAGCTTGTGCGGGCTGGTGGGGGGCGTAGTGCTGGCGGCATACGTCCTGTTAGGGGAAGAGGTTAATTTACGAGCAGTGTTGATCAATTCCTCTTCTGAACTTTTTTCGCTCCTGACCTTCCATTTACCCCTGCTCCCCGGGATCCTGGTCCTGCTGGCAGCCAGCCTGGTGACAGGTCTGATCGCGGCGGGTGTATTTCTGCTTTCAGAGCGTATCCGGGGAGCCTTAACCCAAGCTGTCATGGTTGTTGTCCTAGTCGGTTTGTTCCGTGACCTGATCGTTACGGTGATTATCAAATGGGGGGTGGTGCAATATGCATTCCTGTGGATGTTCGCGCAAAGCGGATTGAAAATCATCAGCGCTCTGATCTTATTCGTGCTCATCGGTGGATTAGCTTACTGGAGCAAGGGACGCGACCGCAAGGCAATCACGCTCAAACGCAGCCCGCGCCAACAGCGAACGATACGATGGGGAACCCTGGGAATACTGGGGGTCATCACGCTCCTGCTGCCGGTCATCCTGGGGAGCTATTTCAGCGAGATCCTGGACAATGTTGGCATTTACATCCTGATGGGGTTGGGGCTGAACATCGTGGTGGGGTTCGCCGGACTGCTCGACCTGGGTTACGTTGCCTTCTATGCCATCGGGGCGTACACCTTGGGTGTGCTGACCACCACCGAGGCAGTAGGACTGCTGCACCTTAGCTTCTGGGCTGCCGTACCTTTTGCCTTGATTGTTGCTGTATTTGCCGGTGTCATCCTTGGCCTGCCTGTCCTAAGGATGCGTGGCGATTACCTGGCAATCGTCACCCTGGGATTCGGGGAGATCATCCGCATCCTGGTTCTCTCTGACTGGCTGAGACCATATTTGGGAGGCCCTCAAGGTATCCAACTTATCGCAAAGCCTCAGATCGGAAGTTTTATCTTTGGTAACCAAGAGCGATTATATTACGTAATACTGGTGGGTATAATCATTGCTGGCTTTATTGCCAATCGGCTGAAAGATTCCCACCTCGGCCGCTCCTGGATGGCCCTGCGGGAAGATGAGGATGTCGCCCAAGCCATGGGCATCAACAAGGTCTCGACCAAGCTGCTGGCTTTTGCCATGGGAGCCCTGTTTTCGGGGCTCGGCGGCTCCTTGTTCGCATCCAAGGTTGGCTCTGTCTACCCGCAAAGCTTCAGCTTCATTGTGTCGATCAACATCCTTTCGCTGATCATCATCGGCGGCATGGGTAGCATCCCGGGTGTATTCGTGGGCGGATTAGCTCTGGTTGGCTTGCCCTTGCTACTCAGCCAGTTTACCGATTTCCGTTACCTGGTGTACGGCGCCGTATTGGTGATCATGATGCTGCGGAAGCCGGAGGGCCTGGCACCGGAAGCCCGCCGCCGCCTGGAGCTGCATGGGGAAGAAAGCGGTCCCACGGTTCCTCCTGGGGAGCCCCAGACACTGATAGAGAACCCAGGGAAATAGGAGGAGGCTGCAATGGCGATACTCGTTTCTAAAAAGGTGACCAAGCGCTTTGGCGGCCTGGAGGCAGTCAGCAAGGTTGATTTGGAAGTAAAGGAACATGCCATTTACAGCATTATCGGCCCCAATGGAGCCGGCAAGACCACATTCTTCAATTGCGTGACCGGTTTTTACACCCCGGAGGAAGGTGAGATCTTATTCAACAGCAGGAATATCACCGGCTTGTCCCCGGACCGGGTCACACGTTTAGGGATCTCACGCACTTACCAGAACATCCGCCTTTTTAAGAACATGACCGTTCTGGAAAATATCCTGGTGGGGATGGAACCTCATTTGAAATCCGGATTGCTGGGAGGTATATTCCGCGATAGACGTACAAACAAAGAGGAAAAATCGTCCGTGGAGGAAGCTCTCAGGCTGCTCGTTTTTATCGGTCTGAAAGGCTTGGGAGACCTTTTAGCAACAAACTTGCCATACGGTCAACAACGCCGCCTGGAAATTGGACGGGCACTCGCCAGTAAACCATCCCTCCTTCTTTTGGATGAACCCACTGCCGGGATGAACCCCAGCGAGACACAGGATATGGTCAATTTCATCCGCCGCTTGCGAGACGAGCTGGGCATTACCATCCTGCTTATCGAACACCAGATGCGGGTGGTGATGAGCATATCCGAGCAAATCACCGTGCTGGATTTTGGTCAGAAAATTGCCGAAGGAACCCCGCTGGAAATCCAAAAGAACCCCCGCGTGGTCGAAGCATATCTCGGGCGAGGCGCAGCCAGCGGCCTTGGCCAGACCCGCACAGCCGCCTGAGCCGGAGGATAACATGCCTATTCTGGAAGTTGAAAACATTCACTCTTATTACGGGAATATCCATGCCCTCAAAGGGATATCTTTGACCGTGGATAAGGGTGAAATCGTAACCTTGATCGGCGCCAATGGCGCCGGAAAATCCACCACCCTGCGCACGATATGCGGGCTGATGAAACCGCGCGAGGGCAGCGTCCGCTTCGATGGAGAGGACCTGGCGCCCTTTAAGCCTCACGACCTGATTTTCAAAGGGATGTCGATGGTGCCTGAGGGTAGGCGAATCTTCGCCCGCCTGACGGTCTCGGAGAACCTTGAAATGGGGGCTTACACCCGCAAGAATGGACCGGAGATCGCAACAGACCTGGAGCGCGTATTTACTTTGTTCCCGCGACTCAAAGAACGCCGAAAACAAGTCGGCGGTACGCTTTCGGGTGGCGAGCAGCAAATGCTCGCCACGGGACGGGCACTGATGGCCCACCCCCGCCTGCTATTGATGGATGAACCTTCCATGGGGCTGGCCCCGGTTTTGGTGGAGAGCATTTTTGATACGATCATTCAAATTAATAAGGAAGGCACCACCATCCTGCTGGTGGAACAAAATGCACTCATGGCACTCAGTGTGGCATCCCGCGGCTACGTACTCCAAACCGGAGAAATAGTTGTACAGGATACCGCAGAGGAACTCAAGAAAAATAAGATGATCCAAAAATCCTATTTGGGCATGGAGTAGTAGAAGCCCACGAGTTTTACAGGTCACACCATCGATCATTTTTCCAGGAAACGAACAGCTCTCTTCGCGGCCGCGGAGAGAGCCTGCGGATGGACATCCGAAATATACCGGTGGTTTGATCCCCCGGTATATTATTTGATACAACGAGCAAAGGACACCCATTATCAAGATGTTGCCATCTAGTATGGTATTTTGGATGACGTAAACCCAAACTCAAATTCATAGAGAAAGGAATCCAAATGGCTGAACAACGATTGCTTTACCTATCGCGCAAAGATGTCGAGATGACTGCGCTCGACATGCCCACCATCTTAAAATTGCTGGAAGAAGCCTTCAAGCAAAAAGGCCAGGGGAAGGTCGAAATGCCCCCCAAGCCGGGGATCCATACCATGCCGGATGCCTTCATCCATGCCATGCCGGCGTTCATCCCCTCGCTGCACTCGGCGGGGATCAAGTGGGTCAGCGGATATCCCGAGAATTACAAGCGCGGCCTGCCGTATATCACCGGCCTGTTGATCCTCAACGATGATGAGACCGGCATACCTTACGCCGTGATGGACTGCACCTGGATCACCGCCTACCGTACCGGGGCCGCAACAGGCCTCTCGGCGAAATACCTGGCCCGGGTGAAGAGCGAGGTGGCCGGGATCCTGGCCTGCGGTGTGCAGGGGCGGACGAACCTGGAAGCGCTGTCCTGCCTGTTCCCGCTCAAGCGCGTGTTTGCCTATGACCTCCTACCGGAAGTGCAGGCCCAGTTCGTCAAGGAAAGCAAGACGAAATATAAATTCGAGATCATCTCTGCAAAGGGACCGAAGGAGGCGGTCGTGGATAGCGACCTGGTCGTGACCTCCGGGCCGATCCTGAAACACCCGACGCCAACCATCGAGAAGGATTGGCTGAAACCCGGCGGATTTGGATCGGCAGTGGATTTCGACTCTTATTGGAGCGCAGCGGCCATGGCTCAAATGGCCAGGATCAGCACGGACGATCATGCCCAGTTCCAGTACTACAAGACCTCCGGTTACTTCCACGAGACCCCCAACCCGTACGCGGACCTGGGCGAGCTCGCCACCGGTCAGAAACCCGGGCGAGGTTCGGACACCGAGCGGACGCTGGCGATCAACCTCGGCCTGGCCATGGATGATATGGCCATAGCCCCGGAGATCTACCGGCGGGCGCGGGAAAATGGGATTGGCACCTGGCTGCCGCTGTAATTTAATCTTGTGAGAGGAGTAATAAACAGAATGAGTATTCCCAAAACAGCTGACATCGTGATCATCGGCGGCGGGGTGATGGGAGCCAGTACAGCCTATCACCTGGCCTTGCGCGGTCAAAAGAATATCGTGCTGCTCGAGAAGGACGAGTTTTTCGGGCAGGAAGCGACCGGCAAATGTGCTGGGGGAGTCCGCTTTCAATTCTCAACCGAGATCAATGTGCGCTTATCGCTGGCAAGCCTGCCCATGCTCGACCGCTTCAAGGAGGAAACCGGACAGGAGATCAATTTTCGAAAATGTGGTTATCTTTTTGTTCTTACCAAGCCCGAGGAGGTCAAAACCTTCCGCCACAGCCTGGAGATGCAGCAGGGACTGGGAGTCCACACCGAATGGCTGTCTGCGGACGAGGTCAGGCAGCGCCTACCCCTGATGCATTTTGAAGATGCCCTGGCCGGATCCTACAATGCGGGCGACGGTCTGGTGGACCCCAACAGCGTGGTCATGGGATACATCAATGCAGCCCAGCGCCTGGGGGTCCAATGCCTGACCAAGGTGGAAGTAACCGGCATCCAGGTCCAGGCAGGCAGGATCGCAGTCGTTGAGACGAATCAAGGCAGCCTCTCGACCCGGGCGGTGGTGAACGCTGCCGGACCCTGGGCGGGCGTGGTCGGTGGGATGGCCGGGGTCGAGATCCCCATCCTCGCCCTCCGCCGGCAGATCATGACCACGACGCCGCTGCCGGAAGTTCCGGCTGATTTTCCATTTGTGCTCGACTTTGCCCAATCGCTCTACTTCCACCGTGAAGGAGAGGGAATTTTGACCGGTATGTCGAACCCGAACGAAAAGCCGGGCTTTGACCAGAACATCGATGAGAACTTCGAGATGGTCAACCTGGAGGCGGCCATCGCGCGCATGCCCTGCCTGGAGAAGGCGGGCCAGGTCTCCCATTGGGCGGGCCTGTATGAAGTCACTCCCGATGCCCATCCGATCTTTGGCGGCTCGCCGGTCGAAGGTTTTACGATCGTTGCCGGCTACTCAGGGCACGGGTTCATGCACGGTCCAGTGGCTGGTAAATTAATGACTGAATTTATCCTGGATGGGAAATTCAAGACAGTCGATGTATCCATGCTCGACCTGGCCAGATTCAAAGAGGGCCGCCCCATTCGCGAATACAATGTCGTCTAGCCGGCAAGAGCAAGCCCTACCGGAGCAGGGCTTGCTCTTGGTGATATACTTCATTTGATTAGCATGATCAGGATCAGAAAAAGGAGGATTCCATGCTTGTTCGTCAAATAATGACCAAGAAACCGATCACGACCCGTACCGACGCCTCCGTATCGGATGCACTGGATCAGATGCACGAGAAAAAGGTTCACCGGTTGCCGGTGTTCGATACGAAAGGCAGGCTGGTCGGTATCGTCTCGGAAGGTGACCTTTTGTATGCCTCGCCATCCCCGGCGACCAGCCTGAATGTGTGGGAGATCCATTCGCTGCTGGCCAAGCTGAAGGTCGAAAAGGTGATGACCCGCAAGCTGATCACGATAGCAGACGATGCACCGGTAGAAGAGGCTGCCCAGATCATGGTCGAGAAAAAGATCGGCGGCCTTCCGGTAGTATGCGAAAAGAAGCTGGTCGGCATCGTCACCGAAACCGACCTGTTCAAGGTTTTTATTTCGATGCTGGGAGGCCACCGGCCGGGCGTGCGCGTAACGGCCTCAATCCCCGGCGTCAAGGGAACCTTTGCCAGGATCGCCACGGCGATCTTCAAGAACGGAGGAGATATCGTCGGATTGGGTTTCAACGAGGTCTCGGACGTCCCTCAAGAAGACTGGGAGATGGTCATCAAGGTGCAGGGTGTCACCAAGGCCAATCTGGTGACGGTGCTTAAGCCCCTGGTAAAGAAGATCAAGGATGCCCGGAAAATGTAAGGCCGGGGAATGATCTCTGATCAATAATAAAAAAGCCTTCTGAAAATCACCGGAAGGCTTTTTTTGTCATTGCTTCCCCCCTGGGGCACATACTGACAAATTCAAATTTAAATTGGATTGGTCCCGATGATCCCTGCTTGTCCCCCCCGCTCAGGTTCTGCTGGAGATGAGCAGGGCGATACCAATGAGAATACCACCCAGGATGAATAGGGGAGTTATCTGCTCCTTGAGAAAGATCACACTGAGCAGGGTCCCGACGAGCGGTTGAGCGAAGAAGGTGAGAGAGGCAGCGCCTGCATCCAGCACGGCAAAGGCGGTATTCCACAGATACATGGCAAGGGCGGTCGAAATGATGCCCAGGAAAAGTATTCCTGCCAGCGTCCCCAGATTGATGGCCCCGATCCCAACCATGGCAAGTTCCCAACCCCCCAGGGGGATACAGATCGGCAGACCACCGAGGAAGGCTACCAGGGTGGTGGTCAACACATCCGTGTCCCGGGTGACCTTGCGGATGAGCACCGAATACAGCGCCCAGGTCAGGGCGGCAGCCACCAGGCACAGGTTCCCGATGAAGAAGGAAGGCGAAAGGGCTGCCTTGCGCGGGTCGATGACCGCCACCACCCCCAGGGTAGCAACCACCAGGGCCAGAAGTCGCCAGCGGGTGATCTTCTCGGACAGCAGCAATGCGGCAAAGAGCAGGACGAAGGCAGGCGTCGCCGAGGTGA
>Ga0207931_1000858_pt1 | contig 10686 bp, 8 predicted proteins | sample NGESurdeep092012_2_FD_184478 | JGI IMG/M metagenome (GOLD analysis project Ga0207931, IMG submission 184478) | Arctic peat soil microbial communities from Barrow, Alaska - NGEE Surface sample 415-1 deep-092012 (SPAdes) | ecosystem: Environmental > Terrestrial > Soil > Wetlands > Peat ...
ATCCGATATATCGTTCGCGCAATATTCACAGACAGGCGAGACGCCTGTTCTACCGCTATGTAGGTTGGGCGTCTCGCCCGACATTATTTGAGATCTTTGCATAATGTCTCTCCATTTTAACAAAGGCAGTTTCATTTAAAAGATGAATCAAAATGACGAGAAATACTGGATAGCATTGAAGTCTATCGACGGCGTGGGAAACGTCGGTTTTAAAAACCTGATTGACGCTTTCGGTAATCCGGGAAATGTATTCAATGCGTCTTTTCATGCCCTTATGGTCGTTCCGGGAATCGGCCGTAAAACAGCCGGAAACATTAAGGACTTTACTGCATGGCAAAAAAGTGAAGAAGAACTTGAGTTAATAAAAAAGCATGGTGCTCATATCATCACGTATCAAGATCCTCACTATCCAAAATACCTCTTAAACATCTATGATTATCCTGTTTTTCTCTACGTTAAGGGACTTTTGAAGGAAGATGATATTAATATTGCTGTTGTCGGTTCCCGGCTGGCGAGCACATATGGCAAATTTTCCACAGAACGGCTCTGCCGTGAGCTTGTCTTGAATGGAATAACGGTGGTAAGCGGCCTGGCCAGAGGAATAGACTCTGCCGCCCATAGGGGCGCCCTCGCAGGCGGGGGGCGAACTATTGCTGTTTTAGGATGCGGCCTTGATATTGTTTATCCTTCCGAAAACGAAAAAATCTATAGGGAAATCATTGCTCATGGCGCCGTCATTACTGAATACCCTTTTGGCACACCTCCGAACGCACCAAATTTCCCCGCGAGAAACAGAATTATCAGTGGTATATCCCTGGGTGTAGTCGTGGTTGAAGCGAATGAAAAGAGCGGATCTCTTATTACAGCCAGAATGGCCATGGAACAGGGACGTGAAGTATTTGCCGTGCCGGGCAGCATTGATTCAGCCGGATCACGCGGGACACATAAATTGATCAAGGAAGGTGCAAAACTCATAGAAAATGTCTATGATATTCTGGATGAGATCCTTCCCCAGGTGGACATTGGATCTAAAGAGCATTCCTCAAAAGCTCACATAGTAAAACGGAACAGCCGCGAAGAGAAAAAAACGCAGGAACAGCCATTCATTGAAAAATTGACCGAAATAGAAAATTCTATAGTAAACGTCATCTCTTCAAAAGCAGAAAATGTTGACGGTATAATCAGCGCTACGGGGTTAAAATCCCAAGATGTGTTAAATATTCTGTTGACTCTGGAGCTGAGAGGGATTATCAAGCAGCTCCCCGGAAAAATGTTTATACGTAAGGAGTAGCAATGCCAGATTCCCTCATTATCGTTGAATCGCCAACAAAGGTGAAAACCATCAAGAAATATCTTGGTCCTAATTTTGAAGTCTGTGCTTCGATGGGACACATTAAGGACCTCCCCAAAAGTAAACTGGGAATAGATCCGGACAAGCATTTTGAGGCAACATACAACGTCATTGAATCCAAAAAAAAGGTTGTCGCTCATCTGAAAAAGGCGGCAAAAAGTGCAGAACACATCTATCTTGCACCTGACCCCGACAGGGAAGGCGAAGCAATTGCATGGCATATTGCTGAAGAAATACGTACGAAAGATAAACACATCTATCGGGTTCTCTTTAATGACCTTACAGAAAAAACCATTCTGGAAGCAATGGGCAATCCTCGGGAACTCGACCTCAATAAATTCGATGCTCAACAAACACGGCGCATCCTCGATAGGCTCGTAGGATACAAGATAAGCCCAATTCTGTGGGAAAAAGTAAGAAGGGGGTTAAGCGCCGGACGTGTGCAGTCTGTTGCAGTGAGGTTAATTTGCGACAGGGAGGAGGAAATCCGGAAGTTTGTACCCGCAGAGTACTGGCATATTACCGCTCATCTGGAGGGCGCAAATCCTCCTCCCTTTGATGCACGCCTTATTAAAATCGACGGGAAAAAGGCTAATATCAGTAATGAATTACAATCGTCCGAAATATTAGAGCTTTTAAAGCAAGCCCCCTTTACCGTTGCGAAACTGGAAAAAAAGGAGACAAAAAGATCTCCCCTGCCGCCATTTACAACGAGCAAACTACAACAGGAAGCCTCACGATGGCTGCGTTTCCCTGCAAAAAAAACCATGAGCGTTGCGCAAAAGCTCTATGAAGGAATAGAATTGGGGGCGGAAGGCTCCGTAGGGCTGATCACGTATATGAGAACCGATTCTGTCCGCATCGCCGAGGAAGCTTTAAAAGAAATAAGAGACTACATAAGAGATAATTACGATCCCGCATTCCTTCCGGCAAAGGTTCGAACCTATAAAAATACTGCATCAGCCCAGGATGCCCACGAAGCAATTCGGCCATCGTCCATAGCCTATAAACCACAAGATATAAAGCAATATCTCAGTAGTGACCAGTTTCGACTCTACCAGCTCATATGGAACCGGTTCGTTGCAAGCCAGATGAACCCGGCTGTCTACGACCAGACGACAATCGATAGTGAAGCCGGAAAATACCTCTTTCGCGCACAGGGATCAGTTATGAAATTTCCCGGATTTACGATTGTCTACACGGAAGGCAAGGAAAACGGAGAAGGTGAAGGTGAATTCGCAAAGATTCTTCCCGAAGTTTCGGTGGGTGAAACCCTGAAACTTCTCTCCCTGAAACCGGAGCAGAAATTCACGCAGCCACCGCCGCGATTTTCGGAAGCATCACTGGTCAGGGAACTTGAAGAAAAAGGTATCGGCAGGCCGAGCACTTACGCGACTATTTTGAGCACGATTCAGGATAGAGAATATGTCCGTCTGGATAAGGGAAGATTTATCCCGACGGATTTAGGGACGTTGGTGACAGAGTTGCTGGTGAAAAATTTCCCTAAAATACTGGATGTAGAATTTACGGCATCTCTGGAAAATAAGTTAGACATGATTGAGGAAGGAAAAATAAATAAACTTGATGCATTAGATGATTTCTATGCATCATTTACCGATGAACTTAAAAATGCCAAACTCCATATGAAAAATATCAAGGGTGAAGAAACCCCTACAGACATTATATGCGACAAATGCAACAGTCCTATGGTTATAAAATGGGGAAGAAACGGCAAGTTTATCGCCTGCTCCAACTACCCTGCCTGTAAAAACACTATGAACATCCCTCAAAGTGGTCATGAAGAAGCAAGCCAACCTGAGACCCTGCAAAAAGATGTATTTTGCACCCATTGCGGTAAAAATATGGCCATTAAACAGGGAAGATTTGGAAAGTTTTTAGGATGTTCCGGATACCCCGAATGCAAAAATACCATGGCAATCAGCCTTGGGATACCTTGTCCGGAAAAAGAATGTACCGGGGCACTCTGTGAAAAAAGGACAAAAAAAGGGAAAGTATTTTTCAGTTGCTCCAACTATCCTTCCTGTACATTTGCCATATGGGACAGACCTGTGCCGGAGTCATGCCCCCAGTGTGGTGCGCCGTTTCTTGTTGAAAAGCACTCCTCGCGAGGGGACAATTATAAAGCCTGCCGCACCAAGGATTGTCGTTATAAAGTCCCTCTATAATTAAAAATGACTCCTGATAAACCCATCATCGTAATAGGCGGCGGCCTTGCCGGCTGTGAGGCAGCATGGCAGTTATTGAGAAAGGGCCACGCGGTTACCCTCTATGAAATGAAACCCACTGTGTTTTCCCCTGCCCATACATCACCCCATCTGGCGGAACTGGTATGCAGTAATTCACTTCGCTCCAATATGCCGGAAAACGCTGTGGGTCTCCTCAAGGAAGAGATGCGCATCATGAACTCTCTCATCATAGAGGCGGCAGATAAAACTGCCGTTCCCGCAGGCAAGGCGTTAGCCGTAGACAGGACACTTTTTTCACTCACCATCGAAGAAATACTCCTCTCCCATAAACGGCTGAAGGTCGTAAGGGAAGAAGTGCGGGAAATCCCTCCTGATGCTATAGTCATTATTGCCACCGGTCCCCTGACGTCCGATGCTCTGGCGACTAAAGTTGCCGCTTTGACGGGCAGTAATTACCTCTCCTTCTACGATGCCATTTCGCCGATCATTGAAGGAGATTCTATCGATTATACCAAGATTTTCAGGGCATCAAGATATGACAACAGCGGTGAAGGTGATTATCTAAACTGTCCCATGGATAGAGATGAATATGAAAGATTCTGGCAGACACTGATAGAGGGTGAAGAGGTTCCTCTGAAACCTTTTGAAAAACTGAAATTCTTCAGCGGTTGCCTTCCTATTGAGATTCTTGCCAGAAGCGGAAAACATACGCTCACGTTCGGGCCGATGAAACCGGTAGGATTAATAAACCCGAAAACAGGAATACAACCATACGCTGTGGTGCAACTACGGCAGGAGGACCGGAATGGAATACTCTTTAATATGGTGGGATTTCAGACGAAACTGACCTGGACTGAGCAGCGTCGTATATTAAGAATGATTCCGGGACTTGAAAAAGCGGAGTTCGCGAGATACGGGAGCATACATCGCAACACATTTATCAACTCCCCTGCCCTCCTCAGACAATCACTTCAAATGCAATCGAATGACAACATTTTTTTCGCCGGTCAGATTACGGGTGCAGAGGGATACGTCGAATCTTCAGCAATTGGTCTCATTGCGGGTTTGAGTGCCTGCTTTTACCTGTCAGGAAAAAAAATGACGCCGCCACCCGAAACGACAGCCCTGGGCGCCCTCCTACGCTATATACTTCATGCCGATCAAAGGACTTTTCAGCCGATGAATATCACTTTCGGACTTTTTCCTCCTCTTCCAGAAAAAGTCCCGAAAAAAGACAGGGGGCGCTCTTTTGCACAACGCGCCCTTGAAGCACTCGCAGGATGGAAAGGAGAAATGGGATTCTGATGCGAATTCTTCTTCAAAGGTGACAGGCGAGACGCCTGTCTGAATATGACTAAGCCTTTGCCTCAAAGAAATACTGTTTGATCCGCGAAATATACATTCTGGTTTCCCGGGGTAACCTGTCCGGGTACCTCTCCACATTGCCCATCCCCCCAGTTATATGCAGCAAGCGCACGATCAACATTACCATCATATCGATCCAGGAGTCCTTTCAAATAGCGCGTCCCTCCCATAACATTTTCATAAGGGTCATAAGGATATTGAACACCAATATCTTTGGCAGTGGCCGGCATGAGTTGCATAAGACCCATAGCCCCTTTGGAGGATGTGCTGTTTCCAACTTTATTTATTAGATGTGATCTATGATTGCATCTAATAAAATACACTTGACAAAGTAAAGTTTTTATCTCACATTCCCGGCATCATAATAATCCATTATTTTAATGTTGACGACTTCGTAAGAAGTCGGGTTTCGTCTCAAATTGTCATTCCAGCGAAGGCGGGAATCCAGTATTGATTTCGTGGTTCCCCGCTTTCACGAGGACGGCGTCTGGACTCCCGCGTCCGCGGGAGTGACATGGTTTTTGACTTTTTACGAGTTCATCAAATCATGGAGTATAAATAAATGGTCTATTCATCAATAAAATTTCATCAATCGAGTTACAAAGGTATTATTCTGGCGGGCGGCGCCGGCACCAGACTCCATCCGATTACAAAAGTTGTCAGCAAACAGTTATTGCCCATATATGACAAGCCCATGATCTATTATCCTCTTTCGGTGCTCATGCTGGCAGGAATCAGAAATATTCTGATCATTTCGACCCCGGAAGATCTCCCACGATTCGAGAGTCTTTTGGGAAATGGCGAACAGTGGGGCCTCAGTTTTTCGTACGCCGAACAAAGGAAACCTGAAGGTATTGCCCAGGCATTTACTATTGGAAAAGATTTTGTAGGTGACAGTAATGCCTGTCTCGTTCTTGGAGATAACATCTTCTATGGCCATGGCCTGCCTGAGATTTTAAAAAGAGCGGTGACAATAGATAAAGGAGCACTTATTTTTGGATATTGGGTCCGGGACCCGGAAAGATATGGTGTTGCGGAGTTTAATGAGCAGGGAAAAGTGCTGAGCATTGAAGAAAAACCTTCAAGTCCCAAATCCAACTATGCTGTTACCGGTTTATACTTCTACGATAATGACGTGATAGAAATCGCCTCCAGGTTAAAGCCTTCAGACCGGGGAGAGCTTGAAATTACGGATCTTAATAAAGAATACCTTGCAAGAGGAACACTCCATCTTGAAATCCTTGGTCGCGGTTTCGCCTGGCTCGATACGGGAACACATGAGTCGCTTCTTGAAGCAGGTATGTTTTTCGAGACTATAGAAAAGCGCCAGGGTCTCAAAGTCGCTTGTGTTGAGGAGATTGCCTTTCGAATGGGCTATGTCGATGCAGACCAGGTCCGACGACTTGCCGAGCCTTTGAAAAAGAATGGATATGGAGAGTATTTATTACAAATTATAAAAAATAGGTAAAAGCCTCATTGCCATAAACCTGGCCATCAGTATCGCCATCGAACTGCACAGCTATGCCTTGCTCGTGGATTGTGACCTCCGCAATCCGACACTTTCACGCTGGGTTGGCATGCAAGAAGCAACGGGTCTGTCCGATTATCTGCTGGGAGGATTTGAACTGCCTGACCTCCTGGTCAAAACCCCTGGGAAAAGTGCGTAACAACCTGCCTTTCTTGAAAGAATTGGCCTATGAATATTTTACACAAAAAACTTGACAGTACCAATACCGCCCCTGGACATTGAGATCCTTGAAAACTTCATCCTGTGGTTTTTGATCACCTTCACGGCGATCTTGCCGGTATGCGGACTCGCTAACGGGTTACACCTTGCTCATTTACAATGTAAGCGAGATGATCATTTTGTCCAACGCTCCAAACACTAAATGACTGGCCTCCATTTTGGACGGTTAAGTGAGTTTTCCTTAATTATATCAAGAATATCTTCCATTTTAAAATCACTAAGGTTTGGTAGATTCACATTATAAATCGATAGTAAATTAAGTATTTCATCAGCATCTACCAAGTCAATTTCAAAACCATATTTTTTTGCCCTCTTAATCCGCTTACTAACCATGCTTGAGAACTTTGATGTTGTGACTAGGATTGATTTACGCATATTGAAGTTTATTTGAACTCCAACTAATCTATCAATAATATCAATGGGTTGTAAAAATAGGTTAGCAGACAAAAAAAGAGGAGCTTAGAAATAATCTCTAAACCCCTTATTTTATTGGTAGCGGGGGGTGGATTTGAACCACCGACCTTTGGGTTATGAGCCCAACGAGCTACCAGGCTGCTCCACCCCGCGTCATATTGATTCTCAAAGAGGGTAGCTTTGTAAACCAACACCCCTCCTTTGTCAAGGTATTTTTCACTTCTTTTCCTGTTTACACGGAAGCTCTATCGAAAAGACGGAACCTTTACCCTCCTCGCTTTCCACATGAATACTTCCGCCATGTCTTTTGACAATCTCGTGGGATATATAAAGGCCCAATCCCGTTCCTTTACCAACCGGCTTGGTTGTAAAAAAGGGCTTAAATATGTTTTGCATCTGGTTATCGGGAATCCCCTTCCCTGTGTCCCTGCATTCTATGAAAATACTGCACGTGTCTTCCTTATACCTGGTTACCAGGGTAATCTTCCCCTGCCTTTCATGGAGTGACTCAACGGCATTTTTAATCACATTGATAAACACCTGACCCAGATTGGCAAAATTGCCCTCCATGAGCGGCAAATCGTCATCGTAACTTTTCTCAACCTCAATCTGAAGATGTTTATACTGGTTGTGCAAAACCCTCAAAGCATCATCAATAGCGACGTTAATATCAACGGGCTCAACATACACCTGGGTCTGACGGGAAAGATCAAGCAAGCTCTTCACTATATCGCCTGCCCTCTTCAATTCTTTTAATGAAAATATGAGATCATCGAGCACCTCATCCCTTTTCCCACCTCCAATCTGCGATTCACCAACAGATTCCACACTGGTCTGAATGAGACTTGATGCACTTGCCAGGGGATTATTCAGCTCATGTGCCGTACCGGCAACCAACTGACCGATCGCGGCAAGGCTTTCCGATTGAATAAGCTGCTGTTGTGTCCTCTCCTTCTCTACCAGAGCCTGACGCAGATCGGCCGTCCTATCTTCCACCTTCTTTTCCAGATCGCGGTTCAGCTTTTCGATCTCCTCGTACGATTTTGCATTTTCGAGGGCGGTAACACTCTGATTTGCAATGGTTGTTAGAAGTTCCAGATCCTCATGAACGAACAATTCCCCTGATTTCTTCTGCCCGAGCGCGATCATACCAATTAACTTAGTTTTTGAAATCATAGGTATTATCAGCGATGCACGCACTCTATCGAAGATGGAAAATATCTGATCTTTTTCATCCGGGTGAGTTGTCTTTATTTCAACAATGTATTTGTTCAATGGTCTTCCTGTTTTTTCAAGAAACGCAACGACAGGATGTCTCTGATTAAATACATTTTTATCTGCCCCATTTAAACAATCCCTGTCGTTTGCGCTAAGCCGAAAATATCCCGTATTATCATCATAAACGATCAGATCAACATGAGTAACCTGCAAGGCATTTGAAATCGAGTTAAGCAGAAGATCCTTTATCTGATTAAACTTTAAAAGAGAGGCCATCGCTCCGCTTATCTCTCTCAAAAGCTTTTGATAATTATACTTACCCCTGAAGAAAAGATTATCAATCAAAGTCTGTACCTTCGTCCGGAGCGGATTGAACAAAAGGACTATCAGCACTGCCAAAACCAGGGGCAAGAGCAGGTATTCGTCAAAGCCAAACATTATGAACAGGGTATTAAAGAGGTAAATGATCGCTATGTAGATAGCGGTAAGGATACCTGTCAGAATAAAGTATATTGTCCCCTTTCTGATCAGGGCGCCCATATCGAGGAGATCATATTTCAGGACTCCGAAAGCCAGAAAGATTGCCGGAGCAAAGCTGAGATTTCCCATGGGATATATGTTAAGACCGCATATTGTGAGTATATTCGATGCAATGAGCAATGCGGCAAGACCTATGCCGCCGAAGATATACTTTATCCTGTTTTTCTGCTGATTATCTTGAGCCTTTTTCATACCCACAAACAACGAAAAGAGACTATAAAACACCATTAAACCGGCAACCAATGAAAAGACATAGTAGGCCGGGCCGGCTTTGGCAATGGCCCCAAAATCATGGTATTGAACACCACTGATAAAAAGATCTGAAGGTACAAAGCAAGCAAAAATAAGGCTAATCAGAAAGGCACTATACACAAGCCATTTTCGACCCGAAATCCCAAGGAATGAATGAATAAACTGGATATAAACAGGCAACGCAAACACAAAGAAAAAATGGAGTACCCTGTCAACGGCAAGAGCCAGGGTTTTGTCCGGAATTGCTGCAACGAGGACCACATCAGCGTTAATTAATGCACCGATAAGACAGATTGCCGCAAATAATATGTTTGTGGGATTTTTCCTGCCCCTGAGAAGTGAGATCAAGGCGAGAAAGATGAGGATAAAAAAACCGAGAATGGGCGGAATTACATAGCCATATGAATTATGCAGGTAGTCAAGAAACATATCCTCAGTTCCCGTGCTTATTTTAATCCGCCTTAAAATAGGTCGGGCGAGACATCCAACCTACTCACTGGTAGGACAGGCGTCCCGCCTGTCCCCAAAACATGAAATCAAATTGGCTCTACACTTTCCCCGCCGACTTTGCTTCGGTTAAATAACCCATTATTCGATAAACTAACTTCGCAGAGAGGAAGTCAGGGGCAACCATTCCAGGAATGGGTGAAAGCTCAACAACATCAAAGCCCCGAACCCTGCAGCGCTTTGACACCTCCCTTACAAGACGGAGAAGATCCTTCCAGCAAATGCCGCCCGGCTCAGGGGTACCGGTTGCAGGCATAATAGAAGGATCAAGAACATCAAGATCAATCGTGATATAGACATCACCGCTTAGCTTTTCGCAAATTGTTTCCCACCAATGATGTTCTTCAAGGATAAAATCCGCGGAAAATGTCTTTACCTTGCCTTCATTCATAAAAACGGCTTCTTCCGCACTCATGCTCCTGATACCCGCCTGAACGAGAGGACAGAACTCAGATATGCGACGACCGACTGATGCATGGCTATAAGGACTGCATTGATAATAATCCCTCAAATCTGCATGGGCATCAAGTTGAAGCACCGATATATCAGGATATTTCTCTTTCATCGCCTGAACGACACCAAATGATACACTGTGCTCCCCTCCGAGAATAACCGGAATTTTATCGAACGAAAGGACTTCAGCGATTGTATTACGTATAACATGCACCATCTCACCCGGTCCCCGCGCGTCAGACTCGAGGAAAGGCAGCGTATAGATGCCGTCAAGATACGTCTCTTTGCAGAGCTCTTCATCGTAAAGCTCCATATGACTGGAGGCATCCAGTATGGCGTGCGGCCCCCTCCTTGACCCGGACTGATACGTTGATGTCAGGTCATAAGGAATGGGCACAACGACGAATGTCGCCTCTTCATACGTTGGAAATGCAGGATCAACTCCCCCGAAATTCATGAAGACTCCTCTGATTTTTCGTAAATTCAATTCCAATGCTATTACTACGAAAATAGATTCCATATATTCCCCCCTTTAGAAAAGGGGGCAGGGGGGATTTGATAATCACGTGGAAAATCCCCCTGTATCCCCCTTTTGTAAAGGGGGACCTATCAGGTATTTATCCTGGATTCCC
>Ga0207931_1000860_pt1 | contig 10661 bp, 8 predicted proteins | sample NGESurdeep092012_2_FD_184478 | JGI IMG/M metagenome (GOLD analysis project Ga0207931, IMG submission 184478) | Arctic peat soil microbial communities from Barrow, Alaska - NGEE Surface sample 415-1 deep-092012 (SPAdes) | ecosystem: Environmental > Terrestrial > Soil > Wetlands > Peat ...
CCTCAACAAACCCTTCGACCCTCATGAATTGGTAGCCCGCATCCGGGCAGTGTTGCGGCGCGCCCGCCCGGGCCAGCCACCCCTCTCGGCGGCTACCCGCTTAGCCTGCGGTAAACTTACCTTGGATCGGATCTCCCACCGCGTCTGGCTGGACGAGGCCGAGCTGGCCCTGACCCCCAAATCCATCATGCTACTGGAATATATGATGACCCACCCCGATGAACTGGTCTCGCGCGAGCGCCTGCTGGACGTGGTCTGGGGCTGGGATTACCCGGTGGGCACGCGTGCCGTGGATACGCGCGTGGCCGAGCTGCGTCGGGCATTGGACGACGATCCGGGGCAGCCACGCTACATCGAGACCATCCCCGGACAGGGCTATCGTTTCGTTGGTACGGTGGAAACGCGCCCATGAAAACCTGGCGGTGGTTGATTATCATTGCGCCGGCGGTCCTGGGAGCGGGATTGGCGCTCTACTTTTTCCTTTCCTTCGACCTGGATCACGATCATATCGTCTATCTACGAGCCGACCTGGGCAGCCTGTCGCTCCTGCTCGGGCTGGGACTCTCCGGGCTGGCCGGGCTGGTTTTCGCCCTGCTGGTCTGGGCTGGCCGGACCCGGCAGCGGGCCAATGTCGTAGCGGCTGAAGAGCGCCGCCGCTTCCTGCGTCGTCTGGATCACGAACTAAAGAACCCGCTCACCGCCATCCGGGCCGGGCTGGCCAACCTGGCCGAGCTACCTTCGGGTGAGGCCCGCCAGGAGACACTGGCCAGCGTCGAAGCGCAGGCCCTGCGCCTGAGCCGTCTGTCCGCCGACCTACGTAAACTGGCTGAGCTGGAGGTCCGCCTGGTGGAGCACTCGCCGGTGGATATCCCGGCACTGCTGCGCGAAGCCTTCGGCATGGCCCAGGAGCAGCCGGGGGCGGCCGAACGGCACCTGAACCTGAGCATCCCGCAGGCCCCCTGGCCCCTGCCGAACGTTCGAGGCGACCCCGACCTGTTGCTGCTGGCCGTCCACAACCTGCTGGAAAACGCCCTGAAGTTCAGCCACCCGGGCGACACGCTGGAACTGCGCGCCTTCGAGGACGGGGCAGGCATCGTCATCGAAGTGGCCGACACCGGCCCAGGCATCCCCGAGGAGGAGCAGCCGCACGTATGGGAGGAACTCTATCGCGGCGAAACAGGTCGCGGCATCCCGGGCAGCGGGCTGGGATTGGCACTCGTGCGGGCCATCGCCGAACGACACAATGGTCGGGTCAGCCTGCGTAGCCGCCTCGGCCAGGGGACGGTCTTCAGCCTGCGCCTGCCAGCTGGGTGAACGAGGCGGTCACGGATCGGTCACAGCGTGTTTCGAAAGCGTGACTTACCTGCCATCCCGGCGTGACATGCATATCCTAAAATAGGAGGTATGCACAATCCAGATCAGGAGGCCCTATGAAATCCCCCATTTTGTCCGCAATTCTCATCATCCTGTTCGCCACGGCCTGCAATGGCACGTTCGAGGTCGGTATTGAACAATCGCCCGCCGGTAGCTCCAACCTGACTGCCACGTCCACAATAGCCCCAGCCCAGACTGATACACTCCTTTCTCCCGCGAATACAGATACTCGGCCATCGCCAACCATACCTGTGCCAAGTAAGACCATGATCCCGACGGACTTGCCGACCCAGAGCATGGTTCAAATCTTCCTAATTGCCGTGGATGACAACGGACAAACCGGTACCCCGGTCGGATGCGGAGACAGTGTTGTCCCCGTCCAGGTTGAGATCCCTCCCACCCAGGGGGTCTTGAAGGCCGCCCTGGTCGCGCTGCTCTCGGTCAAAGACCAATACTATGGGCAGTCTGGCCTGTACAATGCACTGTACCAGTCGGACCTTCAGGTGGAAAGCCTCAGCATCAACGGCAGCAAGGCCAGCGTGTACCTGACCGGGACCCTACTAATGGGCGGTGAATGCGACTCGCCGCGTGTACAAGCGCAGCTCGAACAGACCGTCCTGCAGTTCCAGAATGTGACAGAGGTGGCAATCTTCATCAACGGTAAACCCCTGGTAGATATCCTTTCACTGAAGGGATAAGAACGCAACGGAGTTTGGTCGGAATTGATTCTCCTCCCACCGATAGATTGGCGGGAGATTTTCATACCTATGCAAGGGGGCCGTCCCAAAAGGTGGGGCGGCCCCTGTATGGAGCAAGTAGACAATATGTTCCATATGCCCCCAAGGGGTCACCTTATATATCGGTGTTAGGCTTTGAGAGGGTAGGCCGACAAGAATCCAAGCTATTTCCTAATTTCTGATACTCCGAAACAGGTATTGGCCGGGAAGTACATCGTAGAAAATCGCCTTTTGTTTCTCAAATGTTCTGACGATGGACAATGCCAGTATCGAACTGGCTATACCACTCATTTATACAAGGTACTTTGGGAATCATAGGGGCATAATTTCATACATCCTTTCATCCGCTGCGAGGCTTATTTAGATATTCTTTTGTTTCTTGATGGCGCTTAGAGCGGATCGCGTCCCGGAGTTCGGTCCCGCTCATTTGACCAGAGAAAATATTACCGCAATGTTTACCCAGGAGGACGGCAAGATGGGAAACTTCTTGGTCTTCAATATCAGAATCTTGTGAATGTTGTGAGTAAATTGGCTCGGGATTGCACTTCAGTCGTCCTAGGTTGCGCGTTCTAGCACATTCATGGCACAATCACTGTGCCAATTGAACGTAAGAAGGATTTGACCACAACAGCAAATCGCTCGGGTTGGTCATAATGGAGCCCATGGCCGACTTCCGGAATTTGTTCAACTTGAAGTCGGAGATTAACACGTTGCAGATCTGCGGCAACATCAGGGGAAACCACGCCTGCTGAACCCCCAATCACGAGTAGGCTTGGAATTTCAATGCCACTGACTACCTTCATGTAGTCGGGGTTCGGTGGCGTGAGAACGTCGAAAGCGCCCATGCTGGTTTGAAGTCGTGCCCGGGCGATCAGCTCAATTGTATCCAATGACCGATCAGGGTGTCTAGTCCGCGCTTCTGCCACTACGTCATCAAATGACATATTGAGATATCGCCGATGCTGATCTGCCACGTCGCTGTCTCGAATTTGGCGCTGAACTTTTGGACTCAAGAACGTTGGATCAGCTAAGATTAGACAACGAGGAAGCTTTGGGTTACGACTTGCCACCACGGCGGCAGTCATACCCCCCATGGAGTGCCCGATTAGGATCGGAGGCGCAAGTCGTAGAGCCTCTATAAGACCAACTACATCGTTTGCAAAGTCTTCGTATCGATACCCATAGTCAGGCACACTCGACTTGCCATGGCCTCTGGCATCCGGCATGATTACGTCATAATCTCCCTCTATGAAATGGGTCAAAGGAGTCCAGCAAGCTCCATTAGCAGTTAATCCGTGTAGCAGTATTAAAGGAGGCTTGCTTCCTCCAGTTCTCGTGTAATGTATGTTAATTCCGTTCGCTTCGCAGTTTCCTGTGCTCCAGTCGGTCAATTGTTATCTCCTTCGAGCATGAGATTTACGTTTTTCTCCTACCGTTTGTTTGCGCTTGCAGCGTCCGCCCAACGGTTGGCGTAAGCTGCCGCAAGGCATCAATACGATAATTCTACTGCCAACTCTAAGTCAATTCAATGCGATCAACTTCACACTGTGTTGGGCGGTCAATGGTCGCGGGTGGCCTGGGGAGGGGGAAGTCCGAAGGGGCCACCCCGCATAGGTAAAGTTCGGGAAATCCTCCTCCAAAAAATGAATACGCCCTGGACCAGGGCGTATTCTATGGAATGTATGGAGCATATAGAGCATATGTGTGCCCCCAAGGGGGTGTTGTATATACGGATAATACAAAGTCGAGAGGGGGCATTAACTCTGAACGTCTGGATTTGTGAACTTGATCGCGAAATTGGATGCGAAAGTGGAAAAAGGATGCTAAACTTGAAGAAGTTTCGGTCAAACGATTGCCTGTTTCAGCTGAAAATAATGGGAATAGTGTTCAGACGTGGAATCCAGGTTTATAGAAGTTCATAAGGCTTATTACCGATAACCTAACAGCAATGTGAACCTGGAATTCCTCGCCTATTCGGCGAGATTAAAGTGAAAGGGAAATTGTATGCTATTAAGAAAAATTGTCGGTATACTTTTAGTTATTGCTGCAGCGGCTGGAATCCTTTTCAGCCTCATCGGCCTGATCGAAATATGGCGCTACCGGCCGGTGGTGACAAAAGCTGTGGTTGAAAACCTGGCATTGGTTGACCAGTCTCTCAACACAACTCAGGACGTTCTCACCATCGTCGGTCAGGTGGTGCAGACCACAACGATAGATGTTACCTCTCTACAAGCAACCACCCAAGCCCTTGCTTTGGGGATCCATGATACTAAACCGATGCTTGATTCCCTGATCAGTTTGACCAGCACGGACCTCCCGGCTACCGTCAGTGCAACTCAAACCTCGTTAGCATCGGCTCAAAATAGCGCACTACTTATTGATAACGTGCTGACAGCTCTGACCAGCATCCCTTTATTACCGGTGGACGCATACAAGCCAGTCGTTCCTTTGCATACTGCCCTGGCCCAGGTCTCAACCAGCCTAAATACAATCATACCCTCGCTGGTTACCATCAACACCAGCCTGGCTGATGGCAAAACTAACCTGGGCATCGTGGAGGTCGAGCTGAACAAAATCTCTGGAACTGCACAAGGGATTAATGTCACACTCGGCAGTGCGCAGACAGTAATCGATCAATATGATGCGGTCACGACACAGCTGAAGGCGAATGTCGAAGTTGCACAACTCGGGGTCCAAACCTGGATGAATACGATAACCTGGATCCTGAGTTTTGTGTTCGTTTGGCTGTTGTTTATCCAGCTGGGATTGGGCGTCCAAGGTCTCGATTTGGTGCGGGGTCACCGCGAGGCTAAATAATCCTTGGATTTCCATCTATCCATATAAATCCAGATGTGAGCTACGTGCGACGAACGAGCTTTTGATACCGAAGATCTGTTTGATGCACATGGAGAACAAATATGAATCAAAAAGGAAAGTTAATACCGGTGGAAAAGGAAATTTGGCCACCTGTATCCCCGTCTGAGGAGGACCAACCGCAGGCAGGTCAGGGTAATGACTCTGTCATCAGCGTCAGGCATTTGACGAAAAAGTTCGGTGATGAAACCGTCGTACAGGATGTTTCTTTTGATGTACCCCGCGCTTCCATCTTTGGATTTATAGGGCCCAGTGGATCAGGAAAAACCACAACGGTCCGCTTATTGACGGGTGTTTACAAACCTACGGATGGCAAAGTGACTGTGCTCGATCACAATCCGGTCAAGTTAAACCGGCGTGAGCGGGTGGGTCTTGGTTATATGCCACAACTTTTCGTCCTTTACCCCAATTTGACCGTGTGGGAAAATCTTAATTTTGCTGCTTCCTTGTATGGCATGAGCTTGTTCCGGCGGAAACGCTTGAAGGAAGCTTTGAAATTTGTGGAATTGTACGAGCACCGTTCGAAGCTGGCCCGAAATATCTCGGGTGGAATGCTGCGTCGCCTCAGTCTGGCGTCTACACTGGTTCACGACCCGCAACTGCTTTTCCTGGATGAACCGACCGCTGGGATTGACCCCGTCTTAAGACGGAAATTTTGGGACCATTTCAGAGAACTTAAAAACCAGGGGCGCACAATATTTATCACCACCCAATACGTGAGCGAAGCGGATAATTGCGATCTGGTGGGGGTGCAGAACAATGGGAAGCTTCTTATGGTAGGTACTCCGAAAGGGATAAGGCATCACACCTATGGAGGAGATATGGTTGATTTCCGCACTGCACAGTCGTTTGATTTCAACGCCGAGGCTATACTGCGCTCGCTGCCCTTCGTGCGGGCTAAAACCATTCGCACGGGTCCCAGCTCCATACGCATCATCGTAGACCATGCCAACACCGCCATCCCTGAATTAATGGGGTGGGCGCAGCAACAAAAGATCCAGGTAAAGTCGGTAGAGGAGTATTTACCATCTTTTGAAGATGTCTTTGTAGAGCTGGTACGCCCGGAGGTGAACCATGGGTAACATTTTCCGAGGCTTCATCCGGGCGTCCTCTTTCCTTCGGAAGGAAATATTCGAGATTTTGCGCCAGCCACGGCTCGTTGCGACCCTGGTGCTGGGACCGTTCTTGATCCTGTTCATCTTTGGATTTGGCTACCGGGCCCAGACGCGACCCTTGCGCACGCTGTTCGTAGCACAGACCAATAGTCCATTAAACGCTCAAGATATCAAAAACTATGGGAGTTCATTGGGTGTGCAGATCACCTATGTTGGGATCACGAGCAATCAGGAGGATGCCCTCAACCAACTTCAGCGGGGACAAGTCGACCTGGTGATAGTGGAGCCTGTGGACGCCACCAGCTCCATCAAGAAAAACCAGCAGGCTGTTTTTACCCTCTATCACCACGAGATCGATCCTGCACAGGTAAGCTACATTGGATACCTGGGGTGGCTCTATGTGGGCGTAGTCAACCAGCAGGTATTGCAGTCCTTTGCCGTTCAGGGACAAGCTGATGCTGTCAACTTGCAGGTCACCTTGAAAGAAGCTCAGGCTAATGTTGCTGCCATGCGCCTGGCTTTGCAGAGTGGAAATGAAGCGCTCGCTCAGCAAAAACAGCAGGGGTTAGCGAGTAACGTGGATGCTATTTCCCAGGGAGTCGGTATAAGCCTGGGTTTACTGGACAGTTTGCAGCAAACAAATGGGGCTACCGGAGTAAACCCTGACCCGGTGCAGAGTACGCTCACAGATCTGCACCAAAACACCAACCAGCTTAGTGACAGCACACTTAACACAAACGAGCGACTGGCTCGCCTTGATAAGACGGATAAAGATATCACCGACTTGGAAAGCAAGTTGGCTGAGTTCCAGAGCATTACCCCTTCCATTATCGTCAGCCCTTTCCGCAGCGAGACGAAAAGTGTGACGAACGTCCAGCCTACTACTTTGGATTATTTCGCCTTTGCAGTAATGGCACTTTTACTCCAGCATATTGGGGTCACGTTTGCCGCCTTATCCATCGTTCGTGAGCGCAATGTTGGAACCATGGAACTCTTCCACGTTTCACCCTTGTCGGCTGCGGAAGCCTTATTAGGTAAATACATCAGCTATATGCTGTTTGGTGGCGTAATTGCGGCCGCCCTTTCAGCCCTTTTAGTATTTATCCTGCACGTGCCTATGCTGGGTAACTGGTGGAATTTCAGCCTGGTCATCGTCGCTGTGCTATTTACCTCCCTGGGGATCGGCTTCACCATTTCGATTGTTTCGCAAACCGATAGCCAGGCTGTGCAATATAGCATGATCGTCTTGCTGGCAAGCGTCTTTTTCAGCGGATTCATCATGAGCCTGGATATGCTTTTGAAACCAGTGCGCGTCATCTCGTGGATGCTGCCTACCACCTATGGCACGCTCCTGTTACGCGATATTGCCCTGCGTGGAATTGCTCCAAGCTGGGTATATCTTGGTGGCCTGTTCGCCATTGGCCTGGTCTTGATGCTTATTTCCTGGCGGCTAATGCGCCGTTTGATTGCAGTGTCACAATGATTCTAGTTGGCATGAATAGGAGGATTGATTGATGTTGAATGGGGGGTCATGCGGATGGAACGCTTCAGGATTTTGATCTCTTCCGGCTAAGCCTCACCTTTAATGCCAGGTTTGTTTTTAATTGTGGAACTGCCTGGGTACATGGAAGTGGCATGCGCACATGTGGAATGCCAGTAATATAAAATCCGCCATTTCTGGCGGATTTTGGATGCCCCCAAGGGGGTGTTGTATATACGGATAATACAAAGTCGAGAGGGTGTCAGTACAGGATTCTGAATGTGCGGTGCATTTGATCGAGCAATTATTTCACTGCTATACAGTCACTTGCCCTTTGTTTACCGCTCTGCTATACTGTTAGCGTGTAAAAGTTGATTTTACATCGTTTATCAATTATCGCAAAATAATCACCTATATTAATCTGGGAGATTAGGCTCCAAGAGTGAAGCCTAAACGCTATTAGGCTGGCAGTCTAACCGCGAGTTGGGCAGTTGAACTCTCATAACTTTGATAAAGGAATTTAACGTGAGCAAAAAAGGTAATCTTTCCAAATCATCAAAAAATCCAAACGACAAAGATGAGCAAAATAATCCCAGTGCTTTGCTACCGGGTTTACCAGGTTATCGTACTAGAGATGGTCGTACCGGTTATGACCCAATTGATACCCGAACCGAGGCTGCACATACGGCTGGCATTACTATTCAAAAACTATTTACTGGACGTATTAGAAATCCTATCTACCTAATTCTTTCGGGTATATTGGGATTGGTACTTATCACTCCTCTCGTTCTTGCAATTTCAGAGATAATGAACGGAAATCAGTTTCCATTGAATGCATGGATAATCCTCTTAATTACAGGTGTAGTTGGGATAGCAATACTAATCAACTTCATCAAAAACCTAATTACAATTATCTTTCGATAGTATTTTGGTAAATCGTGTTTCCCGCAGTACAAAAGTTTCCATTGCGCGAATCATTTTGTTAGATTGAGTGACTTGTTTTTTTATCTATTGTCGAGTCTCGCGTTCCATGAAATGCCCAACACCGCGTACAGCTGACGTGTGTGATTCTGCGGCATCATCTAGCATTTTTCTGGCTTCAAGTTTTTTCTTAATCTCAAACAGAGCCAAACCCGCCCACACGCAGCTAACGCAAACCGTTGGGCCACTAAAACTTGCCGTTGATGGTTAATATAAAATCCGCCAGAAATGGCGGATTTTTGGATGCCCTCTAGGGGGTGTTGTATATATGGATAATTAAAAGGTGAGAGGGTTATCTCACAATTTCAATACGTTGGGTGAAATGGATATGTGGAACAGGGTAACCCCTTAGACGCTCTCAGGCAACGGAGCGGGCAACCAGCCGTGTGCCCAAACGGGAAGCATAGCCCAAGAGTCGACGCCTTCGGGAAAGCCAAAGGATATTCTGACCCTTCGCTTCGCTCTGGGCAGACAGTGGGGCGGGTATACTTGAACGCCAGGGTAATGACTGAATGAACCCTGACTTATGACACGCGTTTATGACGCAATGAAGGCGAAGCGTTCTACTAACGTTCGGCTTTTCAAGAACATTTGCCAAGTCACAAAAATTGGAAAGTTCAATGGTTGTGGTGCTACTGACAAATGCCTAAATATTCAGGAACCGGATGAAGCGAAAAGCCTGCCCAGAGCTTGCGAAGGGTTTCATGTCCGGTTCTGAATCGGCGGGATCCTCTGATAAAAGACCAACTTTAGCACCAGTTTTCTAGCCGTAAATATTGTTACGGCTACATCTTGACGTGCGTAATCAGGTACTCTATGTAACGTGATTTTACTTGCTGGCTGGCCATGACTTGCTGGATGGGCGGTAAACGCAAAATAACACCCAACACCGCGGCCAGGGCGCGATGGTTCCACAGTACGCGGTTGTCGAAAATCAGGTTTTGCAGATCGCCGCGCTCAATGGCCATCATCACGGTGCGGTGGACGGAGTTGAGCGGCGTGATGACCCGCTGCGGGCGCGAGCGCAGCGACAGGCTTTCGTGAGCGCAGGTCCGCACGCAAACGCCGCAGCCCAGGCAAATGTCTTCATCCACTTTGGCTTTTTTCATCTTTGGATGGTGGGGATCGTTGCTGGAAACTAGCGTCATGGCTTCTACCGGGCAGACATTGACACATTTTCCACAACCGTTACATTGTGTTTCATCCACCACTGGGAGGAAGTTGGAGGTATGTACCGGGTTGAGAATGCCAAATTTGCGGGCGGCAATCATCGCCTCGCAGCAGCATCCGCAGCAGTTACAGATGAAGTTGACGCGTTCGCGCGCGTTTTCCCCAAACTGCACCAGGTTTTGCTCGTACGCCTGCTGGAGTAGATCCATCCCTTCGCTCACATCCACCAGACGGGCGTAGCTGTGTTTTGTCAGCGATTGGGCCGTGCCGTTGAAGGTCATGCAAATATCCATGGCAGCATCGCAGTTGCGGCCGAGATGCATCATTTTATGGCGGCAGTAGCACACCCCGACCCCGCGATGTGTGGCGGTGCGGATGACTTCGCTGGCGCGTTCGTAATCAAGTACATACAGGGCATTTTCATTTGAAAGCACCGGCTCGTGGACAAACACACGGCCCAGTTGTGTTTCCCCTCTGACAAACAGGTTTCGGATGAATTCTTCTTCAACGTTCATATACTGGTAGAACAATTCCCCCAACACTTTCTGGTCGATGTCACCGCGCAGGCGCATCATCGAGAACTCAAAGAATCCCGCCATGGGCGGCGGCAGGGTATAGGTAGTCTGGCCTTCTCGCTCGGTATCCACCAGGATAGCTCGGCTGGCCAGTTCATCCAGTACCTGGCAGGTTTCGGTCAGATCCATTTTCAAGATTTGGCTGGCTTGTGCAACAGTGAAAGGCTTGATCGGCAGCTGCGCCACCAATCCGGCTTCTCGTTCGCTGAATAAAATTTTGAGGATCTGGTAGAGCGTCTCAGAGGGCGGCGCACCTTGCGGAAAACGGTTCAAGCGTTCTACCAGTTCGGTGTAACCGGATCTCAAACTGACATGCGACACATCCATCTCTCCACGTACAGGAATTTCTCATCAG
>Ga0207931_1000861_pt1 | contig 10658 bp, 6 predicted proteins | sample NGESurdeep092012_2_FD_184478 | JGI IMG/M metagenome (GOLD analysis project Ga0207931, IMG submission 184478) | Arctic peat soil microbial communities from Barrow, Alaska - NGEE Surface sample 415-1 deep-092012 (SPAdes) | ecosystem: Environmental > Terrestrial > Soil > Wetlands > Peat ...
TTGGCACGCCCGGTTGTTGCCAAGTGCAAGAATAGAATATCCCAGCCCGTGCGTTCGTTGCCGTCGCCGTCCAGGTCAAGCATCACTACTCCCGTCTCCGAGCGGACAACTACCCCATTTGCCACGGCAGTTGCCAAATCCGTCGTTGGGATACAGCCACCGATCACAGATGGTGGGGCGAAGTCGAGTGCTGCCCACGGTAACAAAGACCCCCAGCCAGTATGCGGCCCGCCGGTGAAAGTCCAGCTCTCCCCCGCCGGGAAGGGGAATTTCAGCACCGGCTGTTGCAGGCTGACCGGGATGTTGGGTTGATCTATCATCCATGGATCACCAAAGAGTGCTTGATAAGTAAGCTCCAAACCCCCCGGTCGAATGGATCGCCTGTAATCCTCATTGGAGGAGTTTTGCAGGAAATAGTATTGTAATCCCACCGTGGCTGCTGTCTGCCAGGGATCCGGTCTTTCGAGTGTCCCGTCAGCATGTTGAAAACTGGTCAGGTCACCTGTGCGCCAGCCGTAGTATCCATTATTAAGAATATTGGCTGCCCAGATGAGTTGCATGTAGAGTCCATTGTAGGAATAATCAACCTCCCCAAGTGGATAATCCCCACTGGGTGGAACCGGCTGGGATAGTGCTCCGGTTTGGTATTCCAGGATCGCCAGCAGTATCCTCGGGCTGATGCTGTAGTTTATGGACACGATATCCACGATCTCAGCACCCGAATGGTTGGCATCGACAGCATAGTCACGGTAATCTTTCAACCAACCAGGGTGACTTGCAACGAATGCCGTGGTGTCGAAGCCAACCGCAGCTGGACCATCGACGAACAAATAATCAGGGAGGATCTGGAATGTCGTCCCCCAGAATGACAGGTAGTAGATAGGAATTTTCATTGGCATGCCAGGTGGCATGGTGGTGGCATCAACTGGAATGTTCGGGTTGGCTTGTCGGACTTCCTTCAAGGTGGTATTGAATCGAGCCACCAGCGCCGGGAGTGTATCCCCCGATTGGGCAACATAGTCCACCAGTTCTCCGGGATTGAACTTCGGGCGTGTCGGCTCCGCGGTCGGTGTCGGGCCGGGGGTCGGTGTCGGTGTTTTGAGGGTGGAAATCAAGCCTCCGTCCTGTGGCAGACAGGCAGCCAGGGAGAGAGCGATGACGAATAGGATATAGTTTTTATGATCAAACACGGCAGTGGACATTTACTCGTTCGGCTTGCGTATGATGTGTGAATTGCCGGAAGCAGTTTGGTTGGCCGTAATGGTTTGGTCACCTTTGGTCAAGGTACCTTTGTACGGGGCGTCCCCGGCATGCGCCGTCCAGCCACTCATGACAAATGGTAAGGGATCGCCAGCGGCTACCCACTCGCCGTTGTATTTGCGGGCAATGTGCACGTGTGTCCCCGTTGCTTCGCCACCTTCACAGGATGGGTGTCCTATGCGGTCGCCCGCATTGACCAATCTGCCCACCGGGATGCGGTCCTTTGTAGCTATGTGCAGGTAGAGCACATCCCACCCGGTCTCTTCGAAACCATCCCTGTCCAGGTCAAGCACCACATAACCTGCATCGGAGCGAACAATCTCGCCGGGAGCCACCGCCACTACCCATGCATCGGATTCGACACACCCCGATTGGGACATTGCCGGGGCAAAGTCCAGCGCAGCCCAGGCGCTTTCCTGCTCCCACGCCGGGTGCGGTCCGCCGGTCAGGCTCCACAGTTTGCCGGGTTCGAATGGCAGGGTAAGTGTCGGCTGGGTCAAGTCTGGCGGGAACAGCGGACCGAAGATTTGAGCGCGTTCCCATGGATCTCCGAACATGGAACTGAACAGTTTTGGAAAACCGGTATTGGGGTCGATGGCCTGTAACCATTCCGTTTGGTTGAGATGTTGGGAGAACAAGTATTCTAGGGCAACAGTACCCGCATTCAGGTCTGGAGCCAGGCGCAATTTGCTGCCATCCGGGAAAGTCAGTTCGGTTACCGTCCCACCTCGCCAGCCATAATATCCTGCCAGTAGCTCCCGGACGATCAAACGCATTTGCTGATAGAGCCCGGTATAGTTTGGATCATGATAACCAAGTGGATAGGTCTCATCCACTCCAGCCTTGGCTGGACCCCGTACCCAGCCTGTATAGTATTCGATGAGAGCCAGCAGGATGCGCGGGCTAATGGAACTCCCAAAAGCCATCCGCTGGATGTCTTCTGACCCAGTACTGATAATTGACGAATATGCCTCACTGTAAGTGCTTAACTTTCCACCGGCGTTATGGATATATCCTGCAAAATCGAACCCAACAGCATTGGCCGAATAGACCACTTCGCTGTCCGGAATGATCTGGGTGGAGGGCGTGGTCGCTTCCTGTGCCAGCCGGTTGGGGATCACGAGAGTTGTATTCGGGTTAAGCAGCCCGGTCGTCGGCAGGTCCATAATCGAGGTGATCTCGGATACCTCCACGCCAAAATGAAGGGCAACCGCCTGCAAGTTATCGCCGGACTGGGAAACATATACTATCGTGGGCTGCGCCGTGCCAGACATCATCGTGATAGTTGCAGGCATCGTTGTCAGGGTCGGTTGTGCGCTTGAGATTGGCCAATCTGTTGTGGTAGCCCGTGGTGTTGATGACGGAATCAATCTGTTTGTCGGACTGACATACAGCGTTGGAATGCTCGTCTTTCCGGGAGTAGGAGTCACATTTAGAGTGTAAGTCCCCCACAGGTCGTTTCCACAGGCAGAGAGTAGCATACCGGTAAGGATCATCAGGATGGTGGCTTTGCGCCAGGCAGCATTCATCGGCAGGATTATACCTCCCCAAGACCTCCTTTTGAAATAATTTGGAATGTAATAAATAATGATACCTAAACAGCAGATAGAGAAAGCTCAGGAGCTATAAACTAACGTTGTATCTTGTTCACCGTGCTGTTCCCTTCATCATTTTCAACCACAATACCCGCGCGCCTTAAGCTGCCGACATATTCCTCCCCTGTCCCCGAGGCCACCCATCCGCTGAGGTTGAAGGGCACGGGACCGTCCGCAGCCACCCAGACACCGTTGAATTTGCGCGCCAGGTGAACATGCGTCCCCGTGGCGACCCCGCCCTCACAGGATGGATGGCCTACCCGATCACCCGCGTGGAGATAGGTGCCGGGGGTTACCCGGTCACGGTTCTCGATGTGCATGTAAACGACCACCCATCCGCTGCCTTCGTTACCATCTCCGTCCAGGTCCAGTATCACCACCCCTATGCCTGTGCGGGTCACCAGGCCGTCCGCTACCGCCGTGACCCATGCATCGCTCTCAACACAACCCTGTCCCTCCCCCGGTGGGGCAAAGTCCAGCGCCCCGAAAGGAGTTCCCGCATCCCAAGCCAGATGGGGACCGCCGGTAAAAGACCAGGTTTCGCCAGGTCCAAAAGGTAGCAGTAGCGTTGGTTGGACCAGGTCCGCCGGGATAAGTGGCTCGATCGCCAGATCAAACGGACTGCCAAAAAGTCGGGAATAAGTAGCGGCGAAGCCGTCCGCGGAGATATCCTTCAACCAGGAGGGGTAATCATCCAATTGGGCAAAGAAATTCTGGACTCCCGCCGTCCCGGCGTTGATGGTCGGGTCGATCGGTACAACAGACCCATCACTCAGGACCCAGTCGGTCACTGCATCTGCCTGCCAACGGTAAAATCCACTATTGAACTGGATGGCAGCCCAGGCCAGCTGGCGGTAGAGACCCACATACCAGTTATCGATGTATCCGAAAGGGGTCTCCCCCAGGCCTGGATCGGGGTTTGGGTTGGTAACCCAACCGGAACGGTATTCCAGGACCGCCAGCAACAGCCGCGGGTTGACCGAATAGTCCTCGGCGATCAACTGCACTACCTGGGCAGCATTCATGGTTACACCGTCCACTTCCTGCGAAAAACCCTCAAGGAAACCGCCATTGCTTTGGATGAACCCTGCAATGTCGAGTGAAGCACTGAGCGGTCCGTAAACCAGCTCGGAATCGGGGATGATCTTCATTGCCGGGCCGTTTGGTTGGGGAGTCACCACCGGGATGGTCAGCAGTTGCCCCACCTCGAGGGAATTGGGGTTGGAGAGCTTGTTGGCCTGAGCAAGCTGATTCACGCTTATACTGTAGCGTTGCGCAATTTCCCCCAACGTATCGCCTGACTGAACGACATAACTCTGCTCCTTGCGTGGCGCCACGGCCTGATAGTGCGGGGCATCCGGCGTAGGGAGCTGCGCGGGTACGCCGGATGCCCTCGGGATCGGCTGGATATACGAAATCGTCGGTGCGGCCACTTGGGTTGGCTTGGCAGTAACCTGTTCAGGTGTCCGATAGGAAGTGGGGGTGGGTAGGAATGCCTCCGTCCAGGGTCGGGAGCAGGCGGTCAGGATAAAGCAAAGCCCAATGAGATACAGTCGCCTTCGAATCATGGGATGATTTTAGCATATCCAGCGAGGGAAAGGTATAATCACGCCATAAGAAGGTTGAATCTCGGTCTCAGGAGTATTAAGTGGGCGACCTCAAGTGGTGGCAAAAAGTCGTGTTTTATCAGATCTATCCGCGCTCGTTTGCTGATGGCAACGGCGATGGTATCGGTGATTTCAAGGGAATCATCGAAAAACTCGATTATCTTAAGGATCTGGGAGTTGAGGGGCTATGGCTCTCACCCCAATTCCCTTCCCCCAATTGGGATTGCGGTTACGATATCTCTGACTATGAAGACGTGGCTCCCGAGTATGGCAATCTGGAGGATTTTAAAATTTTCCTGGCTGGCGCCCATGCCCGTGGGATGCATGTCATCCTCGACCTGGTGCTGAACCATACCTCCGATGAGCACCGCTGGTTCATGCAGTCGAAGTCCAGTCGTGACAATCCTAAAGCCGATTGGTATGTTTGGGTCGATACACCTCCCAACAACTGGCAATCCTGCTTCGACGGTCCGGCCTGGACTTTCGCGCCGGAGCGCAGCCAGTATTACTACCATTACTTCATGAAGCAGCAGCCTGACTTGAACTGGCACAATCCACAGGTGCGCCAGGCCATGTGGAATGCGGCCCGCTTCTGGCTTGAGATGGGCGTGGATGGTTTCCGTCTGGATGCCATTAGCACAATCTTCGAGGATCCCGCCTTGACCCCCCATTCCGTCCCACTTGACCTGGCCGGACTGCGCTTTCTCTCCGATATCGCCCGGACTCCTGAAGACCGCGCCCAGGTTGAAATATACTGGACAGAGATGTTTAAATATCAACTGGGTCAGCAGGGGATTCATGATGTCTTGAAAGAACTGCGGGCTGTCCTGGATGAGTATGACGGTGACCGGCTGCTGGTGGGCGAGGATGACGATGTGACCTACCAGGGGAATGGTCGGGATGAACTCAACATGGTCTTCAATTTCCCGCTAATGCGCACTGACTTGATCACCCCCGAATGGGTCCTGAAAAACCAGCAGGAACGCCTGGCAGCGCTGGCTGCGGTCTCGTCAGATGCTTGGGCTTGTAACACCCTCGGCAACCACGACAATTCACGCCTGTACACCCGCTATTCCCTCGCCCGCTTCAATGGTGATGATACTCACGATGCGGAAAGGGCTCGCCTCGCCCTAGCAGTGGTGTTGACCCTGCGTGGCACGCCTTTCTTGTATTACGGAGAGGAAATAGGCATGACCGACTACCTGATCCCCAACCGTTCCAGCCTGCGTGACACCATGGCAACCTGGTATTTTGATCACCTGATGGAAAAACTGAAGATGGACCCAGTTGACGCTGCCCGGCGTGCGGCAGCCATGTCCCGCGACAAAAACCGCACACCTATGCAATGGCGCAATGCCCCCAACGCCGGCTTCTGCCCGGAGGATGTCACCCCCTGGTTGCCTGTCAACCCTAATTACGCCAGCGGGATCAATATCCAGGAACAGGAAAAAGACCCTGCCTCTCTGCTTACCTTTTACCGCCGCCTGCTGCGGCTGCGGAAAGCCAACCCGACCTTGGTGGAGGGTGATTACCAGCCCATCCAAACACCCAATCCTGAATGTCTTGCGTTCCGCCGTTCAACCCCGGAACGGTCCGTGCTGGTCGTCTTGAATTTCTCGGAAAGGTCGGCCTCCCTTGACCTCAGCGGGTTTAGCCCACAAACTATCCGGGTGCTCTTTTCCAGCACCGGTAGCACAAAAGTCGGTTTATCACATTTAACATTTGCTCCTTTTGAAATATGCCTCCTCGAAGTGAAATAGGCTCCCCACTAGACCCCGAATTGGAATCCGGTCAGTCGGATCCTGAACTCCCTGAAGCCGTCTGCCACCGGGTAATGCCCGGTGACCTCGTTTACGTTCCCCGGGCGGAATTCCACGGGCGGACGATCTATTTTTGCACTGAAACTTGCCAGAGTGTTTTCCTGTCCGATCCTGAACGCTTCTACACAGCCCACGGTAAACGGAGAAACATATGAAAAAACTCTATGGAGGTCTGGAAGGTGGCGGGACCAAGTTCGTCTGTGCAGTTGGTAGCGACCCCGAACAGATCCTTGAGGAGGTCCGCTTCCCTACTACCACCCCGGCTGAGACCATCAGCAAGGCGATTGCCTTTTTTAATAGATTCGATCTTTCCGCTATCGGGCTGGCCACATTCGGCCCCCTAGACCTGAACCCCGTCTCCCCGTTATATGGCTCCATCGTCGCCACCCCTAAGGAGGGCTGGTCGAACACCGATATTCTGGGGGAATTCCATCAGGCGTTCGACCTGCCAATTACGCTTGAAACCGATGTGAACGCTGCTGCATTCGGGGAATGGTATTGGGTGCCAAGTAACCGAGAGCTTGAATCGTTGGTGTACTTCACCATAGGTACCGGTATCGGTGCGGGGATTATTATCAACGGCCATCTGGTGCACGGACTGACCCATCCCGAAGCGGGACACATACGCCTCCCGCATGACCGCAAAAAAGATCCATTTCCCGGCATCTGCCCGTTCCATGGAGATTGTTTCGAGGGCTTGGCCAGCGGACCTGCAATGAATCGTCACTGGCGGCTGCTTGCCGAACAACTCCCAGACAATCATCCTGCCTGGGACCTGGAAGCCACATATATCGCTTACGCCCTGGTCAATGAGATCATGACGGTTTCTCCCCAGCGCATTGTGCTCGGCGGGGGGGTCATGGAACGCAGCTTGCTTTTCCCGCTCATCCGCCGCAAGGTACGTGATATGATGAATGGTTACATCTCCTCGCCAGTTTTTGCCGGGACCCTTGAGAAGTACATCGTCCCACCCGTGCTGGGTAATCGCTCTGGCATCCTGGGTGCCCTGGCACTGGCCAAAACCATAAAAAAACCTAATAAATGATGTTTGGATGGCATCCAGTAGAGCCTTTTTAACCAGGCGGAATCTGCCCCCGGAGGGTCCTTTGTCTGAGAACACAAACAAGGTTGAATTGCACGGTTGCATAGTCTGTGGTAAGTTGCATAATCTACTGGTTGTCACCACACCCGGGGGAAAATTGGTCGGTTATACCGTCACTGGCTCCAGCTGCCACACACTACCGGGTGCGGAACGTCCGCTTGTGGCTTGCGATGGACACACGACCGCAGAGGTAGACGCCGCCCTGTCCCGTCATCATCCCGGCCCCGAGCAGGCTAAAGATTCGGAAGATGAATGAATTTATTTTTCAAGAACGACCAAGAAAATAAACAAGGGGCGGTTTTTTGAACCACCCCTTGCTTGAATAGTTTTTGGAATATTAAAGTTTTACCACCTTTGGGTTGTCCACACCCAGCTTCCCCAGAGCGTTCCGGCTGTCAAAGATGAACCTGGCTTCAGCCAGGATGGCTTTGTAATCATAGACCTTGTGGTTGGTCACGATGACGACCACATCCGCCGCGCGAACTGCCGTCATCAGGTCTGGCACGGAACGCATTTCTGCATCGTCGTTCGTTTGTAGCTTGGGGATATATGGGTCATGAAACTCGACCAGCGCTCCCTTGTTTTGCAGTTGTTCGATCACCTCCAGTGCGGGAGATTCGCGGATATCGTCGATATCGGGTTTATAGGCTGCACCCAGGACGAGGCAATGCGCGCCTTTCAGGATCTTTCCGCGATCATTCATCGCTTCCAGGATGCGGCCGACCACATAACGTGGCATGTTGGCATTGATCTCGGAGGCCAGTTCGATAAAGCGGGCATTGAAGTGATAGGCTTTCATCTTCCAAGATAGGTAGAGCGGGTCGATCGGGATGCAATGCCCACCCAGGCCGGGTCCGGGGGTGAACTTCATAAAGCCAAACGGCTTGGTGGCCGCCGCATCGATCACCTCCCAAACATCAACCCCCATTCGCTCACACATGATCGCCATTTCGTTGACCAGGCCGATGTTGATCATGCGGAAGGTGTTCTCAAGCAGTTTTGCCATTTCGGCTGTTTCCGCCGACGAGACAACATGGATCTTCTGAATGGCTCCTGCGTACCAGGCTGCTGCTACCTCAGCACATACCGGGGTGATTCCTCCCACTACCTTTGGTGTGTTCAACGTGGTGTAATCCTGCCGGCCTGGGTCCACCCGTTCCGGGGAAAAACCCAGGAACCAGTCCTCCCCGACCTTCAGGCCTTTTTCCTCGCCCAGTTTCGGCAGCAGAACCTCGCGCGTTGTGCCTGGATAGGTGCTCGACTCCAGCACGATGATCATTCCCCGGTGCATGTACTGCGCCACTTCTTCCGTGGCGGAAAGGATGAACGACATATCCGGGTCGCCGGTCTTGCGCAGCGGTGTCGGTACGCAGATGCTGACTGCATCCATTCCTTTCAGGATCGAAAAATCCATTGTGGCTATCACATGTCCCGAGTCAACCAGGGTTTTCAGTTTCCCACTAGGTACATCGGGTATATAACTACTGCCCCGGTTGACCGCCTCTACCTTGTGTGCGTCCAGGTCAAAGCCGGTAACATGGTAGCCCGCCTCGGCAAAAACCGTTGCTAAGGGCAATCCAACATAACCAAGGCCTATGATCCCCATCTGCAGGGATTTTTCTTTGATTTTTTTGAGGAGCTCAGTTTTGATCGACATTGGCTGGAGTATCCTTTCCTATTGATGAAATCAGACCCAAATAAGGATCTAGATCGAGTAGTGAATTATATGGCTATACGCAACTCCCAACATGCATTCATAAAAATCCGCGGATTGTGCTCATTGTTCCCCTTTGAAATAAATACTCATTAATTCTGTATACCATGATAGGACTAATTAGGGGATTGAAAAGCCGGCATCCCTTCACCCAATAATGCCTTGACTATCCGGTTCGCTGCCTGTCCATCCCCATAGGGGTTGATCGCGGTTGCCATTTTTTGATATTCACCGGCATCTTCCATCAACCGGATTGTCGCGTCCAGTATACTGGTGCGATCTGTACCGACCAACTTTACCGTACCAGCATCCACGGCTTCGGGACGTTCGGTTACCTCACGCAGTACCAGTACTGGCTTCCCCAGGCCCGGCGCTTCTTCCTGGATACCGCCCGAATCGGTTAACACCAGGTATGCCTGTTTCATTAACCAGACTAATGGTAAATAATCCAGCGGCGGTAAGAGGGTTATATTATCTATTCCTTTTAGCAATCTATTGACTGGTTCCTGTACATTCGGATTCAAATGCACCGGATAGACGATTTGGACTTGGTCGCCATACCTCTCAGCAATTTTACGCAAAGCAACGCAGATGTTTTCCAGGGGTTTGCCAAAATTTTCCCGTCGGTGGGCAGTTACCAATATCAGCCTGGCCTGTTGAAGATTAAGGCCTACAATCCCATGGTCAAGTGGCTGTTCAGCAACCCAATGGAGTGCATCAATAACCGGATTCCCAGTGACCAGGATGTTCTCATTTGGAACACCTTCACGAAGCAGGTTCTGCCGCGATCGCTCCGTCGGGGCAAAATGAAGATCAGCGACAACAGCTGCAATCCGGCGGTTGATCTCTTCCGGGAAGGGTCTCCATTTGTCATGGGTCCGTAACCCCGCCTCAACATGCCCTACTTTCACCCTCGCATAATAAGCAGCCACCGAAGCCGCCATGCTGGTGGTCGTATCTCCCTGAACAAGTACCCAGTCCGGTTTCTCTCGTTGCAGGACGGGTTCCAGCCGGGTCAGCACGCTAGCCGCCACCTGGGTGGGTGTTTGGCTTTCCTGCATAATATCCAAATCATAATCGGGATGGATGTCAAACAGTTCCAATACCTGGTCAAGCATCTGACGGTGTTGAGCCGTGACACACTCTTTACTGGTTATCCTATCTGGATATTTTGCCAGTTCCCTGATTACGGGAGCCATCTTGATGGCTTCCGGGCGTGTACCAAAAACAGATATTATCTTGAGTTTATTCTCCATCCATCCACCTGATACATTGTCTACTGGCAAGTTCTTTCAAATTGAAACAAAATCCCATCATTTGCTCCGTTAGTAATTATTCATCGTCCGGATTACTAAAAATAATAGATCAATATATATTACCATCCTGCTAAACAGATGGAACGATTATCAACAGCTCTTTTAGAATTCAACGTTAATGAGTATACCCGAAAATAACGGGGCGATTATCACCCACGAGTGAAGAGGTTTTTCTGGGACGGGTATCTTCTATCTGGAGATAGAGACACCGGGGGGATAGCCACCCTCTTGCACTCCTTCCCTG
>Ga0207931_1000862_pt1 | contig 10655 bp, 9 predicted proteins | sample NGESurdeep092012_2_FD_184478 | JGI IMG/M metagenome (GOLD analysis project Ga0207931, IMG submission 184478) | Arctic peat soil microbial communities from Barrow, Alaska - NGEE Surface sample 415-1 deep-092012 (SPAdes) | ecosystem: Environmental > Terrestrial > Soil > Wetlands > Peat ...
TCTGGACGCCGCTCTGAGAGCTCTGATTTTGCAAGCGAATGCCTACGTTCAGAAGCCAGTCGATCCGGATGAGCTTTTGAAGGTTGTGAGAGCAACGCTAAACGAATGAAAGATCGAGTGACTCACTAACCCAATACGCTATGGCAAAAAACGCCGACGCCACGAGCATGATCGAGGACGCTTACAGGGAGAATTGGGCGTCACTGTCTTGAGCGGACGCCTGGCAAGATCGGCATTTCCTTGAAAAAGTGCTCACGTGGTTGGCAAAGGCTTCGAATACGAGATGCCACCACTCCCAGAAAAAATGCAAAAGTGCTTTGGCAACGTAAGCTTGGTGTTTTAATAGCAGACGATATTCACGCTCAGCTCGAATAAGGAGCCTAAACAGACTAAACTAAAAAGTGCTAACAAGTTAGATAAACATGTTAAAATCTGCAAGATAAACGCAAAAGCTACCTATTTTCACTAATTTTGTAGTTTTTTGCGAAGTTGATGAAATCAGTTTGTCAGGATAGCCATACTTGTCCCGACTCACATAAGACACTTAAACGACTGCTAAACGGTTTTTTATCGGTTTTTGAAGCTACTTGGAACTCTCTGCGAAACCACATTTCCGCACTTTTCGGACACATGTGAGCCGAATGTGCCTTTTGTAATATAGGTGCAGATCAAATCGCCTGCGCTAGGTAGTTTTTCTTTTTGAACGTTGCGGCCTGCAACATAAACGAAGGGATGCTCATATGATAGAGGGCGTGCCGACTCAGCCCCGTTAGCGGCATCCGTATCAGTTAGCCCGCGCACAAATAGTCGTACCTTTACTTAATTGAGTGAGGGCTCCGGAGGTTACTTGTGACATCTCAATCCAGCTTAGGCCTACATTGGGGGGGTGTGACACGTGGATGTTACAACAAGATATATAGCGCCCAGAACAGAGTCGTTTTACTAGAATAGCTACGTGAGCGTCGACATAAAAAATGACGGTCAGGTTGGCAGTCTTTCTAGAGTAAGCCTTAAAGGGGGTAGCAGCTACGAGCGACCAAGCGCACGATAAGCGGGCAAGCGTGGCGATGGAAACAGTAGCAGTCGTTATCCCGACGCTAAACGAGGAACGCTCAATCGGCAAGGTCATCGACGACGTGCCCGTTGCCGATCTGTTGAAGAATGGCCTTAAAACTGCTGTGTACGTGATCGACGGGCAGTCCACCGATAACACGAGGGAGATCGCCATCGAAAAGGGTGCCCAGATCATGCTCGAAGCGCGCAAAGGGAAGGGTGCGGCAATTCAAACGGCATTTATGTCCATCAATGGCGACTACACGATTATGGTTGATGGGGACGACACGTACCCGATTGAAATGGCGACTGAGATGACACGCCTGCTCAAGACCAACGACGTGGTGATCGGATCACGACTTAAGGGTACCATTGAGCCGGGAGCTATGACCAAACTGAACGTTATAGGGAATACCCTCCTCTCGCTGCTGGCGCGGGCCCTGTTTGGTGCGCACATCAGCGACGTGTGCACGGGTTTTTGGGGCTACCGAAACGACGCGATTCGGCGCTTAGAGCTCACCGCGCGCGGCTTTGAAATCGAAGCCGACATGTTCACTGAATGCGTGAGGAAAGGCTTGCGCATCGCGGAAATTCCGATTACCTACCGCGCCCGAAAGGATCAGCCGAAGCTATCTTCACTGAGGGACGGGGTCAAAATCGGTCTTTTTTTGTGCAGGCGACGCCTGGAATATGTGTACGAGAACGTCGGTCAAACGGAAGTCGAAAAAAAACTCAGAGCTGGATAGGGGCGCGATCAATGGCTAGAGCGTTAAACGATGAAGAGCACAAAATAATGCCCGCATCCAAAGACTTCTTAACTGAATACCCCCGTGATCGCTCCGCGCACCGTCGCCTCGTCAACGTTGGCGGTAGTGAAGATGATCGGAATGTCATGGAGACTCTTGATTTGTTGTGCAACTTCGATCCCGTCTGTCTCTCCCTTTAGCTTGACATCCATGAGGATGACGTCGGGTCGTAACTCATCTTCGCGCGTGATCACCTCGTCGGCGGTCGACCTTAGGGCGATGACGTCGTAGCTCATCCGCTGCAATCGGTTCTGGATATCCAGTGCACTATTTGGATCATCTACAACGAGTATTATGCGAATCATAACGGTGCGTGTCTTTAAAGTGCGCAAGAAAGAAGATTTACCTTATGCGTTGCTTCTCTCGCATCTGTGTTGTGGTTGAGCTCGTGAGATCACCGTGAGTGTGTTGAAGCAAGCAGAGTGCGTTGAAGCAGGAAGTGAAGAGTGAGCGATGACACCACCTGCGGTGTAGTCTGCCGAAGATTATCGCACTGTGCGTAAAGGTCAAAACCGCGAGCGAGCTAAATCGGAATATTTACGGTCAAGAGCAACGCGTTAACAAAGAACAGCGCTTCACGAGTCCTGAAGGAGACTGAGGGTCGAAACTTGACTGATTTATCACAACTGCTGCTGGTGGTGATACCATTGGCCATCGCGTCCATGGTAAGTCCTGTCGCCGTTATCACGGTCATGGCAGTGCTCAGCGCCGGTGAGCACCGTGCGAGAAATGGTGTGTTGTTTGTCGCTACGTATGGTATCGTGTTCTCTCTGATCTGTCTTGTGTTTCTTGCTGTAGGCCACTTGACGACCAGTGGTGGCAAGCCCTCGTTGACTACCGTGAGCATCGACATCATCTTGGGTGTCCTCCTCCTTTACGCGAGTGCCCGTTCCCTCCTGAAGAAAAAGGAATCAAAGGAAGCCAGCGTAAAAACGATCGGCGCCGCGACAGTTGTGTTAGGAGGGGCGGTGTTTGGCGTTGGTAACATCTTCTCATCGATTCCGGCGCTTGCGGCGAGCAAGGACATTGGGGTCGCTATTGTGCCCCCGTTTGATAAAGCGATCGCCTTCATCATCACCATGACTATTGCATTGTGCTGGTTGTGGGGGCCGTTGGCAATCTTCCTCATAACCCCGCAGCATTTTGATCAATACCTCGATCCGGTCATTCGTTTCCTGCGAAAACACGGCGGTCAGCTGATGGCCGCGGTGTTCTTTTTAGTCGGCATATACCTTCTTTCACGGGGAATTATGGGCTTAACCGCGCTCTAAGCTACGTCTCGAGTAGACGCTGAAGCGCTCTCAGCAACGTCGCGCGACCATCGCTTTTGAGTGAAATGGCAGATGAATCGCGTCACGGCAGTTCACGGGGGGAGAACAGATCTTCAGGTTCGTTGGGGTCATTGTCGGAGACTCCCCGATGGCACGGCGCTGGAAGCTGCCGCACTTCGGTGTTACAAAAGTTTAAAGTCAGCGAACACAGATGTATGTAGATCCAGAAATGGCACCTCTGACTGAAATAAGTGAAGATATCTATGAAAGGCTCCGACTCGCCGCCTGTTCTGAGCAGCGAAGGGCGCTCATCCTCTCACTAAATGAAGGGGAAAAATCGCTCAGTGATTTGCGGGATGAGATGCAGTTGGACTCTGCCACAATCATACATGCGTTAAGAGCACTTGAAAGGGATAACTTCGTTCGGGAAGACGCTAACAGATACTATTTTTTAACGGTGATCGGTAAGACTGTGGCTCGCAAGGTGATCGATTTTTATGAGACAACAGGAACCTTGCTAAAGTACGAAACGTTCTGGCTCGAGCACGACCTAAGTGGCATTCCCGATTATCTGTTTGACCGGATTGGCGCGCTGCGCGATTCTACGCTTGTGGTGGATACTGAGCTCGATCCGTTTAAGGCGTATCATAGTTTTGTTGTATACTTGGAAAAATCTTCTACGTTAGAGCTCATTGCGTCTGTTTCCGCTCCTGACCCTCTCTCTCTCTTTGGCGAGTTTGTCGTGGGTCACAAACACATAGAACTCGTCGCAACTGAGCCCGTCTTGGATTACGCGATTGAAGAGCTCGGTCAGGCGCGCGTTAAGGAAGCGCTTCGCGCGGGCCACAAGCTGTATGCACTACGACACGATCCAAAACTCGTCTTTGCGGTTGCTGACCACGTAATCATCCTCATTCTGTTTCGTTTAGACGGGCGATTCGATTATTCGGCCGCTTTAACGAGTGAAAGCCCTGAAGCGATTGCGTGGGGGCACGAGATGTTTCGCCATTACGTTGAATTGTCGGAAAGCGTCACGCTCTAGAGACGGATACGCGCTCAATGGAAGCCAAGCGACCTGACCGATAGCAGCTCTTCCGCCGGTAGTTAGTATTGCAGCGGCGGTCGGGCTACAGGGCGTGCGAGCGCTTGTGCCCTCAATGCAGAATTGGACGCTGTAGAGATGGTGAAGCTGTGCGATTTCGCTGTTGGGGTCCGTGCCTTTACATTGGCGCCTTGCGATTGTGCGCGGCTTAGAAGCTTACGGCGCTCACCGCATATGCGACCACATGGAAGCGTTTGACAACGTGACGGAGAACGCCTTGGCACGATAAGACGGGAGGACAAGTTGCCGCTGGGGTAGTACGCATGGTGCAACCCACGATTTCGCAACCAAGGGGGCCCCCCACATCCTCAGATCGCGTGTGTGGGCTGTTACAGAAGAACAACGCGGATTTATCGAGCGCTTGCAGTTTGTGTCGACGCCGCGTCATGCTGAACGAAAAGGTTCAGCCCGAGCTCTCGGCGCACGGAGTGGGGGACTCTACGCGCGATGCATCCCGCAGCTTCCCGAGCGATTTCTTTTCTTCATGAATGGGAGGAGCATCGCTCTTCGCTGGTCAGTGCAGGTGGCGGCGCGGAGCCGTGCATAACCATCTTCGTCGTTAGCCTGAAGTGCTTGAACTCGCTCCGTACGCTCCCTGGCTTTCTAGGTCTTCCGCATCTAGTCTCTTTCGGGGGGCATTTCTCTCATTTCATTCCAGCTACACGAGCGACGTGTCGCGAGCCATTTTGCTGTCCTTTCACGTCGCCGGGAGTTCACGTGGCGAGCTTTCCTCTCACGGTCGGGGTGTCGCTGATCTTAGTGAGCACGGTCGCAAAAAAGGCGGGCGTGCATGCACCAAGGCGCGTGAACTGCTGTGATGCCTTCGGCTGGTGCACTCTCCGGCTCGCGGCGAATCCGCCCCGTGGAAAGCTGTCGACCGCCAAAGTCACGGAGTCTGCGGTGATGACGGTGAGGTTGAAGAACCCTCTTGCGAGAAATAAGCACTACAGCGTGTCTGATGGTGGACGCCTCACGTGCTCCCGGCTAAAAACGAGCTCGTTCGAGCGTGCTGTACCAAATGCGAATCATGCGTAACGATTGTCCTATGACAGCAATGCTGCAAACATAGCACAATACTTAAGATGCGTGAGCTGCTAGTACATCAATTAAAAAAAAGCCGAATGACGTGCTTTGGCGTTGACCGACTGTCGGCCGGAGGTGACAATAGCCACGAACGTCCCTATAACCGAAGAAAACAGGACGAGATGTCTGTGCGTACAAGGATGTCCGACGTATAATGCAAGCGGATTGATCGGCGACGTGTGCTGTGTAACAGGTAAGAGCAGAGAGCCAGTGCAAATGCAGGGATGTAAGTGCCCATTGTGCGAAGTCGGGACCGAATATCACCTCAAAAAGACGTATTATTGCAGAACTGAAGCTGTCGCGAGATGATAGTGGCGACGTGCAGCGGCGCAGCTTAGGATGTTTTTTTTACGGCGCGATCCAACATTTGCGAGACTTGTCTGCACGAAACGGTGGACGCATGGTGCTCGTCCTGACACACGCGGCGAAAGTAAATCCGTCCACGAGCGCCGTGCCATTATTGATCCGCGTGTCCTACGGATTGCAGGGCTGTTAGCTGACACCCAGCGGTGCGTGTAGCGGGGCACTAGGTATTGCGGTCGGGGCCATCAATGCGTTAGCACACGTCTACAGGCGCCCATTAACAGAGAGTCGTCGAAGCTTGTGCACCGTGCTGTGCGGTAGCAAGCGTCCCTCTACCGCCGGTTAAGCGAGATCGACGATTATGGGGGGACGTGACGCTTCGTACACGAGCTTTGCTGGTGCAACGTTATCGGGAATGGAAAACGCTATGTAGAGGTCGCACACGCCGCCGGTTTTCAGCTGCTCGTCATGGATAGAAACTTTGCAACTCGCGTTACTCGCGGCATAGTTCGCATAGTATGCCTTTCCGTCGCTGCCCACAAGGACGACGTCCGAGTATCTGAAGGGCATCGTGCCATTCTTCGCGTTCGCCACGGTGACGTTCATGATAACGTATTTGCTGCCCGAAATGGGATTGAGCGGAGCGTACTCGTCGGTCTCGTAGAGCGCCCACACACGGCGAGCCTCAGGGTCGTTGCCGTCCACCACGTTTCGGACGTGAAACGTCAGGTTGCCGCTCGTCGCGCTTTCGTTGAGCCGCGCGTGCACGTTGGGTCTCACTTCTGTGTACGCAGGATCTTGTCCGCGGCGTGCCGACTCATTCGTGAGGGTGGTTTGAAGCGCGGCGAGGAGAACGATGGCTGCTATTAATATTGCTATTGCTATTGTAGCAGATGCAGCGATTGCCTTCGAACGTCGCCTCATGGAACGCATCTCCTTCCTTTATCGATAAATGACCTCAACCTGCACGTCGCCATTCAATACGGTCCCTGTGCCGACGTTCGACTCGCGAATCAGTTGCGCTCCGTCAGGGAGTGTCACGTCGGTGTTGAGCGTATAGTGATCGATCCCGGCCTGCTTTTGGACGTAAAGATAGTAATGGCCAAACACGCCCGTTCCGACCGTTGCGGGGAACGTGTAGGTGTACGTCACGTTCGCCGCGCTATTTGGCGCGACGACGACCCACGAGGAGATGGCGGTGAGTCCATCGCTCGGTGTGACAAGCGGCCCGAGCGCGTGGGAACTATATCGTGCATCGAGTAGCTCCGCGTCTTTGGGCACGAGCGCGGTCGTGAAAACCTTGTAATCCCACCAGCAGTTGTTCCTGTAGGTTATCGTCAGGTTCGACGTCTGCATGCCATCGTCCTGGATGCGCGTGTGGTACGTGATCGTCCTGTTGACGTTGAGGTCTGCCTTGCCCCCTGCGTAGTTCGAGTCCACCACGTACAGGTAATCGCCCGCCTTGTGCTGAATCGCGCCGTCGTAGCCGTTCGGGAGGGCGCCCGGAGCGTAGATCAGGAGGTGTCGTTGCTGATTAAGCGTCTGGACGGTACTGAGCAGGAGGAGCTTTTCGACGGGACCGGCCGTTTGTGCGGTCGCAATGAGTTTGTTGGCTAGTTCCTTCAAAAATGTGGTAAGGTCGGTCTTGGAGCTGTCCTTCGCCGTTGCTGAAACGTAATGCACGCGATCGATGACATTTCTCCACGTAATCATCTCGTTTCCGATCGTTACAGGGCCCATGGTTTTGAGCAGTTCCTGCAGCGCCGTGAAATCGACTGCAATGACGCCGTCGGCGCGTTGTCCGGTGAGTTCCTGGGACGCGGCGGCGTAAAGTGGCGCGAACGTGGCGAAGTCATATTGGACGTTCATATCCCGTAACGGCACGAGCTGCGTGTCGTAAAAAGTCGTAAAGCTTTCCGGACCGTCAACTTTTACCACGGTGTCATTGGTGGTATTGGTGTAGGTGCTGTTGCTGTAATGTAGCTTTAGATTCGTTGGCTCTCCGTTCTGAACGTCGATTGAGCCTAGACATGCTAAGAAACCACCCGTGTTTCTCAGCTCGCTGTTGTCTTGGAGCACGAGAAGGTAGGTTTTTTCATGGAAGTAGCCGAGGGCGCCGAGCGCCCCGACTGCGGGCACCAATAGCGCCCCCAGTACTAATACGATTATCACGACCGCTGCGTACCGTGTGGGACGACCGGAGTCGCTCGTCATTGAGAGGTACCCGTCCGCGGCAAGCTTATAGTGTTTGCCGAGATTGATCGACCCAGCAAAACGGCCGATCGCGTTCAAAAGGCTTTACCGCAGCGGTGCCGCGGTCGAAATACGAGCTGTCGGCGACGATATACGACGCGAAGAGGTTTCGGTAGGCATGGTCGGATAAGAGCAACGCGTCGCTTTGACCGTGCCTACGGTGTCCACGCTCGTTGCAATCGTTACCCTATAAGCAGCGCCGAACTGCGCGAGCCAGCGAAGCCAACAATATCTCTAAGGTATACTGCAGACGAATGCTACCGCGTCCCGGGAGCTGTATTTATCGGAAGTGTATTGCGTGCATTAGCCATTGCCAGAACAACCCCGCCCAGTTCAACACCTGCGACACCCATGACCACCATGACTGTCCTGGGGTGTGGTGAGGAAACGTTGGGGGGGTCGGAGTCGCTGACGGTTGGAACACTTTCTGCGGCTTTGCTATTGCCACTGAAGTGCCCAGAACACTGAGCGAAAGCACTATTATCATTACAGCAACGACACTTACCAGTCGTTTTGTTTTCATTTTATTTCTCTGTTCATCTATTCATCTACTTATTCAACGCGCTGCCTTGTGCGCTTGCACATCGCCAGGCACACGCCCCGCGCAACAAAATGCTCGCGATACGAAGGACTTGCTTAGTGGAAAAGGTCACCGCATTGAAACTAATCAATAAGCTGTTTTGCCTCCTTAAATAACTTATCTTTGCTATGCGCATTCCTTTTCCAAAATCATTGCGTTATTTTGACTGTATTGAGTTTTCGTGGCTATATTGATTTTCTTTTCTTGAATCATTGGAAGATTTCTCCAATATTGGATTTTCTTGACAATAATGGTATTCTTTTCCAAAACCATTGCGTTATCTTAACTGTATTGAGTTTTCGTGGCAACATTGACCTTCTTTTCATAAATGAACGCGTAGGCTTATATATTTTGACCATCTAAGCTCTTAAAAACGTTCTTAGTCGGGCGTTCGAACCTTTTAAATCTGACGGGAGGTGAAACCACAAAAGCTTCGATAGATGCATGAGCATGGGCGGCACCGCAATTTCCGCGCCAAAAATGAGTCTGATATCACAAACTTTGAGACTTTCTTTCGCGGGATCGGATTATGCGGAGCCGACGTAACGTAGTGAGTACTGCTGAGTCTTCAGTTGACAGAGATCGAACCGCTAGCTGAAACATCATCGCGCCTCAAATCAGGGCAGGAGAACTTGGATTCACGACACGCATGAACGTAAACGATACATCACTTAGAGATCGCTGAGACTGACCTCGTATGAAACGAGTGGCGTTTGTCATACCGACTTTGAACGAAGCGAGTTCAATTGGGACGGTGCTTGACCGAATTCCCATCGACGACTTGCGAAAAGAGGGATATGACACCGCAGTTTACGTTATCGATGGACTGTCAGTCGATAATACAAGGGATCTCGCCGCTGAAAAAGGCGCAGAGCTAATTCTTGAAAAGCGCAAGGGGAAGGGTGCAGCGCTTCAAAAAGCGTTTAAGTCCGTTACTGCGGACTATGTGATTGTGTCTGACGGGGACAATACGTATCCGCTCGAGGTGGCTCCCGAGATGGTGCGCCTGTTACAGACACATGAAGTGGTCATCGGATCACGGCTGAAAGGTAGCATCGAGCCCGGCGCTATGACCAGGCTCAATGTTTTTGGAAATACACTCCTGACGTTGCTCGCTCGGTCACTCTTTAATTCGAAGATTAGTGACCTGTGCACTGGATTGTGGGGCTATCGTGGGTATGTGATTCGGAACCTAGAGCTCTCTGCTAAGGGGTTTGCAATTGAAGCTGACGTGTTTGCTGAGTGCGCGGGCACGGGCTTCGATATAGCGGAAATCCCCATTACCTACGGCGCACGTGGCGAAAGTCACGCTAAACTGTCGTCACTCAGGGACGGCGTTAAAATTGGGGCGTTTCTGTTTAAAAAGAGGTTAACACAAACTAAAAAGCGAAATGCTCGAGCCCACGCAGAGGACAGCCAAAAGCATGGATAGCTGGTAAACATGAGATGCAGGCAACGTCACATCATTCGCGCGAAAGACACGAGGCCGACAACAAAGGGCAAGGCCGCTTGAAGCTTAGCCCTCCGCGCAGTGCGGAGGGAGGGAGGGGCGAGAAATGGAAACCAATAACATACTGGTGACCGGTGGCGCGGGATTCATAGGAACGAATTTGGTAAATGAGCTGTGCGAGCGTGGGCACTGGGTGTGTGTGGCGGACCGTTACCACACCGATTGGCCCAACTACCGCAGAGCTGACGTCCGCAACTATCGACAGATAGAAAAGGTGTTCGATGAGGACGAGTTCGACTACGTTTATCATCTCGCCGCTGAGTACGGCCGCTGGAACGGCGAAGACTATTACGAGAACCTGTGGGCGACAAACGTCGTCGGAACAAAGCACATATTGCGAATGCAAGAGAAAAAAGGCTTTAGATTGATCTTCTTCTCTTCTGCCGAAGTGTACGGCGATTATGCTGGCGTTATGACAGAAGACGTCATGAAAACGCGCCCTATTGAAGAAACGTATCAGATGAACGATTACGCGATCACGAAGTGGGCGGGGGAGTTAATGTGCATGAACTCTTCAGCGATGTTCGGCACGGAAACCGTACGCGTGCGGCCGGTCAATTGCTACGGGCCTCACGAGCATTACACGCCGTACAGGGGGTTCATTCCGAAGTTCATTTATCACGCGTTATTCGACAAGCCGTACGAGGTGTACACGGGACACCGGAGAATCATCGACTACGTTGAGGACTCGTGC
>Ga0207931_1000863_pt1 | contig 10646 bp, 7 predicted proteins | sample NGESurdeep092012_2_FD_184478 | JGI IMG/M metagenome (GOLD analysis project Ga0207931, IMG submission 184478) | Arctic peat soil microbial communities from Barrow, Alaska - NGEE Surface sample 415-1 deep-092012 (SPAdes) | ecosystem: Environmental > Terrestrial > Soil > Wetlands > Peat ...
TGGCTCCATGTGAAAGTCTGTCCGCCGGGACCTGAAGGCTGCTCCTGGTATTGACCTGCATTTTTATACTCTTCAGCATGCTTCCAGTTTTCACCGTACTGATCGTATTTCTTTCTCTTTTCAGGGTCACTCAGTACCTCATTTGCTTCGTTGATCTCCTGGAATTTCCTCTTTGCATCTTTATCATTCGGATTCAGATCGGGGTGCAGTTTTCTTGCCAGCTTCCGGTAGGCACTTTTAATCTCAGTTACCGTTGCATTCTTGCCAACACCCAGTACTTTGTAGTAATCAATAAACATCTTAAAAACATTTCCATAAAGTTACAAAAATCCATGCCCCATGCTCCATGCCAACGCTACTTCCCCTCATTAATCCTGAAAATGGCATACGAGACACCTTTCATATTTAATGTCACGACGTTGTCCTTAATCGTTGCCACTCCTTCTCCTGCGATTAACATAGGCTTTTTGGATTTGTAGTTCACAGCAAATGTTGCTGTCTCATCCCTGCCGGCAGGATTAACCACCACCAGCAGCCTCTCCTTTCCGTTCGCCCTGATAAAAGCAAAAGGATATTTCCCCTTTTCAGCATACACTGGTACAAACTCAGCATAAGCTGCCAGGGCAGGCTCTGTATTGCGTATGCTTATCAGTTCTTTAACCCTGTTGAGTAATGAACCGGGATCCTTCTCCATGGCAGCCACATCAGGTGCATCAGCCGAACCGTCAATAGCCCTGTACAGTTTGTCCGGATCAGCGGAAGAGAAGCCTTTATTGGCCGAATTATTCCATTGCATCGGTGTTCTGTCTCCGGCCCGTCCCATATAACTGCCTTCCGTAAAAGGCAGGTTATAGAGCTGCTTCATCCCTATCTCATCACCGTAATAAATGAACGGAGTACCCGGCATTGTCAGCATGAATGCAAAGATGACCTGGATGTCCCTGTCGTTCCTTCCATGATTCTTTATCCTCTCGAGGTCATGATTGCCAACAGGCAGCGCAATATAGCCCAGCTCCCTGCTGTCCTTATACTGATCCATGTAAACCTCCAGGAAGTGCGTAATGTCTCCTTTCCCTTCAGCATCGAAAAAGCTGTGTCCGTTATTGCTCTGATTGCGTAAATGTTCTTTCTGGAACAGATCATCATAACCGCTGAACCAGTGAAAGAAATCAGCGTTAAAGCCACCTCTTACGGCATCCTTGGGATATGACCATTCGGATATCATGAAAGTACCCGGGAACTCCCTGTCAAGGAATTCGCGTACTGACTTCCAGTATTTACTGGTCTCTGATCCGTCATCATTCTTAACGAGGGATCCTGCCATATCGGCTCTGAAACCGTCGCAACCCATATCAAGCCAGAAACGCATTACATTCTGCATCTCTGCCTTCATTGCCATGACATCAGGGTGATCAACAGGGAGCTGCCATGGCTGCTGCGGGTCGGGATGCGCGTAACCATAATTGAGTGCAGGCTGATGCCAGAAGAAGTTATTCATGAACATGCCGTCGCGTTCACAGTATCCCTGGATGAAGTTGGATCTGTATTTATCCATACCGGGGAACCACGTCGAGCCGGTCCATACATACCAGTTGGTGTATTTGTTCGGTTTCGGATCGCATGATGCTTTGAACCAGGGATGATCAATGCTTGTATAGCTGGGGACATAATCGATGAGGATATGCATCCCTCTCTTATGGACCTCGTCGAACAGCCTCCTGGCATCATCATTGGTTCCGTAGCGTGGCGCGACTTTGTAAAAGTCGGACATATCGTAACCTGCATCGCGGAATGGCGATTCATAAAATGGATTCAGCCATATTGCGCTGACACCCAGGCTCTTCACATAATCCAGCTTTTCTATGATACCCTGCAGATCGCCGACTCCGTCTCCGTTGGAGTCGTAAAATGTCTGAGGATAGATCTGGTAGAAGACCGCGTTGTCAGTCCACGCCGGACCGGCAGGCCGGACTGCATTTCCGGTGACGGTTACCGTCTTTGCCGTGGATGCATCACCCTGAGCGTTGATATTAATGATGCCTGACATTAAGGCTGCCGTTAATGTCAGGACTATTGATATATGTTTTCTCACAACAGGTTATTTGATAATTCAGACCTTTTTCTTATCTTCTTCCTTTTTGATATCCATTGCAAGGGCCGTCATGCCTGCCAGTCCGCCAAGCTGCATCGTCTCTAGCGCTGAGCTTGGAACGATAACTATTGTGGAGTTGGTCTTTAGTCCTTCGTAAAGCATATTCATAGCCCTCAGATGAAGGGCGACAGGATCGTTGTGATACGTCTTGGCAGCCTCTCCGAACTTTTCTGCCACCTGCCGTTCAGAATCACCCAGGATCACCCTTGCCTGGCGCTCTCTCTCGGCCTGGGCCTGCATCGACATTGCATCCTGAAGGGCAGAAGGGATATTGACATCCTTGACCTCCACCGAGATTACATTGACGCCCCAGGGTTCAGTGCGCTCATCAATTATCTTCTGAAGGATGTTACTCATTTTGTCTCTGCCCTCCAGCATCTCTGAAAGCATTGTCTTGCCAATGACATCACGCAGGGCAGTCTGTGAGGCCCAGTTTATGGCGCTTTTGTAATCGGCTATTTCAAGGGCTGCTTTCTTGGCATCAAGAACTTTCCAGAACAGCACGGCATCCACATCTACAGGTACCGTATCCTTTGTAAGAGTCTTTTCCGCAGTAAATGTCGTATTTATTACCCTCAGGTCGATCCAGTAGGCAACCGTATCAACTATCGGTATTATGAGAAATAGTCCCGGTCCCTTGAGTGCATGAAACTTTCCTAATCGCAGCACCACTGCCTTCTCCCACTGATCTGCAATCTTTATTGCAGCTGAAACGACCAGTGCAATCGTGAAAGTGATCACTCCGATCCATATTGCTCCTGTCATGTTCTGCGCTTTATAACTGATATATGTAAATATTGCGCCAATGACAATGATGATAAAAAAAATCAATCCTGAAAAGGAACTTCTTGTTTTCATAATTATAACCTCCGATTATAAGTTTAAAGTACTATTTCTTCTGTTATTAATAAACCACATTACATGTTATGCCTGATTTTTTGCATGCCCCGGCAATCTCTCTGCCGGCCTGCTGAAGATAATCATCCCCCAATTTATTTTCCATCCTGTTTTTTCTGTAGATCCAGTCGGCATGATGGTAATTCATGCGGTCGACTATAATATGGTCAACCTTGCCATCCAATGCGGCAACCAGAGCTTCAGCCCCGGGAAGTAAAGGGGCTATCATTGCATAGGTCCTGATGCCCGCCCGGTGTAATTCAGCCAGTGTATCCAGCCGCTCTTTTATTGATGTGGCATAGGGCTCAAACAGCATCCTGATCTTATCGTCTGCCGTGGTGACCGACAACCCTGCTTCGAGATCCTTTGCTCCTTTAAGAATATCCAGATCCCTTAACACCAGCGGGGAACGGGTCTGTATCGTCACGGGCCATCCGTTTGCTGCCAGTATCTCGAGGCATTTCCTGGTCAGCTCATATTTAGCCTCCAGGGGCTGGTAAGGGTCACATAAGCCGCTTACCCATACTCTGCCGCGTTTTTTCTTTTTTATCTCAGCCTTTAATAGGTCGGCAGCGTTTATTTTTACATCAACAAACAGACCCCATGGCTCCAGGTGGCCGCTGAATCTCTTAATATAGCGGGCGTAGCAATAGGAACAGCCATGCTGGCATCCCACATAAGGATTTATAACATAGTCATAAATCTTTGATGCAGAAAGGATTGTCTTCGACTGTATTTCGTTTACGTTCATGGCTTCTTCAACCAGCTAAAGGTATAAATAAATTAATTTGAGCTGCAGCAAGGGTGGGGTTTACTTGATGTTATCTGTTATCGGTTGCTGGTTATCGGTTACACCGCCTTTCGCCTTTCGCCTTTTCTTTGATATTCTCCGCGATAATCCTAACTTCGTTATAAATTAACACTTCAAACACTTAAATCTCAATCCGATGATATCACATGAATTAGATTACAGGATTTTTGGCAATGACATACAGTTTGTTGAGATCGAGCTCGATCCGAACGAGACTGTGATTGCCGAGGCAGGTGCTATGGTTTACATGGAGCAGGGAATTACTTTCGAATCCAAAATGGGAGATGGGACAACACCACAACAGGGAATGATGGGAAAACTCTTTCAGGCCGGAACACGGGTACTCGCAGGTGAATCCATCTTTCTGACTCACTTTACCAACAAGGGAAGCGGAAAAAGCAGGGTAGCCTTTGCGGCACCTTACCCGGGAACGATCATCGCAGTCGATCTCAGGGATGTCAAAAACTCTCTGCTTGTGCAGAAGGATGGTTTCCTGTGTGCCGCCTACGGAACAAAGCTGACTGTCACCCTGAATAAGAAGATAGGATCAGGGTTTTTCGGGGGAGAGGGTTTCATTCTCGAGAAGGTCGAAGGTGACGGCAAAACTTTTATCCATGCAGGTGGCACAGTGATAGAGAGACAATTGAACAACGAGACCCTCCGTATTGATACAGGTTGCGTTGTTGCTTTTGAGCCGTCACTCGACTTTGATATCGAAACCGTTGGCAGTCTTAAATCGATGGTCTTCGGTGGTGAAGGACTGTTCCTTGCAACCATGAGAGGGACAGGAAAGGTCTGGCTGCAGTCAATGCCCATACGCAAGCTGATCAGAGCTCTTGCTCCCATGGGTGGTAACAGGGGCAAAGAGGCCAGCTCAGTCCTGGGCAATCTGTTCCAGTAAGATCTTTTTTTTGAGCATGTTAATTTAAAACGTGTAACTTTCCGAATTAAACATTTATCTCATACACAATGAAAAGAAATATTGCTTTAATCACCGCGCTTGTACTTTGCTCTTTTTCAGCAAGTCTGTTGGGCCAGAATAAAGACAAGGCAGTATTCAGGGAGTTGAAACCGGGATTTTATCAGAATTCGATCCTGAAAGACGACAGGAATGTGAAGGAAAAGATGGAGCCGGAAAAAACCAGGAAGATTTTTGCAGTGGACCTGTCCGGAGCATCCCTGCCAAACAAAATGGACCTTTATAAAAACATCCAGTGGCATAATACGCCTATATCACAAGGCAATACAAGCACTTGCTGGTCCTTCAGCACAACATCATTTCTCGAGTCGGAAGCCTATCGTATTAACAAGGTGCAGGTCAAGCTCTCGGAGATGTACACTGTATACTGGGAGTTTGTTGAGAAAGCGAAGGAATACATAAATACCAGGGGGAGATCTGCATTTGATGAGGGATCTGAAGGCAATGCCGTACTGCGCATGTGGTCAAAATATGGCATAGTCCCCGAAGAGGCCTATACAGGCCTGACTGAAGGCCGCAAATATCATAACCATGATAATATGCTGAAAGAAATGAAGCAATATCTTGAATCCCTCAAGGAAACCTCATCATGGGACGAAGAGGTAGCTGTGTCAACCATAAAATCGATTATGGATCATTATATGGGAGTGCCTCCCGCCGAAGTCGTTGTGAACGGAAAGAAAATGACACCGCTCCAGTACCTTAAAGAGGTTGTAAAGATCAATCCGGCCGATTATGCGGATATTCTCTCCTATACCCAGCAACCGTTTTACAAACAGGTTGAATATGAGGTGCCTGACAACTGGTGGCATAGCGCTGTGTATTATAATGTTCCGCTGGATGTCTTCATGGCAACACTGAAGAATGTTTTGCGACAGGGCTACACCGTCAGCATCGGAGGAGATGTCTCTGAACCTGGCTTTGATCGTTATACTCAGTGTGCCGTTGTCCCCGACTTTGATATACCGTCAGCATATATCAACGATGACGCCCGTCAGTTCCGTTTTGATAACAGGACGACAACAGATGATCATGGCCTGCATATCGTTGGTTATCTTGAAAAGGATGGCAGGGACTGGTATCTGGTCAAGGATTCCGGTTCAGGTTCGCGTAATAACGACGAAAATGCAAAAGAGTTTGGCTACTACTTCTTTTCAGAAGATTATGTCAAACTTAAGATGATGGACTTTATGGTCCACAAAGACGCAGTCAAAGAGCTTTTAACCAGGTTCTGACAGGATTGTTCTTCCAGGCCTGTTTAAAAGCCCGGTGACGAATTTATCCCAATGTTTAAATGACCCTTTGTTCCTGAGAGAAAACAGATATCGGAGACAGAGTAATTGCCGTTAACTTATTCCTTCTGTATGAAAAAAATAAATTTTCAATCCGGATTTCTACGAATCCTGTTTCTGCTGGTCAATGTGCTTCTGTTTTCTGTAATAATATTGACGCCTGTAATGATCAGGGGGCCCTTACATTTAACGGAAAAACTGATAATTGATGAAGAGATTTTCGAGGGAGCTCTTCTTTGTATTTTAATTGTTATGAGTGTCGTGATTTATAATTTGTACAAACATGAAGTTTATAAACAAAAAGAACTGATTGATAAAATCAATAATGAGAAGAAGTCAGCCCTGGAAAAACTTGATGATTCATTTAAATATATCGGGCAGATAAATGTACAGCTCCAGCAGATAAAACTGATTTTTAATAGCAATGACAAATTACCTGAAACGAGAAATGATTTTAAAAGAGCACTGTACTTTTTTGGTGAGCGCGTTTTTGGAATTACAGATGCAAACTGGGTTCTGTTCAGAATAATAGACGGCAAAACCCAAAAAACTATTAATGAGCAGTTTGAAACAAGACATGATCATACTTTTGATTATCCTCATATCAGCAACAAAATGATAATTGAAAAACAATCGTGCCCACCTTTTTCTGTTGTAATTTCAAATCCGCAAAATTTCAATATACTCGTTTCTGTTATTTTGCCAGTCGACAGTATCAGCAATGAGGAGCGTATTTTTATTCAGGCTATTGCAAATGAAATTACCATGCTGTTTGTTATCCTGAACTCCTCATATTACAAAGAGGGAAATATGGCATTTAACCAGAAAGGATTATCACAACCTGGCCAGCCCTGAGCCCTTAGCTAAATAATGAATCCTCCCCGGGCTTGACTTTCATTTATTTATAGCATAAATTTGATTGATATTCAGACGGCACCGGAAAGTTCTTTAAATAAATATATACCATGGCAAGCATTATTCCTGGTTACGAGTATGACATCTTTATCAGCTATCGTCAGAAAGACAACAAGTACGACGGCTGGGTCACTGAGTTTGTCGATAATCTGAAAAGAGAACTTGACGCAACTTTCAAGGAAGATGTCTCAATCTATTTTGATGAAAATCCCTCCGACGGACTGCTCGAGATCCATAATGTGGACAAAAGCCTTGAGGTAAAGCTTAAATCATTGATTTTTATTCCTGTGATCTCACAGACATACTGTGATCCTAAAAGCTTTGCCTGGCAGAACGAGTTTGTCGCATTTAACAGGCTGGCAGCCGGAGATCAGTTGGGAAGAGATATCAAACTGGCAAGCGGCAATGTCTGCAGCAGGATCATCCCCGTGAGAATACATGATCTGGATCCGTCGGATACCGAGCTGATTGAAAAAGAGACAGGAGGCAGGCTGCGCTCCATCGACTTCATCTACAGTGCCTCAGGGGTGAACCGCCCGCTTACCCCGTCTGACAACCCTGATAAGAACCTTAACAAGACTTTTTATCGTGATCAGATCAACAAGGTGGCCAACACGGTAAAGGAGATAATCTACAGCCTCCACCCTGATGAAAAGAAAAGAGCCACCAGAACTTATCAGACAAGAGAGCAGGCAGATCACACACAGGTTCATAAGCCATTTGTCCGCCAGGGAGCTGCCCGGAACAAACCTGTATGGTCAGCGGTCGTAATATTACCCTTGCTGACGGCAGTCGTACTGGCAATCGTGTTATTCATCTATCCGGGATGGCTGAATAAGTCGAAGACCGAAACCAGAGAAGGCGGCACTGCAAGAAAAGCAATAGCCATCCTGCCTGTCACCAACCTCACCGGTAATCCTGACCTTGCATGGATCCCCATGACAATACAGGATGACATAATTGGTCCTTTAAACACCATAAGCGGTCTGATTGTAAGACCCAAACAATCGACAATGCAATTCAGAGACAGTGAAGAATCAGTAAAACAGATAGCCAGAAAGCTCAGTGTTAACCATATTGTTGAATCATCGGTCAAGGGTACTGAAGATAATCTCCGTGTTGAAATACGGCTTGTTGAAGCATTTCCGGATGAAAGGTATGTCTGGAGTTCTTCTTTCAACCTGCCCTGGAAGGAGCTGGCAGGCATGTATCCTGAAATATTAAACCATATCCTCGATGGCATAAGAGTTAAGCCTTCAGCTGTGGAGGAGGCAAGTATCTCAGGAAAGAAGACAGTAGATCCTGAACTTATTAAAGCCTGTGCCCGCGGTGAATATTACATGAGCCAGTTGACACCTGAAGGATTTCAGATGGGTGTAAAGTATCTTAATGATGCAATAGCCATTGATCCGGCTAATCCTCTTCCTTATCTTAAACTTGCTATCGGATATACCGAAGGCGGACATGCGGCAGGCGTAGGAGGAGAGGCCGCCAACAGGGCAAAGGCATATGCAATAAAAGCACTTGAGCTCGATTCAACTCTCGCTGATGCCCATGTCGTCCTTGCAACAAGATACCTTTACACTGAATGGGATTTTGCCAAAGCCGAATATCATATAAAACGTGCTATGGAACTGAATCACAACAGCTCAACTGCCTATGCACATTATGGATGGTTTCTCACCCTAACGGGAAAGCTTGATGAAGCAACAAAAGCTATGAGGACTGCCGTTGAGATTGATCCCACAGATCCGCTTATGCAGGGTTATCTGGCCTGGCTCTATTTATGGATGGGTCATAACGAGGAAGCAATTACGGAGGCAGAAAAAACCCTCCAGTTAGATCCTAACTATACAATGGCTTATTATGTGAAAGGGTCAGCATATGCTGAGATGGGAAGGTATACCGAAGCCATCGAAACCAATAAAAAAGGACTTGAGATCGACAGTACTTATGTCCTGGGGCTAGGAATTGCATACGCTAGAGCAGGCCAGAAAGAGAATGCGCTGCAAGTTGCATCCAGGATGGAAAAGGACCTTAACTCATGGAATGCATGGGGACTTACCGAGGTTTATGCCGCGCTGGGAGAGAAGGATAAAGCCATCCATTTTCTGGAAGAAGCTTATAGGATGCGGCAGGATTTTATTCCATGGATAAGATATGACTATAATCTTAAGTCATTAAGGGACGACCCCCGGTTTAAAGATATCGTGAGCAGGCTTCACCTGCCTGAGTGATGAGTGGAGAAACAGTAGGCGGACTGCCTGAGCCAATATCAGAACTTGAGCGTGGAGTGCTCGCGGCGCTGGAGACTTATTCTAACGTTCACCGCGGCAGCGGACACAATTCTATAGTCTCGACATATTTATACGAGCAGGCCAGGGATATCGTCCTTGATTACCTGGGTCTGAAAAAGGGCAGGTATGTTGTCATCTTCTGTACACCCAAAAGAGAAGCGGCGTTGAAGGTACTGCTTAATCCAAAGAATTATCACTGCTTATCAAGCCGCGACACAGGCCTGCCGCTGGGCATAAGGGCGATCGCGGTTAAGAAAAGAGCATTGCCAAAAGGCAATCCTTTTCAGTCCGGCGGAGGCACGACAAGGATCGTCTCCCCTGACTGGGTCGTATGGGCTGACGCACCTGACAGATTCGAAGCCGGAACGCCGGCCCTCATCAGTGTCATAGCGTTTATCAAAGCACTGCTCCTGATCCGGCAGCACGGTAAGGATATCTTCATGAACAAAGGCGCAGACAATCTGCCTGCTCATGAAATCCTTTATCATGACGCGCTGGATAAATACTCCGGCAGCGAGCTTCTTAATCTGCTCAGACAGACCCTTATAGGCCGCAATGTAAAGGTCCCTTCAACATTTGGTCCCAGGCCTTATATACACCTTGACAACAGTGCCAGCACACCTACATTCATGCCTGTATGGGAAGCTGTCCGCCAGACATGGCGACAGTCCTCCGGGGCTCAGCTGGAAATCATTGATGAGGTCAGATCCCTTATCGCCGGGTTCCTCGGTGCGCCAGGGACCGACTATGATATCATCTTTACGGCCAATACTACGGAAGCCATTAACCTGGCAGCCGAAAGCCTGCGCCATCATACCGAACCGGACACAGAACCGGTTGTACTTACGACACTGCTCGAACACTCATCCAATGATCTCCCATGGCGTACAGTATCACGCTCGCCTCTGTTGAGACTGTCAATTGATCCTGATGGTTTTGTGGACCTGAAACAGCTCTCGGCTATCCTCTCCGGTTACAATCTGGAGGGCAGGTACGGAAAGAAACGTATCAGGCTTGTGGCTGTGTCCGGCGCCTCCAATGTTCTCGGTGTTGTCAACGACCTGGCTGCGATCAGCCGCATTGTTCACCAGTATGGGGCACGTATGCTTGTCGACGGAGCACAACTGGTCGCTCACCGGAAGGTTGACATGAAAGAATGGGGGATTGACTACCTCGCCTTTTCTGCTCATAAGCTGTATGCTCCTTTCGGCGCCGGGGTGCTTCTGGCCGGAAAAGGTATGCTTGATTTCAGCTCCGCAGAGATGGATATTATACGGTCATCCGGTGAAGAAAATGCAGGTGG
>Ga0207931_1000864_pt1 | contig 10645 bp, 9 predicted proteins | sample NGESurdeep092012_2_FD_184478 | JGI IMG/M metagenome (GOLD analysis project Ga0207931, IMG submission 184478) | Arctic peat soil microbial communities from Barrow, Alaska - NGEE Surface sample 415-1 deep-092012 (SPAdes) | ecosystem: Environmental > Terrestrial > Soil > Wetlands > Peat ...
GTTGACTACAGATATCCATTTTGTCGGGAATGGAAACGGGACGCCAGCGCGGGCGAAGCCACTCGGCGGAGGGGTGACAATGCTAGCGGATGCCCGTGTCGTAGGCGATCGTCACGGCGGTGAAGCCGTGCGGCGCCACATGAACGTCGATCGGCGCCGCATACGGCCGCTCGTTGGGCGGCCCGCCGACACGCTGCACGGGCTGCAGCGGGCCGAGTGTGACCATGCCCCTGATGCCGCTATCCTGCGGCGGCCCGCTGCAAGCGACGGCCGCCGCGACCAGCGCGATCATGAGGCCGCCAAGCACGATCCGACTGCGCATGTCCACACCCTCTCTTTGCCACACGGGGAGACGCGCGAGCCCCCCCGGGGGTTCGCGCCCGTTCTGGTAGGATATGGCCTTGACGACCGAGGCCGTTCGACTCGCCGTTAGGAGGCGCGACTGATGGACTTCCTCACACTCCCCGAGCGGAGCAGCAAACCGCGCGAGAGCGGCATCACGCACGTGCTCGACAAGGGCATGGGCCTCTCCCAGATCCGCGACCTCTTCGCGATCTGCGGCGGCTACGTCGACATCGTCAAGCTCGGCTGGGGAACGGCGTACGTCACGCCGAACCTCAAGCAGAAAGTCGCGCTCTACCAGGAGCTCGGCATCCCGGTGTGCTTCGGCGGCACGCTGCTCGAGGCGGCTGTGCTGCAGAACAAGCTCGATGAGTACGTCGGCGTCGTCAGAGAGTTCGGTATGGAGTGCATCGAGATCTCCGACGGCACGATCAAGATGGAGGAGGCCGACAAGCTCGCTCTCATCCGCCGCCTGGCCAAGGAGTTCCGTGTGCTCAGCGAGGTCGGCAGCAAGGACGAGACGGTCGTCATCGCCCCCTTCAAATGGGTCGACTCGATCAAACGCGAGCTCGACGCCGGCGCCTGGAAGGTGATCACCGAGGGGCGCGAGTCGGGCACTGTGGGCGTGTACCAACCCGGCGGCGAGGTCAAGGAGGGCCTGATCGATGAGATCAAGTCGGCCGTCGACACCGACCGACTGCTGTTCGAGGCGCCGATCAAGGAGCAGCAGGCGTGGTTCATCAAGCAGTTCGGCGCCAACGTGAACCTCGGCAACATCCCGCCGGAGGAAGTCATCTCGGTGGAGACACTGCGCGTCGGCGTGCGCGGCGACACGCTGTTGCACTTCCATTGACGGTCGCCGCGCAGCCCGCATGACCCTCCTGCTCATCCGTCACGGCGAGACCGACTGGAACCGCGAGCCGGCGCGCTGTCAGGGCTGGGCGGACGTGCCGCTCAACGACACCGGCCGACGGCAAGCGCGTGAGCAGGGCGCAGCGCTGCGCGAGCGCGCGCTCCTGGGCGGGACCGCGAACTCCGGCCAAGATCCAGACCGCGGTAGCGGTGCGGGCTGTGGTCACGGCGCCATCGATCTGATCGTCTCGAGTCACCTGTTGCGCGCCCGCGAGACCGCCGAGATTATCCGCCAGGAGCTCGGCGGGGGCGTGCCGCTGACGTTCGACCCCCGCCTCGCCGAGACGAACCGCGGCCGCTGGGAGACGCGCGCCTTCGCCGAGATCACGGCGAGCGAGCCGCAGGTGTGGCGCGCCTACCGCGAGCATCCGGAGAGCTTCCGGTTCCCGGGCGGCGAGAGCCTCGCCGAGCAGCAGCTGCGCGTGCTCGCGGCGTTGCGCGACGCCGCCCGCCGCGCCGCGACCGCGCTGCTCGTCACGCACGGCGGCAGCATCCGGCTCGCGCGCTGCTTTCTCGAGGGCACCGGCATCGAGGCCTTCCACGAAGTGGCGACGACGAACGGCAGTGTGTTCTCGATCACGGACGTTGAGGTGGGCCGGATCGCAGCCTATCTGCACGGGCGGGAGAGCGTTTGAACGCGGGGCGCGGCGGTCCCTGCTGACCGCCGCGCGAACAGCGGTGCTACGTGCGGCCGCTGTGCATGCGCTGCGGCCGCAGCCACGGGACGGCATGCTGGCCCGCCGCGCGCACGACGAACGTGAAGGTCGGCGTGTCGCCGATCATCTGCGGCCCGCCCGGACTGAGAGCTTCGACGAAGCCGTACCAGCGACCGGGCGCCGGCAGGCGCACGGTCGCCGAGAAGCTCTTCGTCGCACCGGGCGCCAGCTCAAACGACTCGTTGGCGGCGAGGTTCACGGGGTCGCAGCCCAGGCTATAGAGCTGCAGCATGACTCCGCTCCAGCTGCCCGTCTGTTCGCCGCTGTTGGTAACGGCGAACGTGATCGAGATCGGCCGGCCGGGGCGCCGGGCGGCCGGGGCGATCGAGACCGGGAGGACCGGGTCGAGCTGGGCCGGCGCCACGTACGTGACCCTGTTAAGACGCGTGTCGTTGGGATCGGCGCCGAGCGCCAGCATGAAAGTGGTCACGTTGTCGATCCAATCCTGCGTGCCGTCCGGGCAGTAGACAGGCGCGATCATCGCCACGGAATAGAGGCCGGCCCCGTAGTAGAGAGGGCCGGCGATGCCCGCGGCGACCTGGTTGAGCCCATCCTCCCAGGAGGAGAAGTCGCTTGCCGGCCAAGGGTCGGCGTAGAACCAGTTCCACGCGTTGTCGACGGCGAAGTCGCCGGCGACCGAGTAGATGTTCTCGCCGAAGGTCGACTCGGCGCCGGCGATCGCGACGAGGAAGGCCGGATCGACGCCGTTGGCGACGCCGACGTCGACGAACGTCTGGCCCATGCCCGCCAGCGGTGAGCCGTACTGCTGGAGCAGGGTGTCGATCTGGGCGGCGCTTGTCTGCGCGCCTGCCGGCGCGCACAGCGCCGCGCCGCCCACCACGAGCACCGCCAGCGCCATCGCGAGCACGCCGAATCGGCGCCTGCGCGCTGTCGCCTCAATATGATGCTGTCGTCCCCTGCGCTCCATCAGCCAGAGTAGAGTATCGGCTTCTGCGCGTCGTAACACAACCGGCGCGCCACGCGCCAGGTGCTAGAATACTCTGCCGACGAGCGGCCCGGGCGCGCTCCCGACACCGCGGCGGGCGCCACACGACCGCGGCGGCACGGACGACGATCGGAGGCGACGACATCCCCGAGAAGCACGGCTATTCCCTACTCCTGAAAGACTCGGTCATCTACGGCGCCGGGTCGACGGTGCAGAAGTTCCTCATGGTCTTCCTGATGCCACTGTACACGGCGTACCTGGCGCCGGCCCAGTACGGCATCGTCGGCATGGTCACCGTCTTCTCGGCGTTCATCTACGTGTTCATCAACTTCGGTTTCGACCTGGCGATGTCACGGTTTTACTTCGACAACCCGTCGGAGGAGCGGCGGCGCCAGGTGATCAGCAACACGTTCCTCGCCTGGACGATCTACCCGCCGATCCTCCTCGTGCCGCTCGCCGCCTTCATGCCGCACATCACGCCGCTGCTCATGGGCGCCGGCGACTACTGGCGGTACTTCGATATCGGCCTGCTCAACATCTTCTTCACCAACTGGATCGCCGTGCCGTTCATGATCATGCGGCTCGACCACAAGCCGTGGCTCTTCAGCTGGTTCATGCTCGCCCGCGTCTTCGTGCAGGTCGCCCTGACCGTGCTGATGGTCGTCGTCTTCCGGTGGGGGGTGTACGGCGTGCTGATCGGCACGCTCGGCGCGTCGTTCGTGATGAACACGGCGTCGCTGCCGACCTACTGGCGACGCCTCACCGTGCATCTCGATCGCGACCTCATGCGCCAGATGAGCGTCTTCGCCCTGCCGGCGCTGCTCAACGGCGCGATCTTCTTCGTGCTCAAGCTCTCCGACCGCTGGTTCCTGATGCGCTACCAGGGTCAGACCGAGGTCGGCCTCTACACGACGGCGTTCATGCTCTCGCAGCCGGTCTACGTGGCGATGTCGGCCTTCCGCATGGCGTGGCCGCAGTGGCACTATGCGCGCCTGAACGACCCGGCGGAGCACAAGAAAATGGTGGCGCGCAGCTCCACGTACTTCCTCACGGTGTGCGTGTTCATGATGGCGGTCATGGGCGTGATCATGCCGATCCTCGTGCGCGTTCTGGCGCGGCGGTCGGCATACTGGTCGATCGGGCCGACCGCCCTCGTGCTCACGCTGGGAACGGTGCTCTACAGCATGTACTTCGTGCTTTGGGTCGGCTGCAACGTCGCCAAGAAGAACCGCATGATACCGCTGATCACGATCGTCGCCTCGGCCGCCAACCTCGGTCTCAACTTCCTGCTGATCCCCAAATACGGCATGATCGCCGCCGCGTGGACCACCGTGCTCGGCTTTGCGATTCTCTGCGTGCTCGTGTTCTTCATCTCGCAGCACCACTACCCGATCCGCTACGAGTGGGGTCGGTTCGTCAAGCTCTCGCTGGCGACTACGGCCACACTCGGCGCCGCGTGGGGGCTCGCGCACGTGCTCGGCGAACGCACATCGATGCCGTTCGCCGCGCTCGTCGTGCGCGAGCTCGTCAAGACGCCGACGATCGCGCTCTTCCCGCTCGTGCTCTGGATGACCGGTTTCTTCACGCCCGGCGAACGGCAGAGCCTGCGCGCTTTCGCCAGCCGCCTGACGAAACCCGGCGGACCCGCGGCCGGCGTCGGCAGAGCATCGGCGATCCACCCGGCCGACGTGCTCAGCGACGATGACATCGCCGCCGAGCACGAGGCGACCGAGCTCGAGGCGGCGGCGATCCTACCGCTGGCCGAAGGCGACCAGACGAGCATCTGATGAAACGCCTGCTCATGGTCGCCAACCCGTTCCCGCCAATGGTCAGTGCCGGCAACGCCCGCCTGCTTCGCTTCCTGCGGCATCTTCCCGAGAACGGCTGGGAGACGACGGTGCTCACGGCGCGCGCCACGGGGCCGGTACCGGTGCCCGACGGCGTACGCATCGAACGCACCGTCGCGCCCGGCCCCGAGAGTCTCTACGCCCTCGCGCGCCGCATCAGGCCGAGCAGCGGGGCAAGTGGCAGAGCACAGGCCACGGCGACGGGCGGTGGCGTGCACGTCACCGGCGGGTGGGCGCGAGCGGGCGGCGGGGCGCACGCAGCGGCCGCCCGCTCGAGCCGCAGCGGGCCCATCAACGACTGGTTGATGATCCCCGACCCGTATGCCGGCTGGATCGCCCCGGCGGTTCGGCGCGGCCGCTCTCTGCTCGCCGCTGAGAAGTTCGACGCGATCTTCTCGAGCTCGCCCCGGCCGAGCGTGCACGTCATCGCCGCCTCGCTCGCCCACCAGAGCGGCCTGCCCTGGGTCGCCGACTACCGCGACCCGTGGACGACCAACCAGTTCCGGCGCTACCCGACCGCCTGTCACCGGCGCGCGCACGAGTCGCTGGAGACGTGGGCGCTGCGTCGCGCGCGCTTCGTGACGGCGGTCAACGCTCCGATCGTCGACGAGCTCGTCGCGCGCCATCCGCACCTCGCCGGGCGCACCGCCGTGCTGCCCAACGGGTTCGACCCGGGCGAGCCGGCCGACGACGTCGCGCTCGGCGAGGGATTCTGGTTCGTGCATACAGGCCGGCTCTACGGACGCGAGCCGCAGACCCTGGCGTTCCTCTCGGCGCTCGCCGGATTACCCGACGACGTCAACGTGCTCTTCCTCGGCCTGGAGAGCCCGTTCGTCTCCGAGATCGCCGCGGCGTTGGGCATCGGTCACCGCGTGCGCGTGGAGCCCTACGTGCCCCACGCCCGCGCGCTCGGCGCTCAGCGCGCCGCCGACGCCCTGCTGCTCGTCAACGGGCGGCGGCCGGAGTCGATGTCGAGCAAGGTGTTCGAGTACCTTGCCAGCGGGCGGCCGATTTTCGCCATCTCACCGCAGGGGTCGGCCGCCCGCGAGCTCTTCGCCGCCGTCGGCGGCGCGCGCTGCGTGCTGCCTGACGACGCCATGGCGACGCCGCTCGCCGACTTTGTCGATGCCGTTCGCTCCGGTACACTGCAGGCGGCCGACCAGAGCCTCGTGAGTCGATACGACGCGGGCGCCCTCACGGCCCAACTCGCCGGCCTGCTCGAGGAGATCACATCGTGAGCGACGAGCGCGCGACCGCCGCCGACCGGCTCACACGCCGGTGGTTGTTGGACGCCACTCTCGTCCTCGGCGGCGCCGCGATCACCGTGCTCTTCGCCCGCGGTTTCGTCCACCGGCCCAAGCTGGCGCTCATCGCTCTCGCGGCGCTTCTCGTCGTCGCCGTCGTCACGCTCAACCTGCGTCACCTGCGCCGAGTCCGCCTCGGCCACGTCGTCGTCGCGTTCCTGCTCCTTCTGCCGCTGATGGCGTTGCTCGGCCCGTCGGTGGCGCTGCCGGCCCTGCCGCAGCTCTTCGCCTTCCGCGTGATCGGTATCGTGGCGCTGTACCTCGGTCTCACGTGGCTGGTCGTCGCCCGCGTGCGCTTCGATTCAGCGGCGGCGCGCCCGGCGTTGCTGGTGCTGCTCTGGGTCGGCTGGCTCACCGTGGCCCTGCTCTGGGCGCCCGACAAGGCGACGGGTTTGCGCTACCTCGGCGTGATGTTTACGATGGTCACGCTGATGGCGGCGACGGCGCTCGGCGGCACCTCCCGGCAACGCATGAAGTGGCTGCTCGCCCTGCTCGCCGTCGCCTACCTGCTGATCGTCGTGATGTCGATGGTCGAGTCGTTCACCGGCTACCGGCTGCCGACCTCGCGCCTGCTCACGACCACCTCGTCCGCCACCAACTACGCGGTCACGAGCGTCTTCCACAACCAGAACGACCTTGGCACCTACCTCTCGCTGTGCTGGCCGTTCTTCATCTGCGTCTTCTTCTTCACGCGGCGCTTCATCTTGCGGACGCTGGCGCTCGCCGCAATGGCTGTCGGTGTCGCCGCGTTCGTGCACACCGGCTCACGCAGCAGCCTCGTCGCCGTCGGCATCGAGTCGCTCGCCTGCCTCGCGTTCTTCCGCCGCGGGTTCTCGCGCCGCACGCGGGCGATCGGCGCGATCGTCGCCGTCGCGCTGATCCTCGGCGCCGCCTGGCTGGCGTTCAACAACTCGTCCTCCGACATGCTCAGCCAGTTCCGCCTGCAGGGGCTCGTGAACAACGTGCAGGCCAACACGGGGTCGGGAGAGATCCGCGTCAAGCTGACGCAGACGGGGCTCGACTCGCTGGGTCGCTTCTATCTGCTGGGCGCCGGGCCGGGGCAGGCCGAAGTGCTCGTCGCCGAGAGTGTCGCGCAGGCGAGCATCGTGAACCTTCACGACTGGTGGCTCGAGGTGATCGTCGACGGTGGTCTGCCGGCCTTCGTGCTGCACGCACTGCTCTACTTTGGGCTGCTCGCATCGATGTGGCGCATCGCCCGCCGAGGCGCCGATCCCCTGCTGCGCTACCTCGCCGCGGCGATCATGCTCGCACTCACCGGCTACGTGATTGGCGCGCTCGGCCCGAGCAGCGCGATCAGCTTCGCCCCGATGTGGATCCTCTGGGGGCTCGCGATCGCCGTGATGATCCGGCAGCGCGCCGTTGCTCGCGTGACGGCGAAAGGCGAGGTGGAGGGCGGCGATGAGGTGACGGGCCTCAGGGGGGCAGCGAGCCCCCTTCGACCCATCACCTCATCGCCGCCCGATCCAGCGGACGACACGGGATGAACGTTCTCTTCGTCTCTCATCTCTACCCCGCGCCGCACAACGAACGCAATCTGTTCGTCCACGACCAGGCGCGCGCGTTGGTCGATCTCGGCATCGACGTGCGCGTGATCTCACCGACACCGTTCGCGCCGCGCATTCTCTGGTCGAGCCCGCGGCAGCGGCGCCGCGGCCAGACGCCGCGGCGCGCGGTTCGCGACGGCATCGCTGCCGAATACCCGCGCGTGCTGCAACTGCCGCGGCGCATCCTCTTCGACCGTTCCGGCGACTTCGTCTACGCCGGCCTGCGTCACGCCGCTACGCTGCGCGAGGCCGGCACCGATCTCATCCACGCCCATCAGGCGCTGCCCGACGGCGCCGCCGCGCAACGCCTCGCCGCCGAACTCACCGTGCCGTACCTCGTCACCGTCCACGGCGCCGACGCTTATCGCACGCTTCGGGAGGGCGGCCGCACCGCCGCCCGCGTGCGCAGCGTGCTCGGCGGCGCGGCCGCCGTGATGACCGTCAGCTCGAGCGTCGCGCGTCTGCTGGACGGCGTCGTCGCACCGGAGCGCCTGCATGTCGTGCTCAACGGCACATCGGGCAGCGAAGCCGTCGTCGAACCGGCCGATTTTCTCCCCGGCGTGCCGCTCGTGCTCACCGTCGGCCACCTCATCGAAACCAAGGGGCACGCCTATCTGCTTGACGCGCTCGCCCAGCTGCGCGCGGCGGGTACCGATGTCGCGCTGGCGATCGCCGGCGAGGGGGTTCTGCGCGGCCAGCTGGAACAGCAGGCCGCGCACCTCGGTCTCGCCGATCGCGTGCACTTTCTGAACCATCTCGCGCACATCGAGGTGCTGCGCCTGATGGCGCGCGCCGACTTATTCGCGCTGCCGAGCTGTCCTGAGGCGTTCGGCCTCGTCTACACCGAGGCGATGGCGCAAGGCACGCCGGTCCTCGCCTGCCGCGGCCAGGGCTCGGAGGACTTCATCCGCGATGGCGAGAACGGCTATTTCGTGCCGCCGCGCGACGCCGGCGCCATCGCCAAAGCGATAGCCGGCGTGCTCGCCGATCCGCAGGGCGCCCGTGCCGTCGGCGAAGCCGGGCGCCGCACCGCCGGCGGGCTCACCTGGCAGCGCAACGCCGAGCGTCAGCTCGCAATCTACGAGCAGGTGCTGGCGGCGGCCGGCCGAAAGGATGGCCGATGAAGTTCGACGACTTTCTCAAGGCCGCCGCCAAGACTCCGCCGGTGATCGTGCTCCACGTCGCCTACGCCTGCGGCCTCGGCATCATCCGCGATCTCGGCCGCCACGGCGTGCCCATGTTCGGACTGGACGTGGACCCGCGCGCCATCGGTTTCTGCTCGCGGTACGCCGCTGGCACGGTCTGTCCCGATCCGCTGCAGGACGAAGCCGGCTTTCTCGCGTTCCTCGAGGAGCTAGGGCAGCAGCTACCGCGCAAAGCTGTCCTCTTCCCCACGCACGACGAGTTCATCTGGCCGATCTCGCGTCATGCCGAGCGTCTCGAGCAATGGTTCATCATCCCGTTCTCGCGCTGGGAGACGATGCAGCGCCTGCACGACAAGAAGGCGCAACTCGAGACCGCCCAGCGCGTCGGCGTCGGCATCCCGAAGACGGTGTTCATCGACGCGCCCGCCGACCTCGAGCGCGGCATCGCCGAGATCGCCTTCCCGGCGATCTTCAAGCCGGTGGAATCGCTCGCGTTCAAGGTCCGCTTTCACAAACACGTGCTCGAGATCCAGTCGGCGGAGGGGCTCACCGACGCCTATGCGAAGGTCGATGACTGCGGCACGCTGATGCTGCAGGAGATCGTCCCCGGCGGCGACGAGGAGCTCTGGACTCTCGGGTCCTACCTCGACGCCGCCTCGCGGCCGCTGGCCATGTTCACCGGACACAAGCTGCGCCAGCACCCGCGCCGGTTCGGCTACTGCCGGCTCGCCGTGAGCAGCTGGGACGCCGACCTCGCCGACGCCGGGCTGCGCCTGCTGCAGGAGTTGCGCTACCACGGCGTCAGCCAGGTCGAGTTCAAGCGCGACCCGCGCGACGGCCGCTATCGCCTGATGGAGATCAACGCCCGCCACTGGATGTGGCACTCGCTGGCCGCCGCCTGCGGGGTCAACCTCTCGCTGGCCGCCTACCGCGACGCCATCGGTCAGCCGTTCATCGCCCCGCGCCAGAAGGACGGTCGCAAGTGGTCGGTGGCGATCAAGGACTTCTCCGACGGCGTGCGCGAAGTGCGCCGCCACGAGCTGCGCGTCATGCCCTGGCTGGGCTCGTACCGCGGCCTGCGCGTCGACGGCGTGCTCTCGCTCAGCGACCCCCTGCCCGGCCTCAAGAGCGTGGGCAGGATCGTCCGCCGCCGCCTGCCGGGAGGGGCGGCGGCGCAACCCCCCAGCGACGCCGTGGCCGAGGACGAGAAGTGACGGCCACGGCCATCCGCCCAGTGCCAGTCCACCTCGACGTGCCCGAGCAGCACCGCGCGCGGGTGCTCTGGGTGCTCAACACGCTGCTGGCGCCGTGCGACGCGCGCGTCGCGCTGGAGCGCGATCCCGCGCGCGCCGCCGACTGCGCCCTTGTCTACGCGCACCATCCGATGCCGGGCCTGCCTACGGTGCCGGCATCGTCACGCGCCACCGAGCTCTTCGCTCACGACGCGCCCCTGCCGCCCGCCGAGTTCGCCCCGTTCGACACGCCCGTCGGGCCGCTGCCCGGCGCCTTCGCGATGCCCAGCGAGGGCTTCGTCGTGCCGTTCGACCCGCTCGCCTCGGCCTTCGTCCTGCTCGCCTGCTGGGACGAGCACACATCGACGGCACGCGACATGTACGACCGGCTGCCCTATGCTGCCGGCGTGTTCGCCGAGAACCCGGCGCTCGACATCGGCGCGCCGCCGGTCGACGGCTACCTGCGGCTGCTTCGCTCTCTGATGAACGAACGTCTCGTCGAGCTCGGCGCGCCGCCGCTCGACGAGCCCGGCTGGGGCGACGGAGCGGCCGCCGGGCACTTCGCCGTCGCCCTCACCCACGACATCGACAACCTCTGGCGCTGGACCCCACGCGGCTTCGTCACGGCGGGCCGCC
>Ga0207931_1000865_pt1 | contig 10635 bp, 10 predicted proteins | sample NGESurdeep092012_2_FD_184478 | JGI IMG/M metagenome (GOLD analysis project Ga0207931, IMG submission 184478) | Arctic peat soil microbial communities from Barrow, Alaska - NGEE Surface sample 415-1 deep-092012 (SPAdes) | ecosystem: Environmental > Terrestrial > Soil > Wetlands > Peat ...
TAAACTCGTATTAAGAATTTTTGCCTGTGTTAACCAAAACCGAGAATATGAAAAATATTATTGTTATAAATTTGTTTAAACCATAGTAATCGGAAGTGGGAGATCGAAGTCCCGCTTAAAGATGTGGTGCCACCAGCCCCACGTTAGTGTTAAGTATGTTTTCTGATTGCAGAAATTAATGAGCATTTGCGTATTTATCCAAAATAGTTATAAAATACTCAACTTATCTGCATTATTGTAAATCTATTGAACTTGTAAGTAATTGAAATAAAGCATATAAAAGATAATTGATGAAAAGAAAAAATGTGTCATCAAAAACGTCAACAAGCAGGTTGAGCTCAGTTAATAATTACTATATCGTCTGAGTTTATTAAATTTGCGATAAGAAAACAATGATTCCTTTGATTTCAAAACGCTATGGTTTAACGAGTAGATATAAATATATAATGATATTTTAGATGAAAAAGATTTTATTTTTTTTCATAATTTCAATTGTTCCGCACTATGTTTTGGCTCAAAATGCAACAATACAGGTGGATGCTTTAATTAATCAGCAAGAAGTTTCACCGTATATATATGGACGAAACTCTGAATTCTCTGATAGTCCCAATTCGCCAACATCGGCGGCAACTTTTAATCTCTACCGCGATGCTGGAGTAACTTTTGACAGGCAAAATGCCGGTAACAACTGCACAAAATATAATTGGCGAAGAAAAATGACCAGTCACCCTGACTGGTATAACAACGTCTATTCTCATGACTGGGATTTTGCCGCAAAATCAATTCTGACCAATATACCTTCTATGCAAGTTATGTTTGGTTTCCAATTAATTGGTTGGGCAGCAGCAAATACAAACAATAATTTCAATGATTGGGATTACAATCATTCGCAATACTGGTCGGGGGTTGGCCAGAATTTGGCAGGTGGTGGGATTCCCAATACGGCAGGAGGATCAGATGCATTAGTTGAAGGAGACCCAAATAAATACCTTATGAAGTGGCCGGCGGATTCGACAACAGCTATTCTTGACCATTGGTTTGGCGCAGGTGGGTTAAATCTGGAAAAAGAAAATCTTGCTTATTGGAATATGGATAACGAAATTGAAATATGGCAAGGCACTCATGACGATGTGATGCCTGAACAGATTACAGCCGATAGTTTTATGACGCTATATTTTAATGTAGCAAAACTGGCAAGAGCTAAATTTCCTGACATAAAATTAGTTGCCCCGGCTACTGCAAACGAATGGCAATGGTACAAATATGCAGACGAAGTGCTGAATATAAATGGGAAATACTATCCCTGGCTTGAATATTTCATTAAGCGTGTGGCCGATGAACAGAAAGCTACCGGCATTAAATTGTTGGATGTTGTTGATATTCATGCTTATCTGGGTGAAAGCAATCCTGTAGATGTCGTTCAATTGTATCGGGTATTCTTTGATAAAAATTACAATTACCCGGGCGCAAATGGTGTTTTCACAAGCACGGGCGGATGGGATACAAATTTAAAGAAAGAATACATCCTTCAACGGATTCGCGATTGGTTAAATTTTTACATGGGACCAGATAACGGAGTTGGAGTAGCAGTTTCGGAAAGCGGTTTTTATGGATCAAACCCGAATCTTACTTCCGTACTTTATGCTTCAATTTTAGGAACTTTTGCCAATCAAGGTGTAGAGTTTTACACTCCATGGAGTTGGAACATCGGGCAATGGGAGGTTCTTCATTTGTTTAGCAGGTATGCGAAAAGTACGAGCGTTTTAACAACATCCACCCTCGATACGTATGTTTCGGGATATTCAACCATTACAAATATAGCCGATTCCATGACTATTTTCCTGGTTAACCGGGACATTAGTACTGCCCATGCTACCACTGTAAATATTTCTGATTTTGAAGTTGCTGATGGTGCATATCAAACCTTACAAATTGCAAACTTACCCGGTACAGAAACTTTTAAATCGCACACCCAGAATGCACTCAAAACAGGAAATGTAAATGTAGTGTCCAATTCGCTTGCTATTTTGTTGCCGCCGTTGTCAGTAACTTCAATTCTCCTGTGCGACAAAAGTTTTCGTGTTGGAATAGATTCACATACATCAGAACTACAATTTCAATTTTCCATTAATCAAAATTCTATTTCAAATGAATACTTTATTCAATATAAAGCTCATATTCCCTCAAATTTAACTTTTGAAATATATTCAATGGAAGGGAAACTGATTAATAGTATGTATCTGATGCAAGCCTCTGAAGGTTCTGTTCGAATTGGAACTGAAGAACTTCAGAATGGTTGCTATTTCGTAAGAATGAAATCCGGACAGCAGTCAATTACGAAAAAGTTTATTGTTCTCAAGTAAAGTTTTGTTCATTCAATTCCTAATAAGAAAGGATCAATTGGAATAAACCCCGGGGCAAGCCCTGGACTCTAAAACGGTTAAATCATCCCGCCATCACGCCCTCACGCCCTCCCGCACTCGTCTCATCGCTCACCGCTCTCGTCTCTCCGGGCTGTTTGAACTAATCCCGCATATCACTGATCTTGCGGGATTTACGATTTTAGAAGTAAATGAATAATCTTCTGGCTAAATGCAACTTACATATTCTTTTTATGTCTTTCTTTACGTAAAAACTCTTTGAAAGTAAAAGGTTTTTAAATAGATATCCTGCAAGAAATCCATTTTAATAATATTCGCAGGAACAATTGAAAAAGTATTAACTTTAATCTAATTGTTATTTATGCCTGAAGAAGTAGTTTATTATATTACAAGATATGGCTATCTCGCTATATTTATTATACTCTTTCTTCAGGAAGTAGGTGTACCGAATCCGGTACCTGTTGAACTGCTGTTAATTTTTACCGGCTATTTATCATTTAAAGGATTGCTCTATTTACCTTTTGTAATCATTACAGCTATTACTGCAGACTTCATCGGCGCCAATATTCTTTATTTCATATTCTATGTCTCAGGGACATTCCTGATTAAGAATAAACCCCGCTGGATTCCAATTTCTGAAAAAAAGATAACCAGATTTACTGAAAAGATCAACAATGGAGGTTGGCTGAGTATCTTTCTTTTCAGATTGATTTCATTAACAAGAGGCTACACATCGGTTGTTACCGGTTTATTGCGTATAAAGCCCAGGATATATTTGCCAATTGTAATAATTTCTGCTTTCACCTGGACCATGGTATATGCCCTTCTGGGGTTTATTCTCGGACCTTCCTGGAATAATATAGTCAAAAATATAGATAGTTTTAAATTTGTGATGTTTGGCATTCTGCTCATTATTCTATGCATTTCTATTTTTATCTGGTTGAGGAAGAAGCAAATAATTACAAAAAAAAATGAAGATATTAATCATGGCTGACAATTGTGTCAGATAGATTTTATTGATAAACATTTTATAAAAAATCAATTCTCCAAAAATTATGAAAATTCTTTTTGTATCAGATTCCTATTATCCCCATATAAATGGTGTATATTATTTTGTCTGCCGCCTTGGGCCCCTGCTTCAGGAAAAGGGCCACGAGGTAGCAGTCATCGCATCTTCGGAATCTATGTATTCCTCCCAAAAGAAAATAGATGGTCTTGATGTCTATGGTTTACCCTCCCTGCCAGGTTTGATTTACCCAGATTTCCGAATGCCCAGTCGCTTGTTGCTCAAATCCCGTATCAATAGGATTATCCAAAGTTTTAAGCCGGATATTATACATATCCAGGACCATTTTTTATTAGGCAAAGTGGTCATTAAGGTAAACAAGGACTTGAAGATCCCTATCATAGGGACCAATCATTTCATGCCGGAGAATTTTTCCGCTTTTGTATCCGGGGGAAACCTGAAAAAACGGTTTGAAAACTTATTATGGAAGGATTTTTCCAGGGTCTTTAACCAGGTTAACCTGGTCACTACTCCAACAGAATTTGGGGCCCGGCTGATCAGACCGAAATTAAAAGTGGATGTCAAAGCCATTTCCAGCGGTATCAGTCTTGAAAGGTTTAATCCTTCAGGAGATACCCGTGAAATAAGAAAAAAATATGCCATCCCGGATAAAACCGTACTGCTGTATGTGGGCAGACTGGATCCCGAAAAACATATTGAAGAGATCCTTAAATCAGTGGCATTAGCAGTAAAAAAAACTGATTTTTGCTTTGTAGTAGTGGGCAAAGGGACCAGTAAAACTGCCCTTGAGAAACTTACCAATCAGTTAGGCATCACAAACAGAGTTATTTTTACAGGTTTTGTTCCCGATGAGGAACTCCCTTATTTCTATAAATTAAGCAGGTGCTTTATAATCGCAAGTATAGCCGAACTGCTCAGCCTGGTCACTTTACAGGCAATGGCTTCGGGTCTCCCCATCATTGCAGTAAATGCCGGTTCTCTCAGCGAGTTGGTGAAGGATAAGATAAATGGCTATTTATATAAGGAAGGTGATATCCCTGCCATAGTACAACATATAGAGGATATTATTGTTCGTGATGATCTTTATCGGAAAATGAGTGAAAAAAGCCTGGAATTTGTTCAGCAACATGACATATATAAAACTCTGGGGTCGTTTGAGAAACTCTATGAGGTTTACAGACAATAAAGTGTGTCGGTTTTATCCAGAATTAAATACATATTGCGGAATCCAGAGATACAAAAACTATTCCCAGAATAAATTCTTGTATTTAAATGGTTACGTGAACATTGTAAAATCTGTCATCCATTCCATCACCTTTTAAATATAAAATCCCGCATATCACTGATCTTGCGGGATTTGCGATTTGATGGTTACTGAAATTAGTTAATTATTGACTGATACATTAATACCTGGAACTCTTTAACGCCGGGATAACTATATGGTCCTCGAAATTGAGTCATAAGGATTCCTATCATGTCCTCTTTCGGATCAATATAAAAATAGGTGCCATAAGCCCCAAACCAGCCATACGCGCCTAAACTTCCTGAAATAGCGGATTGAGAAATATCAGTTAAAACGCGAAAACCAAGCCCATAGCCATGCCCGTCAACAAGAGAACCCAGTTTAATTGGCATAACCTGACTGGGTAGCTGATTCATGGTCATAAGTTCCACGGTCTTTCGACTTAATATTCTCTTCCCGTTTAATTCACCTTTATTGAGCAACATCTGTGAAAAATTCATGTAATCATTGATAGTCGAAAAAAGACCACCTCCCCCCGAGAGGAAACTCGGTTTTTCAGAAAACTTCAGTTTATTTACATTAGGATACGGTACCAGTTTACCTTCTTTTGAAACTGTATAAAGTGTTGCTACACGTTCCAGTTCACGCTCCGGAACAAAAAAACCTGTATTTTTCATTCCAAGCGGATCAAAAATATTTTCCTTTAGAAATACATCAAGGGATTCTTCCGAAATGACCTCAATAAGGTAGCCAAGTACATCCACCGAAACACTATAATTCCATTGCTCTCCTGGTTGGTATAGTAGAGGAATTTGAGCTAATTTATGAATCATATCTTTAAGCGTACTGTTTGAATCAAGTACTTTAGCAGCATTATACATACTATCGACTGGAGTATTGCCGAATAGACCATACGTTAATCCTGAAGTATGTCGCATAAGATCCTGAATTGTCATCTCTCTTTTTAATATTCCGACTACCGGGTCATTGTTTTTAGTGTATACTTTCAGATTCTTAAATTCCGGGATGTATTTAGAGACAGGGTCATCCAGCTGAAAACATCCTTTTTCATATAAAATCATTGCACCTACACTAACAATAGGCTTTGACATTGAAGCGATTCTGAAAATAGAATTTAATTCAATTTTTTTATTGGTTTCAATATCCAGCATGCCATTATGAGTGGCATGTACAATTTTACCATGTCTGGCTATCATTGTCACTACACCAACCAGTTTCTGATGGTCTACTAAATTTTGCATCAGACTATCAATGCGATTCAACCTTTCTGAGGATAGACCCACTTTCTCAGGGAGAACCTGCCCGGCTGAAGAAATTGATAAAAGCAGGATAAGCAGAATGCCTAAAAATGACTTTCTCATAATCTTAATTATTAGAATTTTCTTTTTTATATATGATTTATAAATTCAAATTTACGACTTTAGATCCCGGAAGTCAATAACCTGAAATAATTCAGAAAGTTAAACGGAATCAGACGTAAAATGTTAATTTTTTGATTTCAAGGTTACCAGTTATTACCGGCATAAATACCACTTTTCACTTTCAAGATCATGTTTAATGATAAACTGCTCCCCGGAAGTTGTATCGACCTTAAAGTAATCTGATGCCGGCCATTCAGGATTGCTCTCGCCCTGGTACCAGCGATCCGTTACCTGTTGTATCTCAAACCTGTTATTGTCCCAATAGAAACATTTTGGATATTCATCCGCTTTGTAACCGGAGTAACATTCAACTTCTATCGGGATCAGATCTATCGTCATGAATTCAACATTGTTATAAGGGAGAAAACGGTACAACGGTACAAAGGTACAACGGTATAACGGTACAACGGTACGATGGTGCGAGGGGCGATCAGCTCCTGGCAAATTCGACTAATGGTTTGATATCTGTGTTTTATCTACCCCAATATTCTTGTTTGACTTTCTGAAACTACCGGCCCAGCTCCAGACATCATCGAACATCCGGCGATGTAATTCCCTTACAAACTGCTCCGACAATATGTAATCTTTATTAAATTTCCGTGATATTGTCCATTCAACTGCCCGGATAATATTCATCTGTTCAAATTCATCCAGCTCGCCCCGGGTTGTAATCGAATCAATCAGTAATCCCTCTTTTTCATCGTCATCGATGGGAGTCTGACCTGGTATATACTTAAAATCTAATCCCATAATTGTTTTGCCATTTTCATTTTAATCTCGAGAGCTTTCTGCTCAATTGCCCTCCTGACCTGGGCCCGTGAAGTAGCCTGATCTTCCAGCTTCATATTCTGCGAGGTGCGCATAACCAAATCTCTCGCGACTTCCAGCGCCCGTTTATCAATCATCTTCTCAATGCTCTTATCCATAGGGACAAAACCATAGATAAGTTTCATGTTTAGCACTTTACCGGCCTCCCTTAAAGTGTTAATCGTTATTGTTCCGTTTGCCTCACGTTCCTCCAGCTCTTTCACACTCTGAGCAGAGATTTTCAGTCTTTTACCCATTTGACTGAGCGACATCTTCATGGCACCCCTTATTGTGTTTATCCAACCCTTCTGGGGTACAATGACTTTTTTGGCAGCATTAAAAGGCTGCAGTTTCCTGTCGGCCTGATTTATCAGCAGCATTTGTTTTGCAGTATTCATAAGGTTATAGCCTTAAATAATTAGTACAAATATAAGGGTATTACCTTAAATATGCAAATATATTATAAGGTTATACCCTTATTAACAATTGACTATGAGTGTTGAAGAAAGAAGGGGGGAGTGGGGGAGGCAAGGAGTGAAACGATGCAGTTCCGCGAAGCGGAAGGGTGAGGGGGAGAAAGACAAAAGACAAAAGAAACAAGATAAAAGATAAAAGGAAAAAAACTAAAGTGTCTCAAGCCTCACACCGCAAGCCTCACACCGCATACCGCATACCATTTTTTCATTTAATATAGAAATCAAATGTTATTTTAGTCCAGGTTTCCATTCCTTCATAAAACTCAGCTAAATTGGATTTATCTATCCAATCTGCCGTCATTTTATCCGTTTCATTAATATATACATCTTTATTTGATACATGGATGTTATATAAAAGTCCAATATGAACGGTGCCAACCGGAATTGTATCATCATTTATAAAGCCAATAAATTCAATATCCTCTATCAAACATCCATTTAGTAATCTGACTTCTTCATATAATTCTCTTTTTAATTCATTGATTAAATATTGCTCTTTCGGTTCCGTAGAGTCATTAGGGTTCATATGACCCCCTACTCCTAAAGAGAATTTATTGTGCAATCTTTTTTCTGTCTGCCCGGATGTCCTCCTGAATAAATAAAATGATTGGCTTTGCCGAACTCCGCTTCGCTCCGGTTCTTTATTGGAGATAATTGCATATGGAATAATTTGTTTAAAAGAAGAGTCTTCTTCTAATTCACTTCTCCTGAGAAACAGACCATTTTGAACGATCCTTTTTAATACTTCACTGTTTTCCTTTATTAAACCTTTTTCTTTATAGGTCATTAATTTCCAGAGCTCGACAGTCGGGTAGACAAGTACTAATTCCTCCATATAATTCAATAATTTAACCGCAAAGGTCGCAAAGAATTTTCGCAAAGGTCGCAAAGAACTGCATTATAATATTTTTGACTTTGCGTGCTTTGCGCCTTTTTCAACCACCAAAGCTTTAGCGAAGGTGGTCTTAGCGTACTTTGCGGTTAATGGATTTCGACTTTTTAGATACCCCCAAGGAGCAAAACCTTTCCCCCTTGAGCGAAAATGAAAGGGGGTAAAAAATGTTATAAAAGAATCCAATTTGTTACCGAAATTCTGAAGTATTACACATATATCGGCTCTTTTTAAGATTGTTTAAATAACTCAAGTTGCTAGTTTTAAGAAAAGGGAAGATTTAAGAACAAGGAACAAGGATTTTTGATTTAAGAAGAAAGGGCACATTTTGTTATACTATTGATAATCATTATTATATGTATTTACTTCTTAATTCTAAAATCGTTAATCATCATTCGTTAATCAGATTTTTAATGAAAACTTAATAAGTAGCAACTTAGGTTAAATAGAAATAATTGAGCAACATTAATCTGAGGTAATAATTTAACAGGGAAGTTTCCCGAATTAAGGTTGCTGGTTAAACAGCCATGCTCCTTCTGATTGGAGGATGAGGATTATAATCTTCTACTACAAAATCATCAATAGTTAGCTGGTCAAATGGTTTTTTTGTAATGTGTAATTTAGGTAAAGGTTTGGGTTCTCTTGACATTTGTTCAAGAATTGCAGTTACATGATCATATTTTTCTTCATTGCCGTCACTGGGAGCATTTTTATTAATCCAATCAACAACTTCTAAATATTCTTCTCTTGCAGAAACATTTCTTATTCTTTTTTGTACTTCCTTGAAATTGTCTCTGTGCCATTTAGTTCTCTTCCCAATACTGGCATAAAAATGTGAATCTCCAAAAGTATGTATAAATGTTTTTGGAACCATCTCTGCTTCCTGAGCAATTACCCGGGTAAGAGCAGCATAACTGGCTATATTAAAAGGAACACCCAGGAATTGATCACAACTTCTCTGGTAAAGCTGCAATTCTAATTCGCCTTCTTCATTAGCAGTTGCCTGATATAAAACATGACATGGAGGTAAAGACATTTTTGGAGTGTCTCCGGGATTCCATGAATCAACAATATGTTTTTTCCCGGTTGGTTTCTTTCTCAGACCATTTATCAGTTCTTTTAGTTGATCTATTTCAACAAACTTCCCTTTGTCATGATCAAAATATTCCCATCTTCTCCATTGTTTCCCATAAATTGGTCCGGCATCGCCCCATCTTTCTGCAAACTCAGGATCTTCTTTTATTCTCTGACCATATTCTTCCATTGCTTTGTCCCAATCAGGAGAATACTTTGCAATACCTTCAGGAAAAATTCCTTCTTTTTGCATCCCGGGAAGATTGCCCTGAAAAGCATCAGGTCGCCATATAGGGGCGTTATTGTCTTCAAGATATTTAATATTTGTATCCCCTCTTAAGAACCATATTGTTTCATGAAACATAGATCTTGTAGCCATCTTTTTAGTAGTTAACAATGGATACCCTTCTCTAAGATCATATTCGTTCTGATACCCGAATAAAGAGATGATCCCGGATTCTTTGCTTCCTCCTTTAAAATTTGAACGATTAGAAGTTAAAATTGCTTTTGAATGATCTAAATATTGTTGCGCCATTTCTTATTCAGTTAAAAATCAATACTATTTTATCATATAATAATTTATTTTTAATGGTATGATGGAACCCACATGTTGTTAATTATTAATTGTTGTGTTTGCGTTTGGTAAAACATGTGGGTTTCATAAGGATAATTATAGTCTGGTTATTTTTTTAAAAGTAATTATTATTCCTGTTTGTTATCAGACTCCAATGTTTACTTAATAGAAAAATATTAACAAAAGACGTTAATCGTTGTTCTTAAATCACCCCCCGTACTTACTTCATATCCTTCCGCGGTCGTCTCATTGCTCACCGCTCTCTTCTCTGAGGCCTTTGTAACTCCGCAAACTGACAATTAGTCATGAAATAAGGGCGACAGGCACTTGTCCGAACTTTAGCGGATCAGATGTGTATCGATACAGAAAAGAGATTGAAGAGTGAGGGGCTAAAGCCCCAAAATCAATTTAGATCGTCAACCCCGGACTAAAGTCCGAGGTTAGTGTCTGTTACTCATAAACTCCCTGCCCCCTTGGGGGAAGGGCCGGGGAAGGGGGTTTGCTCGACATAAAGTCCGGGGCTAGTGTGCAGCACGATTAATTGTTTGTGATTATTTTTCTGCTATTAGCTCCCCCCTCTTTGCAAAACCTACTCTTTATACACATCTTTTTAATCATTTTGTTTATTTCAGGGGAGATTCGCCGGCCGGCGGATTCATTCGCGTTATGAACCTGGTTGTTTCGATTTGGAGATTCCTCATTACGCTCCGCTCCATTCG
>Ga0207931_1000866_pt1 | contig 10601 bp, 8 predicted proteins | sample NGESurdeep092012_2_FD_184478 | JGI IMG/M metagenome (GOLD analysis project Ga0207931, IMG submission 184478) | Arctic peat soil microbial communities from Barrow, Alaska - NGEE Surface sample 415-1 deep-092012 (SPAdes) | ecosystem: Environmental > Terrestrial > Soil > Wetlands > Peat ...
GAAGATGAATTTAAGCGGACTTTTGATTTTTACAGGAAGCTTAAGCCGGTATTTGAATCCATCATTAACAACCAGGAGATCATTTCGAAGGCAACCAGAAAGGAAAACCTCAGATACCTGGAGGGTTTCTATACAACCATTGAAGATAAAGAATTATTCAAAAAAGAATTTCTTGATGTATGCGAAACCAGGAAGATGTACAATTTGCCAGATCTGTAGTTGACATTAATTATCAGCCTTACTCTGCTCCAATACCAGAATCGCGGAGCGGTTCCATCTTTTCCCTTTCTATGCTACAACCGCATATTTCAGTGCTGCCCTGGCCAGTATCCTTGTCGAATCCAGTACTGGCAATGATGATTCTCCCGGCAGTACTATAAGAGGAATTTCGGTGCAGCCTAGAACAACAGAGTCACATCCTTCTGATCTTAACTCATTAATGATATTCAGTAGATATTTTTTTGATGCTTCATTAATTATCCCATAAACCAGTTCGCTGAAAATGATATCATTTATTTTTGATCTTTGTTCTTCATCAGGTGTACAAAAACTTATTTTTCTCTTCGCCAGTACCTCCGGATAAACTGGACCCTCCATCAAATATTTTGTGCCAATGATTCCCAATTTCTTATAATTGTTCAGCTCAGCAGTTTTCGCTACCTCTTTTCCGATATGAAGCCAGGGAAGAGGTGATTTTTCAATGATCAAAGAGAATGCCTGATGGATCGTATTATCCGGACTTATTAAAAAATCGGCACCAGCTTTACATAATTTCTCAGAAGATGACAGCATGAGCCCGGCGACCCCTTCCCAATCACCGCTTTTTATGAATTTCATGTATTCATTCAGCGGATGATTATGAAGACTTATCTCCGGATGAGAATGTTCCCCCAGGTATTGTGATCCTTCATTGCATATTGTCTGGTAGCATAGAGCAGCTCCCTCATAGCTACATGCTACAATTCCTATGTGTTTTGGCATGGGTTGTTGGTTTTTGTTCTGCAAGTTATAAGGGTTTTGCATATTTTGTAGGGACTGTTGAAAAATTCAAAATCCATAAACCGCAGAGGTCGCAAAGCATTAACGCAAAGATCGCAAAGGACTAAAATGCCCTGCATGGTAACTATTGTCATAACGGCACAACGGCATAACGGCATAACGGCATAACAGCAAACAAATTCCCCCTTTGAAGGGGGTCGCGGGGATGTTTTTATACTCACCGCCCTCCGCTCACTGATCTTTTTTATAGCCCTTAAGATAAGATATTAGGATTGCAATAAATTATAGCTTTGTTTGTTTTCAGTAAATAAGAGTTGTGCTGATGAAAACCATCTTTAAGCTTATTTTTCCCGCAGTTGTCATTAGCCTGGCATGGATCTATTCTGGCCATGATAATGCTAAGGATAAGCTTTCCGCTGATAAGGAATGGATAAAGGATCAGACAAGGAAATATTCTCCTGATTCTTGGGATCTGCTGATGCAGTATGAAAGCCTTCCTGAGAAAATGGAAGCAGAAGCGGCAGATGGCAGAATCGCAGCAACAGAGAAGTCGGTCGGCACTTTTTATTACCTTGAAGGGAGAAGCAAAATCGATCTTATTTCTTCAATGGCAACAAATGTTCATGAGATCGCACATGCATATTGCGGTCTGAACATTTTTCGTCATGCTAACGAAAACGGTCTTAAGCTTGACATAAACAAAGCGGAAGAATTCTTTTACTTTTCCCCTGAACGATCGTTTTTCGTATCCTTTCCACTGAAATCACTGTTCCCTTCCAGGGAACTCAAAACTGTCATTCCACGGAACTTCAGGACATTTCGTTTTGACACCTATATTGACGGAATTACATCAACACAGTCAGAAGGAGTTATCGGACTGCTAAATGAACTTCATTCCTATTATCTTGAATCAAAATTCTGTCTTGAAATGCTTGAGTCGTACATAACGGCTGAAGGATCAGAAGCTTCAGGGCTTTTTGAATGGGTTCATAACGCTCAGAGCAAGATGACTGCTTTTTATGAATTCGACTATTTTATCAGAGAGTATTTACTGCTTATGAAGCGGAAATATCCTATCAGATATAATGAGCTTAGAAGCTATCGTCCCTTTACTGAAGCCTACCGTGCCATCCGGACATCCTATGAAGAACTTGTCTATGAGTATTTGCAGAAAATCAAAACTGAAATGGCCGCAATGAATTCATCTGGAAAAGCTGAGGTCACTCTTGAAGGCACCAACTTGTGGGTAAGGGAAGGCAACAGTGACACCAGCGATGGCACTCCGGTTTTTTCAAAAGATTTTGAAATACTTGCACCTGTGCTTGAGAGCGACCGTTATCGGGAAATTGTTGATGACTTTGGCCAACATGAGAATTAAATAAATCGCTCCCCAGCCTGCCCTTATTTGTCAGTTGTATCAAACAGTATTTGGAGATATCCAAAATCTGCTAAGTCCAGCAGATTTTTTAAACCCCTCGAATTCGAGTATGTTAAAATCCTGCACATTCATTTTTAGTTATCCATCAAAACCCGATCGTACAAACTTTCTTGCCAGTGGAAATGTAATTTCTGTTTGTTTACGAATTTCAGCCAGGCTTATAAGGAATTTCAATATCTCATCTTCATGATCTTTCAAATTTTCAATTGCGACCGACCATGCAGCAATTAGCCTGTCGATGGCTATCAGGGCGATTTTTGCGGAACCATTAGCATCGGTCTGAATTTCGTTTGGATCAAAATCATCGTCATGTATCAGGGCTCTGAATATTTTTGCCGAGATAAAGAAATTATAGAAATAAATCACCTCAATGGCATCAAAGAACTTTGGATTTTTTTCTTTCATATCCGAAAGAAGTTCTGTCTCTTCGGAAGATAATACACCAGGCTTATTTTTTTCAAGCCAGTCATGCATGAATGAGGAAAGATCATAAACCTTTTTTTACAACGGATGGTCTTGGGGATCCGGCTCATCAGGGTCGATGCCCATTTTTTCCATCTTCTCATCAAGCATCAGCATTGTTGCTTCGAAAACATTATGTAGGTAGTCCCACAGTTCGGGACTGTCAGTATCCGGTGCATCTTTAGAGGATTCATAGTTGAGGCATTTTGAGGTGAAATCACATTTCTCACACCAGCGGTCGCAATAGTTATAGATGCCCTCGATATGGCCGCCCTTTCCGGCAAGTTCATGCATCCGGTCTTTCATCTGGGAAGGTGTAGGCATAGTACAGATTTAATTTGACATTAATTTATTTCTATTTTTTCAAAATTTAAATCATTTCAAATAATTGAAATTGTGTTTATCATGTGACCATATTTTGGTGCAATCAATGACATATGTTCATTTTGTGAATTTGTTATTTGTTTTTGTAGAATTTTATTTTTTGTACATATTGTAATGAAATATTTTCCTGGCAATGAATAATCATATCCCTTGTATCGAGGGGACCCAATACGATATTTATTCCTGAACAGGGTGCACATAAAATACAATACAGTGAGAGACAACGCAATATAATAAAAAAATCAAAAAATAAATGAATATTTAACAGATCAGGTTATAAGTCGGTTGATAAAGTTCTGAGCATCTTCGGGCGTGATATTCAAACCGGAGAATTTTGCCTGAAGACGCATTCTGATCTCTTCTGCATCTAGAGGAGTGTTTTCATCGAGGTATTCTTTTTCAATAAGAAATTCCTTCAGCTGTAAAATACTGTCTCTCCTGAATCTGGGAATATTCGGAAGAGATTTGAGAAGCTCAGCTGGATTGCCTTTAACTTCATCCAGTTTTTGTTTCACCTGATCAATGAATGTTCTGCCAATAGTTCCGGATTCCAAAAGAATATCCATATCAACAGGGCGCGGTCTTCCCTGTCTGTAAAGTTCCTGGAAATATTCAAGGAGCATGATCTTGTTTTTCATCTCACTGATCACTTTTTCACTTAGTCCTTCTATCTTGCCGTGAACGTCATGATAGTTTAGCAGTTGTCCCCATGTTCTGACCCCTGATCTTAAGCAATTATAAAAGAATTTAACACTGTCTGTCAGGCACGATATTGATAACTGGCCGGAATTGTCTGTAATCAAATCATGTGCGGGTATTTTCAATAACTTACGGTAATCTTCCATCGTTGATTCTCCCGGTTCGGGCACATCATACATAAAATCCAGCTTGTCAATATCAGATTTATGAGGAGAGTATTTCTTTTTTTCGTCCCTGGTGCCGCCAAGGAAAACAACTTTGCATTCAATATCTTTTTTGCCTTTCAGAAATGAGACCCATTTTAATGCCTCCTCCGGTTTCGCGGTGAAGTAGAAGATCTGCCGGCCTCCCCTGCATATTTCATAAAGGGCTTCAATAATCGCCATTGCCCTCATATCATCACTATTTGCCAGCAATTCATCAGCCAGAATGGGAAGCTTTATATTAACCTCCATTGATTCAATAAATGCAAGCCGGATTGAAATCAATAATTGCACCCGCGTTCCAATAGAAATTTCTGTGAGGTCAAGTCCTTGTTTCAGAACGGTATCATAAGCTATGAAAACAGGACCATCATTATCAGTTACCCTTAATTCATATTTTCCCCGGGTAATAATCCTGAATATCCTGTCTGCCTGCCTGAATACTTCCGGCCTGCTTTGTTCTCCGGTCACTTTTTTAATATTCTCCACTAGAAGTGAACCGGTTACAGATGAAAGGTTCTGAACATAAAGATTTTCAAGAGCATCCTCTGCATTCTTCTTTAATGACAGTACATCTTCCAGTTCTCCTCCCTCTTTTTTCTCATTTACCAGGGTTCTTATTTTTATTATCTGCTCGTTCAGGTCAGACAGAGTGTCAGCTTTTAGTTCAAGGTCTGCTATCCTTGCCTGTACTTCATAAAGACCAAGATCTCTGATTCCGGCTTCATAATTACTATAAAGCGGGTGTGCTGAGAGATCAGACTGCTTCATTGAGAAATTGGCAAACGCTGTATTATTAACCTTGATTGCCTCCTTAAAATAAGGATACTGATCCATCAGCTTTTTTGCTTCATCCTTATTGCAGTTGTCAATCTGCAGTTTATTATATACTGCAAGAACCCTTGAATTTGCAGTATTCAGCCTGTTTTGACTGTCGGTGATTGTTTTCTCCTGGATTGCAATATTCCGCTGTGCGTCCCTTCTTTTCTTCTCACATTCAGCCAGCTTGTCAAAAATGGCTTTGGCACTTATAGAATCGTCAGCGTGACCTGCCTGCAATTCATCAAAAACAAGGTTGCATTTATTCAGTTCTGTATCTCTTTGATTTACCCATTCTGACTGAGCTTTTTTCTTTTCGGTCAGTTTTGCATAAGCAGACTGCCAGTCTATAAGCTGGACAAGGAATATGTACAGCATCGATAAATTGTCGCCCGCAGTTTTAGGGAATTCAGGCATGGCTTTAAGCTTTTCCAGCAATTTATCCCTTGTCTCATTCACCTTATCGATCTTCGTCCTAAGTCTTTCAAGAGTCTTCTTATGGAGTGTCAGCTCTGCTGACCTGCTGTTTTCTATAGCGTCAATCTGCAATTCTTCGCTTAAATCCTTCATTAATTCCATCAACCTTGCGGAGACTGACTCTGCATCCCAGCGTTCAGGCATGGTTAATCCGGTACTTCTGAAATCGTTTTGCCGGTACTTAAGGATTTGAGCTGCTTTCCCAAATCTTCTGTTCAGAAATGCAAATGCAAGAAGAGCAAGGACAACCGGGATGCCAACAAGACCTTCGGGTCCTATATAGCGGGTCGCAATGACTGAAATAATACCCAGAAGTGAAATCAGAACGATTATCCAAAAAGGTATTCCGGCCTTGCTTTTTTGTTCTTTCAGCCATTCGCTTAATATCCTTATTCCGTTATTTAATTTGTCCGGATCATTTTTTTCTTTTCCGGCATTATTTTCAAGCCTTTCAATTTCAGTCTCAGTCGAAATCTTTTGCTGTAAAACCGTCAGGGCATCCTGAAAGAAATTGTCCAGGTTACCAATTTCACCGAGTTCAATCCCTTTCCACTGATCCGGATCCTTTATGTTATCAATGTTCTTTTTTGCTGATGATTCAGCTGTTTCCAGCTCTTTTATTTCCGGACCGCAATTACGAATCTCCCTTTCAATATCAGTTAAAAGGGCAATTCTTTTTCCCAACCCTTCAAGTATCTGATCATCAATCCCACCTTTTGGCAGAGGCAAGCCATTTATTATTGTTTCCTCATCCGTTATTATGTTCCGGGCATTGTTAATGTTTGCATTTTCAGTATTGATATCCAGCTCCAGTTCTTCTATCCTTTTAAATTCATCGCCGCTCGCTTCTTTAAGAACGTCCGGAAAAGTACCAAGATTGGCTGTTGTTTTTGCCAGTTCCTGCTTTGCCTGCAAAAATTCTGCAAGTTTTTCATAAAGACTTTTTAATCTTCCGGCATTTTGTGCATCAGATTTTTCATTCCCAAGTTTTGCAAGAGTCTCTTCTTTCCCCTTTAGTTCCCTGTGATCCCTGGTTATCTCATTTAATCTTTCACTGGCATTTCTGTAACTTATATACACTCCGGCATTCTTCTTTTTTATCTCTTTTGAGTAATTCAGGGCTCCCTGGGCTGCTTCCAGGTCATAGCCGCCGATAGATGCATCAAGTATCCTTTTTGCCAGGTCTTCATCGCTTTCACTTACAAGCTCATGAAGAGCCAGCATATATACTTTCTGTACCTCAGCAGGAGGGAGATTGCCGGGCTGGGCGCTAATCCCGTCTTTCTGGATAGTGATGTAAGATGATTCAATATGAATTGTCCACTGGTTTCCTTCCAGTTCATAAGTGCCGTCAGCATCCAGTCCCTTGGTTTTATCGTGCCAGATTAGCTGCTGAATTATACGGGCTGTTGTACTTTTACCGGCTCCATTCGGCCCGGCAATAACGTTGATATCAGGTGACAGTTCATCAAATTCCTGAACATTCAGTCCGTTCCTGAAACCGGGAGCCTTCCTGACAGCAATTGACCTGAAATTCAATTTTCCCATTTTCCTCTAATTCTTTTGATGCAGCAACTCTCCGAGAAGTCGTGCCGATTCTTTAAGGATATACTGCCTGCCGGTTGCTTCCATGTCATTATCAGATTCCTTTCCCTTATTAAGAGGGAGGTATGTGTCTTTAGCATTGATAAGGCTGTACTTCTCTTTCCAGTCATCACACAAATGTTTAAGGAAATCCGTATCCCTGTTCTGCTTTATTGCAATGATAGTCTGTGCCAGTAAACCAAGGGGGGAGTTTTGTCCGGCAAGCTCTTCAAGGTTCCTGATCCCGGGCTGGATATCAAATCCGACATTCCGGACTATTATTTTCGTCCTGAAGGCAGTTTCATGCTCAAAATCTTCTGTCAGTCCGTGCGACCATGACTCAATCAGTCTGATATTGTTATGAGTACCGGTAAGTGTAATATCATAAACGAGATAGCTAACATCCTGAAGTTCCTGATCCATCGATTCAGCTTTTTCTATGATCCCTGAAACCAGAGTCCGGCGCAGATTTTCCTCATTGTCTGATCCTGTAATGTCGATCCTTAGATTTTCAAAGCGAACAGGGGAGACAAGTATCCTTTCCGGTTTCCCGATCAATCCCTGGCTTACAGTAATAAGAAGCGGGCCATGTATATCCGTCTCTTTGGAGCTAAATGCAAGCGGAGAACCCGGATAGCAGATATATGGTGCGGCATTATTCAGAACCTGAGGCTTGTGAATATGGCCAAGTATCCATGTACTGACCTTCAGGTTCATAAAGTTCGCCGGACTGATCGGTGCATAACTGCTTAAGGGTGTATTTGCTTCCCCGTGAAGAAGGCCGATGCATGGAATATCAGGACCTATATCATAAAGATTGAACAGCTTTAACGGATCTTCCCTGACATATTGCGAGGGGAATGACCAGCCCGCAAACTGAATTGCCTCGCTGCCTTTGGAAAATGTTTTGAGCTCCCATACTCCGCCGGCACCTAGGAGATGAACATTATCGAGTTTGCCAGAGCGTATGATCTGGGGCAGGACATCAAAATCATGGTTGCCTGTGACAATGTATACCTGTATATTATTTTCTTTAAGCCTTGCGAATCCCGATTGGAGAGGGCCGATAGCTTCAAAAAAGCGATTGTCCCTGTCTACAATGTCACCGGTGAGCGTAATAACATCCGTCTGGTTTCCTATTGACCATTCAACTATTCGCTTCCATGTGTCCCTGGCAGAAAAACTCTCAACATTTTCCGGCAAACCAGAAACCTTCTGGCCAATGTGAAGATCTCCCGTGGCTAATATTTTTATTGACATATATAAAATTTAACTGCTGAAACTTCATTTAAAGATACAATTATCCATCGAAGTTATTTCGTAAGACCTGATCCCCTTTATCAGTAATTTTCCTCCCTGGCTGAACAGACAATTCAGCTTGTATCTTTTCAGAACAAGGACATCAATTTCTTCAGTTGTTCCTTCTGTCATTTTAAAAGTTTGGCATAAATTGGTCAATTCAATTGGGACAAACCGGACACTGTATTAATATTGACGCAGGAACGGACAGGGATGCATCGGACAGGAGATTATTTAAAGTTTGACTTTAAAATATGTAATTACAATGTAATTACATTGTTTATAGCACCTAAAACCCTTCATACAGCCTCAGCCGGTTCTTAAGAAGGATGATCTCATCCTGCATGTCATTAATTCGCTCAAGCAGATGGATGACGGTCTCAATTCCTTCCAGATTGATATCCATCTCATAGTAGAGGCGGACAATCTTCTCAAGCTCATTCAGCTGGCTTTCGCTAATGTACTCAGTTTCCTTAATTACTGTAATCTCTATCAATCCTGCATCCTGTAGAGAGTTGATAAATGAAATTTCAATGTGGTGACTGGCACAGAATTCATCTGCTGGTATCATATTTCCCTTGTTCATTGCGCTGATTTTTTAGACTGGGATTTTGATAATTCATAAAATAATTCCTTTTCTTTTTCGGTCAGATTCGTCGGGATCCTGATCATGTATGTTATGTAAAGATCTCCGAACTGGCCTTTGCTTTTATATACCGGAAATCCTTTGCCTTTCAGCTTAATTTTGCTCCCGTTCTGAGTTTCAGGCTTTACTTTAAGCTTTACTTTTCCGTGGAGGGTATCGATTGTTATCTCCCCGCCCAAAACTGCAGCGTAAAGATCCAGATCCGCTGTAGTGTACAGATCATTCCCCGAACGTCTGAAATGAGGATTGTTGGCTATCAGAAATGTAATGTACAGATCGCCGTTTGGTCCGCCGTTCATTCCCTGCCCTCCATGTCCGGAGATTTTAATTGTCTGACCGTTTTCGATCCCGGCGGGGATGGTGATCCTTATTTTTTTATTATTGACATTCAGGGTACGCTGATGGGTTTCATAGGCATCGGCGAGTTCGAGCTGAAGTTCCGCGTTGTAATCCTCCCCCCTGAATTTCACCTGCCTGCTTCTGCCTGCACCGCCGAATCCGCCGAACAACGATTCAAAGAAGTCAGAAAATTCTCCTTCATCCTGACTCCTCTGATACCTCTGACCTTGTGAAGCTGAAGACTGTTCCTGGTATTGCTGTGCATTTTTGTATTCATCGGCATGCTTCCAGTTCTCACCATACTGGTCATATTTCTTTCTTTTTTCAGGATCGCTCAGAACTTCGTTGGCTTCATTAACCTCCTGGAATTTCCTTTTGGCATCCTTGTCATTCGGATTCAGATCGGGATGGAGCTTTCGTGCCAATTTCCGGTAAGCGCTTTTAATCTCCGTAGGTGTTGCATTTTTATCCACCCCAAGTATTTTGTAATAATCGATAAACATTATGAATATATATTGTGATTAGTGATTGGTGATTGGTGATTGGTTAATTGACAGTTGAGATTTTATAATTTGCAAATTTACTAATACTGTAATTAATGTTCTGCAGGAAATGAGAAATTTTTGCCACGTCCCTGATAACTAATGGGATATTTCCCTTTTTAATCTTCCTGACCCTACCTACTTTTCCTTCCCTTCGTATCTTCTAAACCCTACCTCCATCTCCTCCCCTTAAGGCTAAGGGGAGGAGTGAAAACATAGTATAGATTTACCCCCTTCCCCTTAAATTTAAGGGGAAGGGATGCCTGCCTGCCGGTAGGCAGGGGGTTAGGGTTATTCTTTACCAGAAAAGGGGAAGGGATGGCGTGTTTCTCAAAATGAGAAATACTTCTTTTTTGTAAGAAAAACAGATTGATTTGTTTGTTTCTTAATCTATTAGTCTTGAATCAGATATAAAAAAGTTTGTAAAAACCCTAAAACTGGCACATTGTTGGATAAGCTTAAAGAGAACACAAATCAGCATATCCATGAAAAAAATAATAAAGGTCCTTGTGATAGAGGATAACGAATATTATAACAATCTTTTGTCGAATGCCATTCAGCAAAGTGTCAACCCGATGCTGGCCAACGGAAATTATCAGCTGGTTCTGCGGTCATTTACAGATGCCAATGAATATATCAGGAAAATCAAATCAAAGGAACTTGAATGTGATTACACAGCAGTATTTATTGATTACTATCTTGGCGAAGGA
>Ga0207931_1000867_pt1 | contig 10574 bp, 8 predicted proteins | sample NGESurdeep092012_2_FD_184478 | JGI IMG/M metagenome (GOLD analysis project Ga0207931, IMG submission 184478) | Arctic peat soil microbial communities from Barrow, Alaska - NGEE Surface sample 415-1 deep-092012 (SPAdes) | ecosystem: Environmental > Terrestrial > Soil > Wetlands > Peat ...
AGCGCAGAATCGCGCGCCGCCGTGATGGCTGCCTCGACGAGGCCCCAGAGCGGCGCGCAGTCGCTCTCCACCGTCGTCGTGAAGTGGAACTCGTCGCGCGCCGCGAGCACCGCCATCGCGTGATCGCCGATGCTGCCGGAGAGGATCACGGCGTCGCCGTCGCGCACCGACTGCGCGCCGAGCTCGTGATCGACGACGATCTCGCCGACGCCAGTGGTGGTGATGAAGATGCCGTCGGCGGCGCCGCGCTCGACCACCTTGGTGTCGCCGGTGACGATCGCCACGCCGGCTTCGGCGGCGGTGCGCGCCATGCTGGCGCAGATGGCGCGCAGATCGTCCATGAAGAAGCCCTCTTCGATGACGAAAGCGGCGGCGAGCGCCAGCGGCTGCGCCGCCGCCGTCGCCAGATCGTTGACCGTTCCGGCGACCGCCAGTCGACCGATGTCGCCGCCGGCGAAACGCCACGGCTGCACGACGTGACTGTCGGTCGTGAAGGCGATGCGCCCCGAAGTCGTCAGCGATGCGGCGTCGTCGAGACGTTCGAGCACGGGATTGGCGAACGCCTCGACGAAGAGGTCGCGCACGAGGTCGCGGTAGAGCTTGCCGCCGCTGCCGTGGCCGAGGAGGATGCGGTCGGCGGCGGTCACACCACACCGTCCACATCGCGGTAGCGGTAACGCGCCGCGCACGAGCCCTCGCTCGAGACCATGCACGGTCCCACCGGGTCCCCCGGCGTGCAGCGGGACCCGAAGAGCGCGCAGTCGGCCGGGTCGAGCACGCCGCGCAGCACCTCGCCGCAGGCGCAGCCCTTGGGTTCGATCGGCTCCTCGATCTCGATCGTGAAGCGCTCCTCGGTGGCCGACTCGCGGTATTCATCGGCGAGCGCCAGCCCGGAGCCGGGAATCACACCGAGGCCGCGCCAGTCGGCGTCGCTCGGCGCAAACACCGTCGCCATCAGCCGTTGGGCGACGAGGTTGCCCTCGGCGCGTACGGCGCGCCGGTAGCCGATCTCGATCGTCGGCGCCGTCTGGCGCACCAACATCAGGAGCGCCTCGAGGACGTCATCGGGCTCGAAACCGGCGACCACTCCGCCGACCGCGTACTCGCTGGCGAGGAACTCGTAGCACGCCGTGCCGGTGACAACGCTCACATGCCCCGGCAGGATGAACCCGCTGATCGGCGTCTCGCCGAGATCGAGCAGCGCGCGCAGTGGTAGCGGCATCGTCTTGTGCAGACTCAGGACGCTGAAGTTCGCGACGCCGCGAGCGCGCGACTCGAGCACGGCCGCGGCAACGATCGGCGCCGTCGTCTCAAAACCGATGCCGGCGAAGACGACCTCGCGTTCCGGCTCAGCCTGAGCGAGATTGACGGCATCGAGCGGCGAGTAGACCACGCGCACGTCGGCGCCGGCGGCGCGCTCGGCGGCCAGGGTCGTGCGCGACGACGGCACGCGCACGAGATCGCCGAAGGTAGCGAGCGTCACTTCCGGTCGGCGAGCCAGCGCGACGACCCTGTCGAGGTCGGCGGTCGACGTGACGCAAACCGGGCAGCCGGGCCCGGAGACCAGCGTGATGCCGGCCGGCAGCAACTGCCGCAGGCCGGCGCGCGAGATCGCCATCGTGTGGGTGCCGCAGACCTCCATGTACACGAGACCGTCGCGCGCCTCGCGACGAAGCTCACTGATCAGAGCGGGGATGCGGGCGGAGGTCATTGGCGGGGAAGGACGTTCACAGGGGCCGCGAGCCTAGTCGAGCCCGTCGCGTTGGCCGGCTTCGAACTCGCCGAGCTCGGCGAAGAGCTTCATGCGCTCTTCCGCCTCCTCGGCATCGAGCACGGTGATCGCGTAGCCGGCGTGCACCAGCACGTGGTCACCGACGGCAGCCTCGGGCACGAGCGCCAGACTCGCGTGCTGCTCGAGACCTTCGGCGACGATCGTCGCCAGAGCACCGTCGATGGCAGTGATGCGCATGGGGATGGCAAGGCACATGCAGGAGACCCGCTCTCAGTCCAGTTGGCCGCGATTCCGGAGAAGAGTATAGCCTGCGACGGCAGCCTGCCCCAGCGCGAGGCCGCCGTCGTTGGGCGGGACCAGGCTGTGGCTGAGCACGGTGAAGCCGGCCTCCTCAAGCGCCACCTCGCAGAGATCGCTGAGAAGGCGGTTCTGGAAGACGCCGCCGGAGAGCGCGACGATCGGCGGAGCGCCCGCGTCGCGCAGCTTGCGGCACACGGCGACCGTCATCGCCGCGACGGTGGCGTGGAGGCGCGAGCCGACGAAGCCCGGCTCGCGCCCCGCCTCGAGGTCGTCGAGCACGGCGGCGAAGAGCGGCGCCAGGCCGATCTCGGCGGGCGCCGCCTGCTGCACGGCGAGCACTTCCCCTCGTATCTGGAACGGATACGGCTCGCCACCGGCCCGCGAGAGCATTTCCAGCTCAATCGCAGCCTGACCCTCATAGGTCACCTCGCCGCGAACCCCGGCGAGCGCCGAGACCGCGTCGAACAGGCGGCCGGCGCTCGACGTGAGCGGCGCGTTGACGCCGGCGACGACCTGCTGAGCGACGGCGGCGATCTCCTGCTCGCCGAGCATGCCGGCGAGCAGCCGCGCCGCCCGGTCGCCGCCCTCGTCGCCGAGCAGCACCTGCGCCCAGCCGAGGGCCGTACGGGCGGGGCGCTGGATCGCCAGCGCCCCGCCCGGCAGCGGCAGGTACTCAAGATGCGCGGCGCGCTCGAAGCCGAGCAGATCGCAGACGAGGAACTCGCCGCCCCACAAGGCGCCGTCGGTGCCGTAGCCGAGGCCGTCCATGCTCACGCCGATCACGGGCTCGGAGCGCCCGTTCTCGACCATGCAAGCGGCGATGTGCGCGTGGTGATGCTGCACAGCGATGCGCTCGAGCGGCTGCTCGAGCGCGTACTTGGTCGCCAGGTACTCGGGATGCAGGTCGTGGGCGATCACCTCTGGTTCGAGCCGAAAGAGGCGCTTGTAGAGCTCGATGCTGCTCTCGAAGTGCTCGAGCGTCTCGACGTTCTCGAGGTCGCCGATGTGCTGGCTCACGAAGGCGTTGTCGTCACGCGTCAGGCAGAAGCTGTTCTTGAGCTCGGCGCCGCAGGCGAGGACCTGCGGGAGCGGGCGCGGCAAACGCACCGGGAACGGCGCGTACCCGCGCGACCGGCGCAGCAGCCGCGGCTTGCCGCCGCGCACCAAGGCGACGGAGTCGTCATAGCGGGCGGCGATCTCGCGATCATGCACGAGGTACCAGTCGGGGATATGCGCCAGCCGGTCGACCTCCTCCCAGCCCTTGACGATCGGCTCCTCGGCGAGGTTGCCGCTGGTCATCACCAGCGGCCGGCCCGCCGCCCGCGTGAGCAGCAGGTGCAGCGGCGTGTACGGGAGCATAACGCCGAGGTAGCGCTGGTTGACGGCGACCTCGGCGACGACGCGGCCGGGCGGCTGCTCGGCGCCGGCGCGCCACCCGACCAGCACGATCGGGTGCTCCGGTGATTCGAGCAGGCGCGCCTCGACGTCATCGATCATGCACTCGCGGCGCGCCTGCCGCAGGTCCGCGAACATCACGGCAAGCGGCTTGTGCGGCCGTCCTTTGCGAGCTTTCAGCTCGCAAACGACGGCCTCATCGGTCGCGTCGCAGGCGAGGTGAAAGCCACCGAGCCCCTTGACGGCAAGGATCGCGCCGCCCCGCAACAGTGCGGCAGCGCGCTCGATCACGTCCCCGGCGACGTTCGCGTCGCCAGCGTCGACGCGCACGCCGCCGGCCTCGTCACGCGCGCCGCCGGCCGCGTTACGCGCGCGACCGGCCTCGCCGCCTCCCGCGTCATGAGGCGCGGCCACCGGCTCACCGCCGGCGCCGCGCCCGACCAGCTCCAGTCGCGGCCCGCACACCGGGCAGGCGTTGGGCTCGGCGTGAAAACGGCGGTCGGCCGGATCTTCGTACTCGCGCCGGCAGTCCGGGCAAAGCGTGAATCGGCGCATCGTCGTGCGCTCGCGGTCGTAGGGCAGGGCCTCGATGATCGTGAACCGCGGACCGCAGTTGGTGCAGTTCGTGAACGCGTAGCGATACCGCCGGTCGCGCGCGTCGAGCAGCTCCCGCCGGCAGTCGTCACAGATCGCGATGTCGGGCGAGACGAGTTGATAGGCGGCGGGGTCGGCGACGCTCTCGAGGATCGCGAACGAGAGGGTGCCCGTCGGCTGCGCCGGAGCCCTCTCACACCGCACGATCGTCGCCCGCGGCGGCAGCTCGCGCGGCAGCGACTCGCAGAAGGCGGCCACGGCGATCGCCGCGCCTTCGATTTGGATCTCCACGCCGGCCGAGGTGTTGCGCACCCAACCGCTGAGACTGAAGCGCTGTGCCAGCCCGTACACGAACGGCCGGAAGCCGACCCCCTGCACGACCCCGCCGACGCGTAGCTTCTCAGCGACGGTGGTCATGCCGGCCCCCTAGCCGTGAGCCCCGCGTCACTGCGCGCAGCGGAACTGAAGGTCCTCCTCGTAGTGCAGTTCGTGGCACTCCTCGCATCGCAGGGTGTACGTATACCCTATCGCCGCCTGATGCTGCGAGCAGAACTCGATCTTGGCGGCGAGGACTTCGAGCTCGTTGTTGCCGCACGACATGCAGGTCATGAGCGCATCGTCGCCGAGCTGGTATGCCTGGTCAATGCGCTGGATGGCGCCGGTGGCGCCACCGTGGAACGGCAGGTCGGCCTCCAGCTCGATGCCGCCTTCGATGATCACCCGGTCGGCGACCTGCGAGGGCTTCACCAGACCGGCAAGATAGGCCAGCGTTGCGCCGCTCTGCTTGAGGCTGGTCTGGAACATGCACGACCCGGGAACGCACTCGCCCATGAGCTCGCGCTGGTGGCGCTCGACGAGCGCACGACGAGTGGCAAAGCAACGCATGCTGATCTCATCGACGACCTCGGGTTCGAGCCGCGGCTTGGGCGGCCGGCCGCGCCGACGCTGCTCACTGATGCGCACGAGCGCGAGGCAGCCGATCTCCGGGTGCGCGTCCAGCGCGGCGATCGACTTGTCGAGCCATTCCGGCTCGAAGGCGAGGTCGTCGTCGAGCCGGAACAGGTACTCTCCGCTCAGAAACGGGAAGGCGCGGTCGAGCCCGCAGTGACCCTCGCGCGGCCCGGCCGCGTCGAAGCCGAACCCGGCGATGCGACCGCGCAGATACTGGCGCGTGAGGTAAGTGGCGACGTCCTCCTGGCGATGGCGCGCCAGAACGATGAGGTCGTACCCGTCGGCCGCGGTCTCCCAGAGACTGTGCAGCGTGTTGCGCAGGGTGACGACACCGTGCGTCGATATGAGGACGATGGTGGCCCGCGACATCAGTTGTCGGCGATGCCGAGCTCGGCGCGAATCATCTCGAGCACGCGCTCCGCGGCGGCGGCCACCGGCGGAGAGAGTTGCTCGCCGAAAGTCTCCACATCAACCGCCTCCACGGCGTACACGACGACCTCCTCCGGCATCTCGAAGCCCAACCTGTGACCGAGCTCGAGCGCCGTGTCGAGCCCGATCGAATGCGCCGAGCCGTAGCGGTGGCCGCCCTTGAAGTCCTTGCCTTCGAGCCGGACGATCTCGCCGGGCTGCCGGCCGCTCTTGAGCGCGTCAATAATAACGACTTTGGTGAATCCGCGCACAAGCTCGAGCAAGCGAAGCCCGGCGACTTCGCTCTCTTGCACCTCCACGCCGTCCGGCATGGGCGCCGCCCGCAGCTCGCGGGCGACGTGCAACCCGAGTCCGTCGTCAGACAGGATCGGGTTGCCCATGCCGAGGACGAGGGTCCGACTCATCGCTACATGAACCGCTTCACGCTTGTGATGACCTCGCGGGTACGCTCGCTCTTGACCGTGACCTCGAGCGGCATCTCGCCCGGCAAGGTGTGCGTGGCGCAGCCGAAGCAAGGGTCGTAGGCGCGGAACGCCATCTCGATCATGTTGAGCGTGCCTTCGCTGATCTCCGTACCGCCCTTGACTAGGCCCATCGCCGCCTTCTTCAGCGACATCGAGATGGCGGCGTTGTTGTTGGTCGTGCCGACGATCAGGTTCACATGCGTCACGATGCCCTTGTCGTCGGTCTTGTAGTGGTGGTACAGCGTGCCCCGCGGCGCCTCGACGCAGCCGACGCCCTCACCGACGATGCCGGTCGGGATTTTGCGCACGTCGGGATTGATGATCTCGGGGTCCTGCGCCAGGTCAAGCGTGCGCTCGGCCGCGTACATGAGCTCGACCAGGCGCGCCCAGTGCGTCGCCAGCGTGGCGTGCACCGGCTTGCCGCCGAGCGTCGCGTACATGCGCTCGTACTCGGCCTGGGCGAGCGGCGTCGCCATGCCGTCGGCAGCGTTCAGGCGCGACAGCGGCGAGGCCCGGTACACGCCCGAGTCCTTGCCGTCGACGAAGCCCTTCCAGCCGACGCCCTTGAGATACGGGTAGACGAGGTAGCTGTAAGGCTCGACGTGCTCGGCCAGATGGCTGAGGTAGTCCTTGGCCTCGAACTTGAGGAACTCCTTGCCGGCCGGGTCGACCACACGGATCTTGCCGTCGTAGAAGTTCACCTTGTTGCTCTCGTCGACGGTGCCCATGTAGTACGTCTCGTGAGTGAACGCGTCGCTCTTGATGAGGTCGACATAGTCGGCGTTCGCGAGCACGACATCGTCGAAGATCTGCAGGGCCACCTTGGCGAACTCGACCTGGCCCTTGGCGATCTCGACGGCGCGGTCGCGCTCCTCGGCGCTCAGCGACTTGCTGACGCCGCCGGGCAAGCCGCAGACCGGATGGATCGCCTTGCCGCCGATGAGCGAGACGAGCTCGTTGGCCTCGGCGCGCATCTTGATGACGGCGCCGCCGATCTCCATGCCGACCTTGGCGATCACGCCGAGAATGTTGCGCTCGGCCGGATCGGCGGTGGGACCGACGACAAAGTCGGGGCCGGAGAGCACGAAGAAGTGCGTCGTGTGGTCGCCGGCGAAGAACGCGCTGTAGAGCAGCTCACGCAGCATGCGGCCGGTCGGCGTGGGCTCGACCCCGAACACGCCGTCGATCGCCTTGGTCGATGCCATGTGGTGCGCTTCGGGACAGACCCCACAGATGCGCGGCGTGATCCGCGCCAGCTCCTCCACTGGACGGCCGACGCAGAAGCGTTCGAAGCCGCGCAGCTCGGGTACCTGGAAGTAGACGTTGGCGACTTCGCCGGCGTCGTTGACGAAGATCTCGATCTTGCCGTGACCTTCGAGCCTGGTGATTGGATCGATGCTGACTTTTCTCATCTAGATCCTCGCCCTCCTGAGCAGCGAACTGGCGAGACCGAAGCGGTAGAAGGTGCCGACCGGATCGGGCACGGTGGCAGCGATCTCGGCGATCTCCTCAGGCGTGGGTGCGTCGATGATCGACGCCACCGTGCTGAGCATCTTGGCGCCTTGGTCGAGCACGTCGGCCGGTGGCCCGTAGCAGCCGCGACACGGCATGTTCGCCGTCGTGCAGCGCGCCCCGCAGCCGGCGACCGTCGCCGGGCCCATGCAGATGAGACCCTGCTCGAGCAAGCACTTCTCGGGGTCGGGGATGAACTCCCACGGTCGCCGGAAGGCCTTGATCTTCTTCTCTTCCTTGACCTTCTTGCACTCGTCGCAGCAGGTCTTGGGGTTGACGCCGAGCTTCGCCCCCTTGGGCGGCAGCACGCCGGTCTTGAGCGCCTCGACCACGGCCGTGATGACGCCCCAGATCTGTTCGGCCTCGGGAGCACAGCCGGGTACGTAGTAGTCCACGTCGACGGTTTGGTCGAGCGTTCTGACCGTGTCGTAGATCTCCGGCAGATCGAGCTCGCCTTCGGCGACCTCGGTCTTGAGCTGCGGCCGCACCCCGTCCGCGTTGTCGAGCGACGGCTGGTCGCGATAGACGAGGTCGAAGAGCTCCTCGCGGTTGGACAGGTTCGCCAGGCCAGGGATGCCGCCCATCGTCGCGCACGCGCCGAAGGCGACCATGATCTTCGACTTGTCGCGCAGCAACTTGGCGACGTACTCGTTCTCGCTGTTGCGGATGGCGCCGTTGAAGAGGCAGACGTCGATCGACTTGTCGGCCATCGCCTCGACGTCCTTGTACTTGAAGTCGAGGGCGACCGGCCAGAAGACGATGTCGAAGGCGGCGGCGACATCGAGGATCTTCTCCTTGATCTCGAGGACTGCGATCTCGCAGCCCCCGCAGCTCGCCGCCCAGTACAGTGCAAGCTTTGGCTTACTCATGCCGTCTTCGCCTCCTCAGCCTCGAACTGCTTGCCCCAGTCCAGTGGTCCGAGGGCGCGGATCTGCTCGGTGAACTCCGTCACCGTCTTGGCGAACTTGTCGCCCTCGGCCGCCGAGATCCACTCGAGGCGCACGCGCCCGTGTTCGAGACCGAGCTGTTCGAGCAGCTTCTCCATCAGCGGATAGCGGCCGGCGGTGCGGTAGTTGCCGTTTATGTAATGGCAGTCGCCGGGATGGCAACCGGCGATGAGCACGCCGTCGGCGCCTTCGGCGAGCGCCTTCAACACATGGGTCGGGTCGACTCTGCCGGAGCAGTTGGTCCTGATCGGCACCATGTTCGGCAGGTACTTCATGCGCGAGGTGCCGGCGAGGTCGGCGCCGTTGTAGCTGCACCACCGACAGAGGAACCCGATGATCCGTGGTTCGAAGTCTGTACTCACTCTCGTCTCCTTCGGTCGCGCGGCCTAGAGGGCCAACGCCCCTTCGATCTCGGCGAAGATCTGCTTGTCGAGGTAGCCGCGCTGTTGCGGCACGTTGGAGCCGCAGGCGGCGACGCACACGCCGCAGCCCTTGCAGGCGGCCTCGATCACCTCGGCGACCTCCTTCTCGGCGTTGAACTGGATCGCAGCGTGCGGGCAGAGGCCGACGCAGATATGACAGCCCGAGCACTTCTCGGGGTCGATGTAGGAGATCGTCGGCTCGACTTTGACGGTCGGGTTGTTGACGAACGTCAGCGCGCCGGCCGCCGCGGCGCCCGCCTGGGCGACCGCGTCGGGGATGTCCTTCGGGTACTGGCAGGCGCCGGCAAGGAAGACACCGTCGGTCATGGTACTCGCCGGCTCGAGCTTGGGATGGCGCTCGAGGTAGAAACCGTTGGCGCTGCAGCCGAAGCCGAACGTCTGCGCGACCTCCTTGGCGTCCCTGCGCGGGCTGAGGCCGGCGGAAAGGATGACCATGTCGACCGGGAGCCTTCGCATGATGCCGAGCAGCGTGTCTTCGGCCTTGACGACCAGCCGGCCTTCTTCTTCCGGCGCGATCGCGACATCGCTGACCTCGGCGGCACGGCCACGGATGAAGTGGACGCCTTCGTCCATGAGACGCTTGTAGAACTCCTCATAGCCCTTGCCGTACGCGCGCATGTCGATGTACAGCTCGTAGACCTCGGTCTCGGGCAAGTGCTCCTTGATGAGGTGCGCGAACTTGAGCGAGTACATGCAGCACACGCGCGAGCAGAACTCCTGGTAGTTCTCGTCGCGACTGCCGACGCAGTGCAAGATGGCGACGGACTTCGGCGCCTCGCCGTTCTTCATCACGATGTGGCCGCCGGTCGGGCCGGAGGCGTTCGAAAGGCGCTCGAACTCGAGGCTGGTGATCACGTTGGCCAGCCTGCCGTAGCCGTAGCGCTCCTCGCGCTTGCAGTCGAAGAGCTCGAAGCCGGTCGCCATGATGATGGCGCCGACGTCGAGCTCGACCTGCTCGTCCTGTTGCTCGAAGTCGATCGCCCCGGGACCGCAGGCCGGCACACACGACTGCTTCGCGCACTTGCCCTTGGAGAGCGTCAGGCACTTGGCGGGATCGATCGTCGCCTTGAGCGGCACCGCCTGCGGGAACGGGATGTAGATCGCCGGGCGGTAGCCGAGACCGACGTCGAACTCGCTCCTGACCTTCTGCACGACGCAGGCCTCGGTGCAGGCGGCGCAGCCGGTGCACTTGTCGGTGTCGACATAGCGTGCCTTCTTGCGCACCTTGACCTTGAAGTTGCCGACGTAGCCGGACACTTCAGTGACCTCGGAGTACGCCATCAACGTGATGTTGGGATGCTTGCCCAGCGCCGACATCTTCGGCGTGAGGATGCAGGCCGAGCAGTCGAGCGTCGGGAAGGTCTTGTCGAACATCGCCATGTGGCCGCCGATCGACGGGTCGCGCTCGACCACGAAGACCTTCTTGCCGGCATCGGCGAGCTTGAGCGCCGCCTCGATGCCGGCGATGCCGGCGCCGACGACCATGACATCCGGATTGACCGGCACTTCGATCGGCTGCAGCGCCTCGTTGAACGGCAGCCGGTGGATCTGCGCGCTGAGGATGCGCTTGGCCTTCTCGGTCGCTTCGACGGGATCCTCGGTGACCCACGAGCAGTGCTCGCGCACGTTGGCCATCTGCAGCAGGAATGGGTTGAGACCACCGTCGGCGGCCGCCTTGCGGAAGGTCGGCTCGTGCATCGTCGGCGAGCAGGCGGCGACCACGACCCGTGTGATACCGAGCTCCTTGATGTCGGTCTTGATCAGGTCCTGGCCCGGATCGGAGCACATGTACTTGTACTCCCGGGCG